>JAABUZ0100000739.1_pt1 | contig 74064 bp, 68 predicted proteins | sample 5562091 | NCBI WGS metagenome assembly JAABUZ01 (sample SAMN12813069, study PRJNA571459) | rock metagenome | isolation source: Antarctica rocks | place: Antarctica: Victoria Land, Linnaeus Terrace sud | collected 2015-12-21
CCTCATCGCAGTCTTTGCCGATCCAGCCTACCGAACGGTTCCAGGGCTACTTCTTCTTTCGTACCGCACCCCCCGATGCCGACCTTCAACAGCGCCACCATGCCGGATCTGAGCGGCGCTCAACACCAGTCCGCAAAGTGGGGTCTCCTGAGTAACGGCGCCAAAACGGCGGGTAACACCGCCGCTAACGCGCGTGTTAGTAGACGCCGCTGGCTGGCTTCTAGCGGATTCGGGCTATAACAAGCGTGTTATGGTTCTCGGTGGATGTGGACCTACCGCTACTTGGCCGAGGCCGTAGCAGAACGGGAAGCACTGGTGCCAAGAGAGCAAGCGGCGCTCATCAACGCAGAAGCGAAGCTGGCCGCGATCGGCCCGGCCCTGCCCTACCCGCACAGCAGCGCGGTACAGGGTGCTGTGCGGCTGCGTGAACCGCGTCCTCGCGGCGGGCGGAGCCCGTGGCGGGCGCTGTACCGCCAGATCGACGACGAGTTCGTCATCGCCGCGATCGCCCCCGAAGCCGAGGTTGACAAAAGACGATTCGCCGCCGCATGCCGGCGAGCCGAAGGCAGGCTGGCCGAGTTGGAGAACGCCGGATGACGCGGCTCACGGAGCTGAAGACCGGAGCGGAGCTCGCCACCGCGGATGCGCTCGACCCGGAGGTCGCGGCAGAACTCGCGCGGACTGCGCTCGCCAACCAGCTTGCGATCCTGGTGATCCGCTACCGGGTGGATCACGGGCTGACGCAGACTGCTCTCGCGCGGAAGCTCGGGATGAAGCAGCCGCAGGTCGCGCGGTTGGAGGCCGGCGATCACGAGCCGTCCGTTGCGACTCTCGCCCGCCTGGCTAACAGGCTGGGCATCACGCTCCGCCTCGACCTGGCCCCAGACTCGGTGGAGCTGATCTCCGCCTGATTCGCCGCTACTTTGCGGGCTCGGACTCGGATCCAAGCGGTGGCCATTTCGACGGCGGGTCGGGAGTAGGCTGTCTCGCTGGTAAGGAAGCGCTCACGAGGGGCGAAGTATCCAGGCGATCTCGGGGTGTCTCTAGCAGTGGAGCAGAAACGCGGTCATTCGGTTAGTGGATTGGGAGTGGTTTCGGCGGCTGGTTCCAAGGTGGATCGTTCGGCGCAGCCAGGGGGTTGCGCGCGCAGTCCCCCGAGAATGCGAGCCGGTGCCGTGGCGGTCGGCTTGCCTTGTGGGTATGGCGGCGGAGAGCCCGCCGCCGCATAGCTCGAAGGCCCGCCTGGGCCGCTGACACCAACGGGCCGACAGGGAATCCTGTGGTCGGAGCCCGTGCTGCGCAAGTCGTGGTGACGCGGCCGAAGCCTGATTGTCGCTCCGGCTGCGAGCGCTCGGTGAGCAGCGTGATAAGTGCTAGCTGTACTCTGCAATGCAAACCGCGAGGGCTCCACTGGGCGCCCTCGCGTTGCGTTTGCTCGTGTCACCCCGATTTAGGTGAGTGCGGTCACGACCGAGCGGGTGCGCTGGCCGGGCGACTTGACCGAGACTTGGTAGGCGCCAGGGGTGGCGTGGCGGTGGTGTCGTGGTTGCAGCGTCGCGGTCAGGACATGGCCCTTGACCTTGGCGGCCCCCGAGGCGTAGATGATGTCCCCGCGCGTTACGGAAACGCGGACGTGCTTGCGAACCTTGCCGCCTGTCTCGTGGCAGGTGACGTGGATCTTGTGGTGCTTGGTGGTTATGCGGCATAGGATCGTCCCCGCGTCGCGTCCGGCGTGGCCCGGACGTCCCTTCGGTCCCTTGGAGCCGGTCGGGCCGGTCGGGCCGGTCGGGCCGGGGGCGCCGGTCGGGCCGGGGGCGCCGGGTCCTGGGATGACCTGGCCTGTCTGGTCATCGAGAAAGATCGGCCGGTTGCGGGGGTGACTGGCGTTGAAGTCGAACATCGACGTCAGGTCGCCCGTGCCGGCGCCGTCAAACGATCCGTCGCCTAGCGAACTGAGGCTCCAGTTGTGCTCGATGAAGCGCAGGATCGAGGTGAAGTCGTTGATGGTGTGGTCAACGTAGTTGGTCTTGGCCCAGGGCGAGATGAGGAGCATCGGCAGCCGAGCACCGTAGCCGCAGCGATCCGGGTAGCTGGCCAGGGTGGGAGCGTTGTTGCCGCAGTTGCCGTTTCCGTTGAGGTTGTCGACGCTTACGCCGGCGGTGGTTCCTGAAGGGTTGGTGTCGTGGGAGGAATTGATCGGGGCGGTGTAGGAGTGGTCATACCACCCGTCGGAGTCGTCGTAGGTCACGAACACCGCGGTGTGCGCCCACTCGGGGGACTGCTCGAGCTGATCGATGGTGTCGGCCAGGAACTTCTGCTCGTCGACTACATCCGAATTGCCGGGGTGACCGTCCTGGTAGCGCGGTGCCTTCAGGTAGCTGACGGCTGGCATATCGTTGTTCTGCACCGCCGTCCAGAACGCGGAGAGGTCGTACTGGTGGTTTACGCGCGTCCCGACGGGCGTGCTGCTGGGGTCGTCGTAGCCGATCTGCTGCGGCGATGACGGTGCGACGTGGTGCTCGTTTAGCCACTGCGGGAAGTATTGGAACGGCTCGTGGTGGGCGCTGTAGTCGGCCACCTTGTTGCCGGCCTCGTTGTAGTGGAAGGATCCGCAGGTGGCGATGCCTGCACTGCTGACCGCTGTCGGCGCGAACCCGCCTTCGAACCAGCCCCAGCTCAGGCCTTTGGCGCTGAGCGTGTCTCCGATGGTCTGGTCGGCCTTGCCCGAGCTCGGAAGCGGGTTGCCCTGCGCGGTGCCCGCGCCCGTCGGCAGCGTGTAGGGGACCGTTCCGGCGGCTCCTGTCCCCGTCAGCGAATACGTCCCGCTGCTCGCCGAGCAATCGTCGCCGCTGGGGTCGCCATCGTTGATCGCGGTCCCGTTCTCCACGTAGGGCTCTCCGCCGAGGGAGTACGTGGCGGTTGCCGGCTGGGTCCCGTGCGTCTGTCCGGCGACCAGGTTCAGCGCGCCGGGCGTCGAGGGGCCGAAGGTCGTGTCGTAGAAGGCGTCGCTCATCGCGTTGTGCTGAGCGAGATTCCACAGGCCGGTGACCGAGTTCCCGTCGTAGTAGCCCATGACGAGGTTCGGGTTGGCGTACGCGCCGGGGGTGGTGCAGGTGGGGGTGTTCGTGAACTGGACGAACTTGTCCATCAAGCCGTTGTCGAAGGCCTGCTGCTCGGCTGAGTACTCATGGTCCTGATCGCAGGTCAAGGCCTGGGCCCGGCTCAGGCGAAACGGGTTGGCTGAATTGGGGTTGTGGGTGAGCAGCGTCGGGGTCAGGCCGTTGACCGACGGAGTTCCCGGGGCGGCTCTGAACGGAGTGCCGTCGGTGTTGCCCGCTTTAGGATAGGTCCCAAAGAAATGGTCAAACGATGCGTTCTCTTGATAGATGACGACGACATGCTGAATCTGGGTGTTGGCGATCAGTCCGGCGGCCCCGGCTGACGGCGGAATCGCCGAGATCGCGCTCAGCACGCCCCCTGCTGCCAACAACCAACCGAACTTCCTCTGCATAGAGCCTCCCATAGCGCGAGCACGATGAAGCCACGCCTAGAGCATGGCTGGGCGCGCACAATACGCGCAGGACGACGGCGCCCAAAGCCGGTCTCAAGATCTTCACATCACGATTCCAATCCGATAACACCCGGTTCCAGATGGCGGCGCTGTGGAGCGCCCTCCCGACGGCGAAGAGATGGGAGCGCTTGGTCTACGGCATCGCGTCGGCGCCGTGGTCGTGCAGCTGGGCTGCGAACCAGGTGCAAAGCCTGTTGTCGAAGCACGGGTCTGGCGTGGTGTAGGTGATACGTGCTCCGGCGGAAGCGTCGGAGTAGTTGAAGTGGATGTGGGCGGCGCCGGCGCTGAGAGCAGCAACCCCTGGCATGGCCGACCGCGAGCGTGGAGTGCCCGAGCGCGTCGCGGATCACGTTCACCGCCACGCCCTCGCGGGCGAGCTCCGCAGCGTGGGTATGGCGCAGCCCGTGCGCGTGGACGCGCTTTCTCTCGATCCCGCACCCCGACGCCTTCCGAGGCCCGCCCCGATATCGTGCTGGTCGCCAATCAATCCGACACTGTGACCGAAGGCTCATTTGGTTCATGCAGAACCGCAAAGCCTTCATGGACGGTCTGTCGCTAGACGCCTCCGGGCTGGTGACGCGAACCCAAGCACTGGGCCTACGCTTGATGCTTTGCGCCCGTCTGCTTGTGGGGCGCGGCGTGGCGGCGGCGTGTGAGCCGCTCGTCGATGCCCAGGGGCAGCTCGCCCCGTTCTTTGCCGAGCTGCTGCTGCCAGCCCTTGGCGACGTCGTTCAGGTCCAGGTAGCTGACGTAGCCCTTGGGACCGAGGACGAACGGGCCGGAGAGCGCGCCCCGGTAGTCGGTGGCGGTAGCCGCCGGGGTGTGCGGGTCCATCCAGCCGGGCAGCACGAAGTCGGCGACGACGACTCCCGTCGTCCGGCCCGTCGGCGCGCCGACGTCGTAGCCGTTGCCCTGGCACGCGTCGCCCACCTCCCACGCGTACAGGCGGTTGTGGGCGAGGTCGGGCGCGGCGGCGTTCACGTGCGGGTCGACGAGCATCTCCAGCAGCTCGTGCGAAGCGACCTCCGAGGGCGCGTCGCCGGCGTCGCGCGCCGTCTGGCAGAACACCCGCGCGTAGGGCACCTCGTTGCCGTCCTCGTCGTGGTAGCCGAGCGCGCCTGCCTGGTTTGAGGTGTCCAGCAGGTGGAGGATCCACGCCCCGCTCGGGACGGCGGCCGCGCGCGCGAGGAAGCGAACCTCGGCGTCGACGGCCCAGGCCGGCCCGAACTGGCGCGAGATCTGCTCCTGAAGCGCCTGGGTGAGCTGCGCCGCCTCGCTGTCGGAGAGGACGGTTGACTCGTTGACGACGACGGTGAGCGCACGCACCGCGGGCGCGCCCGGCGGGGGCGCCGGCGTCGGGCCAGGGCCAGGGGTGCGGGTCGGTGTCCGTGTCGGTGTCGGCGGGGGACCTGACCGGACCGGGACGGTCGGCGGCGCCGGCTGGGCGGGGAGCTTCACGTCGTAGGGCGGCGGCAGGGTGCCTGCACCGCGCAGAACGACCGCGGGAACGGGCACGGAGGCGATCACCGGCCAGGGCGGGACGGGGGCCGGCGCCGGCGTGGGAGTCGGGGGAGCCGGGACGTTGATGGCGGCCCCGTATGCCGGCGGCGGCGAGCTCGGGGCCATCGCCTGATCGACGAGGTCCGCAAGCCCGGGGTCGAGGTCGGCGCGCGAGACGCCGAGGGCCGGCAGACCGAGCAGCTGCAGCACGGTCTTCGGCACCGAAGCGTGCGAGCACCAGCGGCTGTCGACGCCCGTCCGCACGTGGCCGCCGAACATGAGCAGCGGCACGCGCGGGCCGTAGGCGACCTGCACGTTGTCCGGCGTGTACTCGACAGCCGGCGTCGTGACGTGGTCGTCCCAGCCACCCCAGTCGTCCCAGGTCAGTAGGAACACGGTCTCCTCCCAGCCGCCCGCCTGAACGACCGCGTCGACGCACTGCCAGATGACGTCCATACCGGTGCGCACGTCGGCCGGCGGGTGCTCGTCCTGGGGGCTGTTGTGCCAGACGTAAGCGAGCGAGGGGAGCGCTCCGCGCTTGGTGTCGGCGAGAAAGTGGCTGCTCGAGACGACGTTCTTCGAGCCTTGCAGCTGCTGGTAAAAGGAGACCGGGTAGCTCCCGCTCGCGGCGTAGGCTCGCCAGGAGACGCCGGCGTCCTCGGCGAGGCCGAAGACCGAGGGCATGTCCCAGACGGGGGCGGTGCGCCGGGGCGGATTGCGTAGCGTGGGCGTCTGGCCGCCGACGAGGATCAGGTGGTTGGGAGTAGAGTTGGTGCCGAACCCGGAGCAGTGGTTCTCCAGGAAGGCGCCGGTGACCGCAAGGTAGAGGTAGTACGGGAGCACGCCGACAGTGTCGAACTGGGAGCGGGTGGCGATCCCCTGCGTGAGCCAATTGAAATAGGCGTGGCGGTCGTGGGGCTGGTCGTGGGCCGGCGGGTCTGGCGTCGTTGCCCACCCGGTGGCGACGTTGGCGCCGTAGGGCGCGAGCGCGCGGAAGTAGTTGTCGGTCGTGTGGTTCTCCTGCACGAAGACCACGACGCGCTTGACCGCAGCAGGCATCTTGCTCCCTTCCGCTGAACTGTGCGCTGAGGCCGCTTCGGGCGACCGGGTTGCGCCGGGCGCCAGTCCGGCCTCCCGTCAACGGGAGGCTATGACAGCGGGCGCTCCACGACAAGGCGGAACACCGACTGATAACAACTGCTCCGGCTCGGTCTACGCGAGACCGAGCCTGAGCGCGCGGCGCCTGCGCGCCAGCCGAAAAGGGTTTTCACCTCCCACCATGGCGCGTCGATAGCGCATCGCCGTCCGCCGTCCGCGCAGCGGGCTTATCCGAATGTTCCCAACTCATCCACACGTAAGACACATCGGCGCGGGTGGCTACCCATAGCTTTCGGTCCTTCAATTGTGCGGACGGAAAGACGAGGTGGTGCAGGTTGCGACGTTCGAGACTGATCGAAATGCTGGTCACAACGGGACTGGTTGGGGTTTGGGTCATTGCCGGATCTCTGAGTCACGCGGGCCCAGCCGCGGCGGCGGGCGGGGGATGCGTCCTAAACGGCCCCCAGGGCGCGGTCAAGCACGTCGTCTACCTGCAGTTCGACAACACGCACCTGACGCGGGACAACCCGAACGTCCCGTCCGACCTCGAGCAGATGCCTGCGCTGCTGAACTTCATGAAAGGCAGCGGAACTCTGTACTCCAAGCATTACACCCCCCTGATCTCGCATACCGCAAACGACATAATCACGTCGCTGACCGGCCTTTATCCCGACCGCCACGGGGCTCCGATCGCGAACTCCTTCGGCTACTACCCCGCTGGCGATCCGACTCGTACCGCGTCCTTCACCAGCACGTTCAAGTACTGGACCGACCCGGTGGCGACCAACGGAACCGACCCAAAGCCCAATTTGATCGGCCCGGCCGGCAAGACCGCACCGGCTCCGTGGGTGCCCTATACCCGCGCCGGTTGCAGCGTGGGTGCAATCGGAACCGCCAACATTGAGCTTGAGAACAGCCATGACGTGGCTCAGTTCTACGGCGCCAACGGCCCCGAGGCCCAGGACCCGAACCCCGACACCAACTTCGTCGGGCTCGCCGTGCACTGTGCTCGCGCCGCCGCGCTGTGCTCGAGCGCGAATCACGGCCACGCCGACCTGTTGCCGGACGAGCCGCGCGGCTATCACAACTACAACGCGCTGATGGGTGCCAAGTACGTGGATCCCGCGATCACTCCCAACCACTCCCCGGCAGTCAACAACCTGGCCGGGGCCCCGATCACCGACCAGAAGGGCAATCCCGGATTCCCCGGGTTTGACGGGATGAGCGCGACCAATTCGCTGGGCTACGTCGCGCAAATGCAGGAAGCGGGCGTTCCGGTGACATACGCGTACCTGTCCGCCCCGCATAACAACGCGGATCCCAACAACCCGCGTGGCGCGTTCGGCCCCGGCGAAGAGGAATATCACGACCAGCTCGTGGCCTACAACGACCCATTCGCGAAGTTCTTCACTCGTCTGGCCAGTGACGGCATCAACAAGACCAACACGCTGTTCGTCGTCACCGCGGACGAGAACGACCACTTCGTGGGCAGCGCACCCGATCAGGGCAACGGCTGCAACGGCGTGAAAACGTTCTGTACCTACAGCAAGATCGGCGAGGTCGACGTCAAGATGGACGGCCCGCAGGGCATCCTCCAGGGGCAGAAGCACAACACGACGCCGTTCGGCCTGACCGCTGATTCGGCGCCCAGCTTCTACCTCACCGATCATCCAACCCACCAGCAGGTGCGCCAGTTCGAGCGCGACGCAGGCAGGGCTACCGTTACCAACTCGATCACGGGCAAGAAGGAACTGCTGCGACACACGCTGGCCGATCCCGCGGAGCTGCAGCTCCTGCATATGATCACCGCCGACCCGCAAAAGACGCCGACGTTCACGATGTTCGGAGACCCGAGCTTCTGGATGAACTCCTACTTCTGCGACCCGAGCACGAATCCCACGCAGCCCGGTTGCGTGCACCCGGAGGGGCCCACCGGAGATGCGTGGAACCACGGGACCGATGCTCCTCAGGTTGTGCGTACCTGGCTGGGAATCGTCGGGCCCGGCGTCAAGGCCGCCAACGTCGACAACCACACGTGGTCTGACCACACCGACATCCGTCCGACGATGATGAGCCTGCTAGGCCTCCGGGACGACTACTACCAGGACGGTCGGGTGATAACCCAAGCCCTGACGGGCGGCGGCCCGCACCCGCACGGGGCCACAAAGCTCAAGGAGCTCGGAACCGTCTACAAGCAGCTCGACGCGCCGGTCGGGCAGTTCGGTCGCGACACGCTGCAGTACTCGACGGCGGCCCTCCTGAGCGGGAACGCGGGCAACGACAGCGCGTACGCCAACGCCGAGAGGCGGCTGTCCTCGCTGGCAAACGATCGCGGGGAGGTAGTGAACAAGATCCGCGACGTCTTGGGCGACGCTGAGTTCAAAGGCTACAACGTCGACGAGAGTCGGGCCGAGTCGCTGATCCAGCAGGCGAGAAGCCTCCTCGCCCGCGCGCACGCTCTAGCCAGCCAGAGCCGATAGCCGGCACACCCCTTTCGCTGGGCTAGCCAATAAGCGCGTACAGCGTGCGCCTAAGAAGGGTGTTTTGGAAGGTAGGGTTGGTCGGTGTGATGTCGAATAGTGGGGTGTGTTGGCCAAGCAGCGCTATCCGACGGATTTGACTGATCGGCAGTGGGAGCTGATCGGTTGATTGCTGCCCGAGCCGGGGGGCCGCCCGCCGAAGCATCCCAAGCGCGAGATCGTCAACGCGATCCTCTGGCCAACAGCATCCGCGCCGCTCACCCTGGCGATCGCCAGCACCGTGAGCGCGGCGAGCGCGGTGGCCAAGGACGAGACGACGATCGGTTGGTCTCGAAGTCGACGCCTCACGGCGCCGACGATACTGGGCGTCGCTTGCTGGGCGCGCACCTATCCGCGCCCTATCCGCGCTCCAGCTCGTCCAGGCCCCGCTCGCGCTTGCGGACGTTGTCGCAGGCTCGATTGCTCAGTCACGGCAACGCTCCCGACCGTATCCTGGACCCCTGGCTCCGCCCGGCCGGGTTCCCACTTGATCTATCACCTCTTTTTCAGGCTCGTCCTACAGCACATCGATGCTGAGCACGCGCACGCGCTCGCCAAGCGCTCGTTGCGGATCGCCCGATCGACTTCGCTCGGGCGCGCCGCCGTGCGCCGCCTGACCGGGTCGCCGGACAGGAGCCTGGAGGTCCGTGCGCTCGGCCTTACGTTCCCCAGCCCGGTCGGCGTAGCCGCAGGGCTCGACAAAGACGCGACCTGGTTCGAGGACTTGGGGGCGCTCGGTTTCGGCTTCGTCGAGGTCGGGACCATCACGGCGAGCCAGCAAGGCGGCAACCCCCGCCCCCGGGTGCTCAGATTGGTGAAGGACCGCGCGCTTCTCAACAGGTTGGGTTTCCCCAACCCCGGCGCTGAGAGCGCGGCCGCCCACCTACGCCGGGCAATGGGCGCCACGATTGTCGGCGTAAACGCCGGTAAGTCGCTGCTGGCCCCTGTGGAGGCCGCCGGCCGCGATTACCGCGCCGCGGTCCGGCCACTTGCTCAGCTCGCGGATTATCTCGTGATCAACGTCAGCTCTCCCAACACGCCCGGCCTTCGCGAGATGCAGGCGGTGCCCCTGCTGCGCCCGCTGATCGCCGATGTCCGCAGCGAGCTTGCGGCCGCTGGGTCTGCGGTGCCACTTCTGATCAAGATCGGTCCCGACCTGGACGATGATCAGCTCGATGCCGTCACGGCGCTCGCCGTCGAACTGGAGCTGGACGGCATCGTGGCTGTGAATACGACAGTGGACCGTGCGGTGCTGACGAGCGCCGGCGCGCAAGCCGTCCCCTTTCAGGGGGGCGGCCTGTCAGGGGCGCCGCTGCGACCCAGGGCCCTCCAAGTGCTACGGCGTATCCACCGCAACGTCGGGAACAGCCTCGTCCTGATCTCCGTCGGGGGTATCGAGAGTGCGCAGGACGTCTGGGAGCGCATCCTCGGCGGCGCGACGCTCGTGCAGGTCTACACGGGGTTCATATACGAGGGACCCACATGGCCCGCGCGGATCAACCGCGACCTGGCACGAAGGGTCCGCGGCGCTGGACGTTCCTCGATTCAGGATCTCGTCGGGACCGGGGTTGCGCCGAACCACGGTCCGGTATAGCCCTCTCAGGTAATAGGCCACGAGGGGTCTGTTGGTCAGGCTCCGCATCCGACCGCAAGGACGAGGCCACTCGTCCATTTGCAATTATCAATGTGATCGGCTTTACTCCATGGGAGATGCCTATAACGGTTACCCAGCTCACGGCGTTTCTGGCGGTTGTCCGCCGCGGCTCGGTCACGGCCGCGGCGGAAGAGCTGGTGGTGACGCAACCATCGGTGTCCTCGGCGATAGGCGCGCTTGGAAGAGAGCTGGGGTGTGAGCTCTTCGTGCGCGCGGGTAGAGGAATCCGCCTGACTGAAGCGGGCCTGGCGTACGAACCGTACGCGGCCGATGTGATCGGGCTGCTGGGACACGGGCGGCAGGCCGCGCTCGAGGCGGCCGCGGTGGCCGAGCGGAGGCTTCAGATCGCGGCCGTGACGACGGCGGCAGAGTCCTTCGTCCCCCCGCTCATGAAGGGGTTCTCCGAGCAGTACCCGGAGATCGAGCTCACGCTCGAGGTTGGTAACCGCGAAGTCGTGCTCGCGCGCGTGCTCGGCCACCTGGTCGACGTCGCCCTCGCCGGCAGGCCCCCCGCCGAGGACCGGCTGCTCGCGCAGCCGCTGATTGAGAACGACATCATTTGCATCACCGCGCCCGGCGACCCGGTTGCAGACGGTCCTGCGCTGGATGTATCCGAGCTGTCCGAGCGCACCTGGCTGCTGCGCGAGCCCGGCTCCGGCACACGAGTGCTCAACGAGCGGTTCCTGAACGAACGTGGGATGCACCCGCAGACGCTGATGCTGGGCTCCAACGGCGCGATCAAGCAGGCCGCGGCGGCGGGTCTCGGCGTGTCGCTCACGTCTCGCGCCGCTGTCGAAGCGGAGCTCGAGTCAGGCCACCTGGCCGAGATTCCGCTCGAGGATGGCCCGCCGACCAGGCCGTGGTTCGTGCTGTGCTCGGCGGTGGGCCCGCTGCGCCCGCCGGTGCAGTCCTTCATCTCCTTCGCGCGTGAGTGGGCAAAGCACGCAGCGCGAGCGCCGCAGACGGCGGGTGCTAGGACGAGCGGCTGAGCGCTGTGTCCTGATCCGCTGCTCTCTGCCACACGACAGCGGCGACGCCCTCACCGGCACTGAACGCGCGTGGCACGAGATCGAGCCGCGACTCTTGCGCGCACCAGGTGATGTCGTCCTGCAAGCCGGCTGCTTTCAGCACTTGCGCGTCAGCGCTCGCGCTGAGGGCTCCCAGCGCCGTCGGATATTCACGCGCCACCGCTTCTGCGATCAGGGCGGCGTCCGTGCGCCGGCCCTTCAGCGACGCGCAGAGGCGGCCGGCGACGTATGCGTCCTCCAGTGCCGCCGCGCCGTCGGTTCCCGAGCAGACGATCTGCACATCGCCGTCCGTAGTGCCGCCGCCGTCGCGCAGGGCTTCGAGCAGGGCATCGAGATTGAGCAGGCACCCCAGCAGCACGGTGGGCGCCAGCGCCAGCGCCGCGACGATCGCCGGCGCACCGTTGGTGGTTGCCAGTACGAGCTCGTCTCCGTGGCGCTGTGCTGCTTCTGAAGGAGAATTTCCCTGGTCGAATCCGGGCGGAGTCACGCACTGGCGCTCACCAGCGAGGACCCGGCCGCCGGCCCGCAGGCCGGCGGCTCGCCCGATGCTGTCCGCGCACAGGACTCGCTTGTAGCCCGCAGCCAGGGCTTGGGTCACCGTGGAACTGGCCCGAAGTACATCGATGACCACCGCGACGTCGGCCGAGCGCAGCTCGGCAGGCGTCATGGCGACATCAATCACGCGGCGAGCGCCCGCTCTGATTCCTCGCTGTAGCGACCCAAGGTTGCTTCCCCGTTGCAGCGAGCGCGATGGGCAAAGGCAGATTGAACGGCGCCGGCGTTTGACTCCTGTCCTTTCCAGACCTTCAGCGGCGCAGCCTGCAGAGCACGGCCGTAGGAGAAGCTGAGCGCCCACGGCACGCCCCCCAGCGCGTTCATGGCGTTCAGGTGCGCACTCGCGAGCTCGTCGCTCTGGCCGCCGGAGAGGAAGGCGATTCCCGGCACGGCGGCGGGGACGACCCGCGCCAGCAGCGCCAGCGTTCGCTTTGCGACCTCCTGCACCCCGGCCTGCTGGGAGCACTCATAGCCCGACATGACCATGTTCGGCTTGAGGACCATGCCCTCCAGCAGCACGCGCTGATCCGCCAGCTCCTCGAACACGACGCGCAGCGTCTCTCCGGTGACCTCCTCGGAGCGCTCCACCGTGTGATCGCCGTCCATCAGCACCTCGGGCTCGATGATCGGAACGATCCCGGCCTCCTGGCAGAGCGCGCCGTAGCGGGCGAGCGCGTGGGCGTTTACGGCGATGGCGTAGTGGCTCGGCTTGCCCTCGCCGATGTTGATCACGCCTCTCCATTTCGCAAAGCGCGCTCCGAGCTCGCGGTACTCGGCGAGCCGCTCGCGTAGCCCGTCGAGACCCTCGGTGACGGTCTCGCCCTGGGCACCGGCCAGGGGCTTGGCGCCCGTGTCAACCTTGATGCCCGGGATCATGCCGTGCTCAGCGAGCAGCGCCGGGAACGGCGTTCCGTCCGCGCCGGCTTGGCGGATCGTCTCGTCGTACATGATCACGCCGCTGATGTGCTCCTGGGCGCCGGACGCGGTAAAAAGCAGCTCACGGAAGCGCCGGCGAGCCTCTTCGCTGGACTCCACGCCGACCGCTTCCAGGCGCTTGGTCATCGTCCCGTTGCTCTCGTCGGCGGCGAGTATGCCGCTGCCCTGCGCGACCATTTCGCGTGCTGTGGACTCGAGCGCTTGCTTGTGTTCAGTCATTTTCGGTTCTCCTGTGTAGTCGCCCCGTTCCGGGCGCTTTGAGCACCCGGGGCGCGCCGGACCTCCAGCACGCGGCGCGCCGAGCCCGCGGCGATGATGAGTGACTCGGTATAGAGGTGGTCCGCTTCGAACCACGGGCGGCGCAGCAGGTCTCCGCCCGTGACACCGGTTGCCACGAACAGGCCGTCGCCTGCGGCGAGCTGCTCGAGCTTGTAGACGTGCTCGAAGTCAAGACCCGCGGCGGCGATCGCCTCCGCCTCCTCTGGCCCCTGCGGCGCAAGCTGTCCCTGCATGAACCCGCCGAGCGCGCGCACGGCGCACGCCGTCATGATTCCTTCGGGCGTGCCGCCGATGCCCATCTGCAGGTCCGCGCCCCCGTCGGGCAGCAGTACCGCGACAGCCGCGGCGACGTCCCCGTCGGGCGGGGTGCTGACCTCGGCGCCGGCCCGGTGCAGGCGCTCGATCAGCTCCTTGTGGCGCGGCTTGTCGAGGACCACGATGCGGAGCTCGCCCACCGCCTTTCCCAGCGCCTCGCCCGCGTGCTGCAGGTTGAGCTCCACCGGTGCCGCGAGGTCGAGCGCGCCCCTCGTGGCCGGCGGCCCGATCAGCTTGTCCATATAGAAGGCGCCCGCGATCGATGCCATCGTGCCGCGCGCCGCGAAGGCGATCGTGGTGAGCGAGCCCGTCAGCCCCCTCGCGCACAGCTTGGTGCACTCCAGCGGGTCAACGGCGATGTCGAACGCCGGGCCCTCGTTGGCTCCCAGCCGCTCACCGTCGAAGAGCATCGGCGCGTCGTCCTTCTCACCCTCGCCGACCACCACCGTCCCCGGGCCGCGCGCCTGGCCGAGCGCGGTCCGCATCGCCTCGGTCGCCGCCTCGTCGGCCCCGTCGGGGCTGCCGCGCCCGACCCACGGCTGGCACGCAACAGCCGCTGCGCGCGTGGCCTCGAGCGCGACGGGCTCGAGGCTGGCCAGCCAGCGCGTGTGCGCGCTCGGAGCTGCCAGCGCGTCCGCCAGCGCGTCGTCGTGGACCGTGCCCTCCATCGCGGCGGACCCTAGCAAGCAATCGCCGATCACGCCGGATCACGCCGGGTCGTCTCGAGCCGGCGTGAGCTACTTGGCCGACCGCCGCCTGGCCAGACGCGGCCGGCCCGCGGGCCGGCCAACTAGTATAGTGTCATTTTTATGACTAGCCCCTAAATCATTCCTTGACTTCTATGTGTGAAGATGGTTTTATACTTTCAGTGCAGAGTTCAATAGAAAGGCGCACGTAAGAATGGCTACCACCGAGGACAAGAAGGATCGCTGGGCCGCAGGGGTCACCCCCTATGCGGAGATGGGTTATTGGAACGCGGAGTACGAGCCCAAGGACACTGATGTCCTGTGCGCATTTCGCATCACCCCGCAGGAGGGCGTGGATCCGATCGAGGCCTCAGCTGCGGTCGCGGGAGAGTCTTCGACCGCGACGTGGACGGTAGTCTGGACTGACCGCCTGACCCCGCACGAGCACTATCAGGCCAAGGCCTACTCGTGCGAGGAGGTACCGGGCACCCCGGGCCAGTACATCGCGAAGATCGCCTACGACATGGACCTCTTCGAGGAGGGCTCGATCGCCAACCTGACGAGCTCGATCATCGGCAACGTGTTCGGCTTCAAGGCGCTCAAGGCGCTGCGCCTGGAGGACATGCGCATCCCGCCCCACTATCTGAGGACATTCCAGGGCCCCCCGCACGGCATCATCATGGAGCGCGAGTACCTGGACAAGTTCGGGCGCCCGCTGCTCGGAGCCACGACGAAGCCGAAGCTCGGCCTCTCGGCCAAGAACTACGGGCGCGTCGTCTACGAGGCGCTGCGCGGCGGCCTCGACTTCACCAAGGACGACGAGAACATCAACTCGCAGCCGTTCATGCGCTGGCGCGACCGCTTCGTGCACGCGATCGAGGCCGTGAACCGGGCCTCCGCGGTCACCGGCGAGGTCAAGGGCCACTACATGAACGTCACCGCCCCGACGATGGAGGAGATGTACGAGCGCGCCGAGTTCGCCAGGGAGATCGGCAGCGTGATCATCATGCAGGACCTGACCGTCGGCTACGTGGCGATGCAGTCGATGTCCAAGTGGGCGCGTGCGAACGGCATGATCCTGCACCTGCACCGCGCGGGCCACGGGACCTACACGCGCCAGAAGTACCACGGCGTCAGCTTCCGCGTGATCGCCAAGTGGTGCCGGATGATCGGCGTCGACCACATCCACGCCGGAACGGTCGTCGGCAAGCTCGAGGGCGACCCCGGCATGATCAAGGGCTACTACGACGTCTGCCGCGAGCGCTTCAACAAGGTCAACCCCGAGACCGGTATATACTTCGACCAGGATTGGGCCTCGCTGGCCACGGTGATGCCCGTCGCCTCCGGCGGTATTCACGCCGGCCAGATGCACCAGCTCCTCCATTACCTGGGCGAGGACGTGGTGCTCCAGTTCGGTGGCGGCACGATCGGCCATCCGATGGGGATCGCCGCGGGCGCCACCGCCAACCGCGTCGCCGTCGAGGCGATGATCAAGGCCCGCAACGAGGGCAGGGACTACTTCGAGGAGGGCCCCGAGATTCTGAAGTCTGCGAGCAAGGGTTGCCCGGAGCTCAGCGCCGCGCTCGAGGTCTGGAAGGACATCACGTTCAACTTCGAGTCAACCGACACACCAGATTCCGTGGCAACGCCCACGGAGAGCCGCTAGGCGGGGAGCCAGACAAGCCATGAGAATCACACAAGGAACATTCTCGTACCTCGAGGACCTGACTGACGAGGAGATCGAGGCGCAGATACGTTACGGGCTCGAGCACGAATGGGCGATCATGATCGAGTACACCGACGATCCTCACCCCCGCAACCCCTTCTGGGAGATGTGGAAGCAGCCGGCGTTCGACCTCACCCCCGACGAGGCGGACGAGGCCATGCGCGATGTCGAGGCGTGCCGTGAGGCCTACCCCAACCATTACATCAAGGTGGTCTGTTATGACAGCTCGCTCGGGCGCCAGACGTCGAGGCTGTCGTTCATCGTCAACCGCCCCGCCGAGGAGCCAGGGTTCCGGCTCGAGCGCCAGGAGAAGGCGAATCGCCAGATTCGCTACACGCTGCACCCGTACGCTGCGAACGATCCGATCAGTCGCCGCTACGGCAACGAGGGAGACCTCGCGACCAGTCGCGACCCCGCGGGGGTGCAGGACGCCACGCCGGGACGCGATTCACCAAGGGCCGCCGCGAACGGCGCATCGGCGGGCGACGGCGCGGCCCCGGCGAAGGACGAGGGGGTTGGCGAGTCCTGATATGACTCCCCGGGGCCGCGACACCACCGGCAGGCCGCTCGAGCCCGACGAAGCCGAACGGGAGCGGCTCCTCGGTCGCACGCGGATGGGAGGAGAGCGCGGATCGGTGTCTGAGGAGTTCAGCGGCAAGGTCGTGGCCCCGGAGAAGGGTGCGAAGACAGGCTCGGCGGTCGATTCGGTCAATTTCTCGCAAGCAGTGTCCGAGGAGGTGGCTGACGTCCAGAGCGTGGTGCGTGACTCGCGCGTGTACGAGGTGCTCGAGGAGCTCGACCGCGAGCTCGTCGCGCTGGAGCCGGTCAAGCGGCGGATTCGCGAGATCGCCGCGCTGCTGGTTATCGACCGGCTCCGTGAGGAGATGGGCCTGCGCTCCGAGCGTCCCACGCTTCACATGAGCTTCACCGGTGCCCCGGGGACCGGGAAGACGACGGTGGCCCTGCGGATGGCCAGCATCCTGCACCGCCTCGGCTACATCGACAAGGGTCAACTGGTCGCGGTGACCCGTGACGACCTCGTGGGGCAGTACGTGGGACACACGGCGCCGAAGACCAAGGATGTCGTCAAGCGCGCGACCGGCGGCATCCTCTTCATCGACGAGGCCTACTACCTGCACCGGCTGGACAACGAGCGCGACTACGGCCCCGAGGCGATCGAGGTTCTGCTGCAGGTGATGGAGTCCGAGCGCCAGAACCTCGTCGTGGTGATGGCCGGCTACAAGGATCGCATGGAGGAGTTCTTCCAGGCCAACCCGGGCATGGGATCGCGGATCGCCCACCACATCCACTTTCCCGACTACACGGTCGACGAGCTGTTGCAGATCGCGCGGCTGATGGTCGACCAGCAGGGCTACGAGCTGAGCGAGGACGCCGTGCAGGCGCTGCGCGACTACATCGAGCGCCGGATCGAACGTCCCCGTTTCTCCAACGGCCGCAGCATCCGCAACGCGATCGAGCGCGCGCGGATGCGCCAGGCCAATCGGCTGTTCGAAGCAAACCGGAAGCTGACCAAGAAGGATCTCGTCACGCTGGAGGCCGACGACATCCGCCAGAGCTCGGTCTTCAGCGACACTCAGGAGGACGAGTCCGAGGAGGTTGGCGATGCGGGGGCGCAGGCCGGCGGTGACGGCGACGGCGCGGGGGCGAGCAGCGAAGTTGGGGCTAGTGCCTTAAGCTAGGGAATCCCTCACGGATGCAGCGCCCTCGTGCGCACCGTCGAACAACTAGGCTAGGAGAGACCCATGCCGCGCCCCATCATCCTCGGCGTCGTCGGCGACTCGGCGTCCGGAAAGACGACCATGACGCGGGGCCTCGTGCGCATCCTCGGCGAGGACCAGGTGACAGCCATATCGACCGATGACTACCACCGCTACGACCGCAAGCAGCGCGCCGAGCACAAGATCACGCCGCTGAACCCGGACTGCAACTACATAGACATCATGTCCCAGCACTTGCAGCACCTGCGCAACGGCGAGCCGATCCTGAAGCCCGTCTACGTCCACCACAACGGAAGCTTCGGGCCGCCGGTCTATGTTGATCCGAAGCCCTTCACGGTAATCGAGGGCCTGCTCGGCTACAGCACAGAGGAGCTGCGCGACTCCTACGACGTCCGCATCTACCTCGCGCCGCCCGAGGAGCTGCGCCGCAAGTGGAAGATCCGGCGCGACACCTCGCGGCGCGGATACACAACCGACGAGGTGCTCACCGATCTCGACCACCGCGAGCCCGACTCGGCCCAGTTCATCCGTCCCCAGGATCGCTACGCGGACGTGATCGTGTCCTTCCGGGAGGGAGACGACGGCGATCCGCACTCGCTGGACGCGCAGCTCACGCTGCGCGACACCCTTCCCCATCCCGACCTCACTGGCGTCATCGGCGACGGCGACCGCGGGATCACGATCGAGGAGGGGGACTCCGAGGCGCTGGTGCACATCGCGGGCAAGATCGAGCCCGAGCAGGCCGCCGAGATCGAGGAGGCGATCTGGGAGAAGCTGCACTTCGCTTCACATTTGCGCTCGGACCGGCTCGGCCAGTTCACGATCGGCAACGAGATCAACCGCTCCGAGTCGCTGGCGCTCGTGCAGCTCTTGACCCTATACCACCTCGTGAGCGCCAAGGCGGCGGTCGCGCTGGGAGGAGAGAGCCCCCGCGCCGACGCCGAGGAAGTCGCCGAGAGGCATGGGGGCCGGGACGCCGGAGAGAAGGACAAGGACGCAGAGGAGGACGCTGGCGAGAAGGACGAGGGCGGCGAGAAGGAGAAGCCGAAGGCAAAGGGGAGGGCGAAGAGGAAGGAGTCGTGACACCGCGGGCCTCTGAGGCGGTGCAGCCGTGACGCCGCCATCGCGGGGCCGCGAGCGCGATGCGAGCTCCCGCCCGGTGATTCTCGGCGTCGTCGGGGACTCCGCTGCGGGCAAGACGACCATCACCCGTGGGCTCGTCCGGGCCCTGGGGGAGGACTACGTGTCCCACATCTGCACCGACGATTATCATCGCTTCGATCGCAAGCAGCGGGCCGAGCTCGGCATCACGCCGCTGCACCCGGACTGCAACTACCTCGACATCATCGCCCAGCACCTGGCGAACCTGCACCGGGGAGAAGCGATCCTGAAGCCGGTGTATCGCCACCAGGACGGCACGTTTGGACCGCCGGTGTACTTCGAGCCCGGGCGCTTCACCGTGATCGAGGGCCTGCTCGGCTATTACCTGCCTGAGATGCGCGACATGTACGACGTGCGCGTCTACCTGAACCCCCCTGAGAAGATGCGCCGCGAGTGGAAGGTGCAGCGCGACTGCACGCGGCGTGGATACACCACCGACGAGGTGCTCGCCGAGCTCGACCGCCGCGAGCCGGACTCGGCGTCCTTCATCAGGCCGCAGTGCCTGTATGCCGACATGCTCGTCTCGTTTATGCCGCCAAGCGGCGATGGCGGGGACCCGGCGCACCTCGACGCGGAGCTGACGCTCCGCGACGGCCTTCCCCACCCCGACCTGGCGCCGTTCGTACAGGAGGACGGCGCGGAGAACGGTCTCACGCTGGTGGAGCACGACGGTGAGCGCCTGCTGCGCATCCCAGGACAGATGGACCCCGATCGCGCGGGCGCGATAGAGGAGGCGATCTGGGCCGGCATGCACTTTGCGGTCCACCTGCGCCAGCGCCGGCTAGGGGAGTTCACGGTTGGTACCCAGCTCTACCGCTCCGAGTCCCTCGCGCTCGTCCAGCTACTGATCCTCTACCACCTGGTGACGGCAAAGGCGGCGATCGCTCTGGGAGGTGACGGCGTGCGCGCCGTGGCGCCCCTGAGGGAGCCCGCGCAAGCAGCGGTAAGCGCCGGGACGGCCTCGGCGTAGCCGGGCGCTGGGCGCCCCGGCGAGGCTCGCGCTAAGGGGGCTGGTCGTGCGAGCTGTCGCGTTTGAGAACCGAGTGGGCGCGAGATGCGACACTTCGGGCAGCGGCTAGCTGGACTGGCGCGGTAGGCTTCGTGGCGATCGCTACAAGGAGGGTCTCTCATGACCACCGTAAATGTCTTGCTCGTCGCCAATCGAACCGCCGCCGATGGGCCGCTTCTGGAAGCGGTCCGCCACCGCGCACGCGCCCTCGATAAGGGCCCCGCGGTGTTCCATCTCGTAGTCCCCGCTACGCCCCAGGGTCTTCATCGCGTAGTCGATCCTGAGGTGGCCGGCTTGGAGGCTGCGCGCGCACGCCTGCGGATCGCGCTCCCACTGCTCGGAGAGGCAGCCGGAGCACCTGTCACCGGCCAGGTCGGCGATGCGAATCCGCTCGCCGCGGTGGCGGACGCGATCAACCAGCGGGAGTTCGACGAGGTCATCCTGTCGACACTGCCCTCGAGGATGTCGCGCTGGATGCGCATCGACCTGCCCAGCAAGGTGCGCGCGCTCGGGCTGCCGGTGCTTCACGTGTCCGCGTCCAGTCCGAGGAGAGAGGCCGAGTCCGGGATGGAGGTAGCGGAGGTGGGGTAGGTGCCGGGCGCTCTATAATCGCCTATCCCCTGAAGCTAGGAGCGGCGCGTGCAGGAAATGGTGATTTACGGCGTGAGCTTCGACATGGTCGGCAAGCAGCCGATCGTGTTGCTCAAGGCCGTCGAAAGCAACAAGTTCCTGCCGATCTGGATCGGCCACCCGGAGGCGGCGGCGATCCTGATGAAGCTCCAAGGTGCCTCGACGCCGCGCCCGATGACCCACGACCTGCTCTCCGATGTGCTCGGCGAGCTCGAGGTCGCATGCACACGCGTGGCGGTCACAGAGCTGCGCGAGAACACGTTCTACGCCTCGATCAGCCTGCGGGTGAACGGCCGCGAGCTGGAGGTCGACTCGCGCCCTAGCGACGCGCTGGCGCTCGCGGTCCGCGCCGGTGCGCCGATCTTCGCCGCTGACGAGGTGATCGCCGAGTCCGCGATCGAGTTCGAGCACGAGGTCGAGGACACCGAAGAGGTGGTGGAGAAGTTCAAGGACTTTCTCGACGAGGTAACGCCCGAGGACTTCGCCGCAGGTAGCTGACAAGGAGGACAGCGCGCGGGGGAACCTGCGTCGTGGGAGGCTGAGACGGGTGAGCCTTACGCCGGTCCGCTCGCTCCGAGGATTCGCGCGACAAGCTCGTCGAAGCCGATCCCGGCGGCGTCGGCCGCCTGAGGCAGCAAACTGATGTCGGTCAGTCCGGGGATGGCGTTGAGCTCGAGCACGTAGAGCTTGCGGGTTTCGAGCTCGAGCATCAGATCTACCCGGGCGAATCCCGAGCACCCAAGTAGCGCATAGACCGAGAGCGCGATCTCGTTCGCGCTCGCGGTAACCGCGCCGTCGAGATCGGCGGGGCAGATGAACCTCGTGCGCCCGATCTCGTAGCGAGACTCGAAGTCGTAGAAGTGCTCCTGCTCGGGGACCGCCTCGACGATCGGCAGGGTACGAGGCGCTCCATCCTCATCGAGGATCGAGACCGCCAGGTCGCGGCCGCTCACGTGGCGCTCGAGCAGGACCTTGCGGTCATAGGAGAACGCCGCGACCAGCGCCGCCGGGACATCGGCCGGGGTGCGCGCGAACTTGATCCCGAGCGCGGAGCCCTGCCCGGCTGGCTTGACGACGATCGGAAACCGCAGGCGCTCCTCGATCGCTGGGAGCGCCTGCGCCGCGCCCAGCTCCTTGAACGCGGTCTCGTTGAAGGCGAAGAAGTCAGGTGTCGGAATGCCCCGGTCGCGCATCGCGTGCTTGGCGAGGACCTTGTCCGCGGCGCGGATGCAGGCTGAGACGCGAGAGCCCGTATACGCGATCCCCATCGCCTCCAGCAGTTCCTGCACCGTGCCGTCTTCTCCGTCGCGCCCGTGCAAGGCTACGAACGCGATCTCGGGCCGGGTGGCGGTCAAGCGCGCCACCAGCTCTGCGCCGACGTCGATCGCGATCACTTCGTGCCCGAGCCGGCCCAGCGCCTCTTGCACTCTGGCTCCCGATTTCAGCGACACCTGGCGTTCCAGGGAGTGCCCCCCCTTGAGCACTGCCACGCGGCTCATCGAAGACCGCCCTCGCCTGCCCGCCCGATCATCCCGCGCGCTTGCGCTTGGCCGGCAGCCGCAGCACCTTGGCCACTTCGTCTGCGCCACCGTGAGCCGATGGCTCGGACTCGGGCCGGCTCCGCTCTCCTGCGCGCTTGCCGGCGTTGGCTGTGACGGCGGTGCGCGGACGGATGCCGGTCAGCGTGTCGTAGAGGGCAACCTGCTCGCGCACGATCTCGCCGATGCGGCGGATTCCCTCACGGATACTGTCCTCGCCGACACCGGAGAAGTTCAAGCGCATCGCCGATCCACCTCGCCCGTCGACGTACGCCGCACGTCCCGGCACGAAGGCGACGTGCTCCTGAAGCGCTCGTGCCAGGAGGTCGGTGGTGTCGATGTACGCGGGCATCGTCGCCCAGATGAAGAGTCCGCCCGCAGGATGGGTCCACTCGGCCTCACGCGGGAAGTGCTCGGCGAGTGCGTCGAGCATCACGTCGCGCCTGCGCCGGTAGATCTCGATCAACGATCGCACGTAGTCTTGCCATGGCCCCGAGTCGAAGTACGCGCCGACGAAGTACTGGGAGATCGAGGACGAGCACAGATCTGAGGCCTGCTTGCCGATGTTCATCTTCTGCAGGATCGGAGCGGGCGCGGCGCTCCAGCCGAGCCGCACGCCGGGGGAGAGGATCTTGGAGAAGGTGCTCGCATAGATCACGAATCGATCGTCGAGCGAGCGCAGCGTAGGTAGCGGCGTGCCCTCGTAGCGCAGCAAGCCGTAGGGATTGTCCTCCAGCACGAGCAACTCCCGTTCGCGCGCGATCCGGATCAGCTCGTGCCGGCGCTGGCGCGACAACGTCACGCCGGCCGGGTTGTGGAAGTTCGGGACCGTGTAGATGAACTTCGGCCGCCGGCCGGCGGCCGAGAGATGGTCGAGCGTCGCTTCGAGCTCGGTCACGAGCATCCCGTCGCGGTCCATGCTCACTTGAACGACCTCAGCCTCGTACGCGCAGAAGGTCGGTACTGCTCCCGGGTAGGTCGGCGCCTCGGCCACGACGACATCGCCCGGGTCGAGCAAGGTCTTGCAGACCAGGTCGATCACCTGCTGTCCGCCGGTGGTCACGAGCAGCTCGTCGGGGTCGACCTCCATGCCCTCGGCACCCATCACCTGCGCGATGCACGCCTTGAGGAGCGCAAGTCCCTCGGTCGGGGCGTACTGCAGCGCTCGTGCACAGGAATGCAGTGCGACGGTTTGCATCAACGATGCATAGGAGTCCGGCGGGAAGGTCGAGGTGTCGGGCCATCCCCCCGCGAGCGAGATCACGTCCTCGCGCTCGGTCAGCGCCATCAGGTCGCGCATCGCCGAGGATTTCATGACCTTCGTCCGCCGCGCGAACAGCGCCGCGTAGCGCTCGATGTCCCGTGCCGTCGACCGCGGGCGCTCGGAGATAGAGCTCATCGTCGCCTCTGCACTATCGTCACGCCTGCCCACGGTAGCGCACAGTGCATCTCGTCTTCGACATCTTCCAGGGGATCGGCGTCGCCGCGGCGGTCGGAATTCGCCCCTTCCTGCCCGCGCTGGTCGTCGGGGCGCTGGCTGCCGGCGACGTTCAGATCGACTTCAAGGGCAGCCACTTCGCCTTCCTCCAAGGCACGCCATTTCTGCTTGCGATGGTCGTGCTCGCGATCCTGCTGGCCCTCGCCGAGGGGCGGCTGGCCCGCGAGCGGCTCGGGCAGGGACCGGGCGCCCTCGTCCTCGGCGCGCTGGCGCTCGCGCTCGGAGCACTGCTGTTCGCGGGCTCGCTGAGCCGCGGCCACTACCTGGTCTGGCCGGGCTATGCGGGCGGCGTGATCTGCGCCGCGGTGGGCCTCGCCGCCACCCGCCCGCTGCTCGCCCGCGTGCGGGCCGCGCTCGACGCGGCCCGCACGCGCGACGACGACGGACCCACCCTCAACCTGCTGCCCCTGTACGAAGAGGGCGGCGCGCTGGTGCTCGCCGCCCTCTCGGTGATCGCGCCGCCCGTCGGTCCGGTCGGCCTCGTGCTGCTCTTGTGGCTGTTCTATCGCGGCCGCCGGCGGGAGGACCGCAAGTACGCTGGTCTGCGGATACTGCGTTGAGCCCTTCCCCCAAGAAGCTCGTGCTGGTGGTAATCGATGCGTGCAAGCCGGCGATGCTCGAGCGTACGATTGCCGCGGGGCGCGCTCCCGCCCTTGCGCGCATCGTGCAGCAGGGCGTCTACGTCAACGACTGCGCCGCTGCGTTTCCTTCCGTGACGCCCGTCTGCGCTGCCTCGATCGCGACGGGTGCAGGTCCCGGCGAGCATTGGATCCCGAGCATGAACTGGTACCACCGCGAGGAGGCGCGCTACGTCGAGTACGGCTCGAGCTTCTCGGCCAGCCGCCAGTTCGGCTTCCTGCGCTCGCTGACGGACACCGTGTACCGCATGAACGCCGAGCACCTCTCTCCAGACGTTGAGACTGTGTTCGAGTCACTAGACGACGCCGGCGTACGCACAGCAGGAACGACCTATCTGATCTACCGGGGCCGCCATCCCCACGAGGTTTCCAACGAGACGGCCCTTGCCCGGCTCGCCACCTCGACCCTCTTCCGCCGCACGATCGACGGCCCGCTCGAGCTCTTCTACGCCGACCTCTACGCCAGCCGCAAGACCGGCTGCCGGGGCCAGCTCGGAATGCCCGGCGTCCGTGACCAGCACACCGGGTGCGTCGGCGCCTACCTGGCGGAGAACGATCTGTTCGACTTCCTGCTGTTCTCGCTTCCCGACAACGACGCCTGGTCGCACAAGTACGGGCCCCACGCCCAGGTCAGCTCGATCGCCGCAGCCGATCGTCAGCTAGAGCGCCTGATGCACGCGGCTGGGGGCCCTGACGCCTTCCTGCAGGAGCACGCGGTCATCGTCGCCTCCGATCACTCGCAGGCAGCGGTGGAGGAGCGTATCCGCATCGATCACGCGTTTGCCGATTTCGCGGTTGCCTCGCCCCACGCCTCGCGCTCGATCGGCGCCGAGGTCGCGCTCAGCCCCGCGCAGCGCTCGGCGATGGTCTATGCCCTCGACGAGGAGCGCCGCGGGCGGGTCATAGAGCGCTCGGTCCGCGTGCTCTCAGAGCTCGATGGGGTCGATCTCGTGCTCTGGCTGGCTGAGGAGGGCAAGGGGGGGGCGGAGGCGGTCGTGCGCAGCTCTCGCGGAGAGCTGCGCTTCTGCGCGGGCGGGGAGCTCCAGGACGAGCGCGGGGCGTACTGGAGCGTCGAGGGTGAGTTGGCCGCGCTGGGCGCGCAGGCCGGGGAAGGGCGCTTTCGCAGCCACGAGTATCCCGACGCGCTGGCCAGGATCTGGTCGGCACTGCACTGCCCGACGGCGGGAGACGTGCTGCTCTCCGCCGCTCCGGGCTACGAGTTCGTGGACTGGGGAGGCGCCGACCACATGGGTGGTGGAAGCCACGGCTCGCTTCACCGCTCGGACTCGATCGGGGCGCTGCTCTGGTGCGGTACGGGCCCCGACACGCGCGGCGCCCGGGAGCAGTGGTCGCTGCTCGACATCGCGCCGATGATTCGGGCACACTTCGGACTACAGCCCCCGGAGGACCCCGACTGGGTCGATTAGGAACTCATTAGCGTGCGCATTCGCCAAGGGGGCAGCCAGCACCGCGCCGCTACATTCCTCAGAGATGCCCGAAGACCTGAGCACCGCCGCCGGACCGACCTTTCGCGTTCGCGTGCGTCACGGCGTGCGCCGTGGGCATAACTGGCTTCAGCTCGTGCGTTTCGCGGCCGTCGGGGCGAGTGGGTACATCGTCAACCTCGCCGTGTACGCCGCCTGCTTTCGCTTGCTCGGGATCGACTACCGCCTGGCGTCCGTCGCTGCGTTCGTAGTCTCGGTGGTCAACAACTTCTGGCTCAACCGTCATTGGACGTTCGCCGCAAGGCACGCGCACCCGATCGGCCAGGCGGCTCGCTTCTTTACGATCTCGCTGGTCGCGTACGGGTTCACCTACGTAGTGCTCGTCGGGCTGGTGCAAGGCGCTGGGATCAGCGAGCTGCTCGCCCAGGCGATCGGCGTCGCCGCCGCCACGCCGCTGTCCTTCCTCGGGCAGAAGCTTTGGAGCTTCCGGGCCTAAGCGCCCGCGCTGCAGCGCTTGCACTGGCGCTCGTTCTCACGCTTCTCGGGGCCGGGAGCGTCGCTCGCGCAAGCTCCACAACGGCCGCGAGCGAGCCAGGCGCGCCGGTCCTCGTCACTTCTCAGCACACGCCTCCGCCCGGCTACCGGCTGACCGGCGCCCAGGTGGAGCGGGTCGCCGTGCGCATCCAGAAGATCCGCGCGGTGCTCCGCAGGCACCCCGGCGCATATCCGGCGCAGTACACCAAGGGCCCCGGTCAGTGGCAGGTGAGCTGGTTCACCCCCAAGGCCGAGAAGGAGATCGCGCAGGTATACGTCGACGACGCCAGCGCCAAGGTGACCCAGGCCTGGACCGGCTTTCAGGTCGCCTGGACGATGGCGCGGGGCTACCCGGGAGAATTCGGGCGCCGAACGAATGCGATCTACATATGGATCCCGCTTTGCCTGCTGTTCCTGGCGCCGTTCTTCCCGTGGCGCCGGCGACCATCGCTGCTGCACTTGGACCTCCTGGTGCTACTCGCCTTCTCGGTCTCCCTGGCGTTCTTCAACCACGCGCTGATCGGGATCTCGGTACCGCTCGTCTATCCGTTCCTGCTCTATCTGCTGGCGCGGATGCTGTTGCTCGCCTTCGGGCGCGGGGTGCCTCGGGAGCCGCTGAGGTTGCTCGTGCCCGCCTCGTGGCTGGCGGTCACGATCGTCTTCCTGGTCGGATTTCGCGTGGGCCTGAACGTGACCAACTCGAACGTGATCGACGTCGGATACGCGGGCGTGATCGGTGCCGACAAGGTGCTGCACGACAAGCCCCTCTACGGCGGCTGGCCACACGACAACGCAAACGGTGACACCTACGGCCCCGTCAACTACTACGCCTACGTCCCGGCCCGCGCGATCTTCGGCTGGAGCGGTAGCTGGGACGATCTACCCGCCGCACACGCCGCTGCGATCCTGTTCGACCTGCTGACGCTGGTGGGGCTCTACTTCCTCGGTCGCCGTATCCGTGGGCCTACGCTGGGGATCGTGCTCGCGTACGCGTGGGCTTGCTACCCGTTCACGATCTTCGTCCTCAGCTCCAACAGCAACGACTCGCTGGTGGCGATGCTGGTCGTGGCGGCGATGCTGACGCTGAGCTCGGCGCCGGCCCGGGGGGCCTGCGCCGCATTGGCGGCGTTCACCAAGCTCGCACCGCTTGCGCTCGCGCCGCTGTTCCTGCGTGGAGCCTCTGAGCACGGCTGGCAGCGCAAGCGCTCACTGGCCGCATACGTGCTCGCCTATGCGGCCGCCGTGCTCGTCGTGATGGCCCCCGTGCTACTGGAAGGCAACCTGCACCGGTTCTGGCACGACACGGTCTCCTACCAAGCCGGCAGGGGCTCGCCTTTCTCGGTCTGGGGCCTATGGGGTGCGCTTGGCTCCGAGCAGCACGCAGTCCAGGTCCTGGCGGCGTTGCTCGCCGTCGTGGTCGCGTTCTTCCCGCGGCGACGGCGTACGGTAGTCCAGGTCGCCGCACTCGGCGCCGCTGTCACGATCGCGCTCCAGCTCGGCCTGACGCACTGGTTCTACCTCTACATCGTGTGGTTCTTCCCGCTGGTGATGGTGGCACTGCTGGGCGCGCATCCTGAGCGACGAGCTGCGTCGATGGCGGCTCGCCGAGGTCGCCGAGCTCGCCGAGGTCGCCGGCCGGATACGCCCGCGGCCGAGCTGCTGCCGGCTCCTACCTGAGTGCGAGTGTTGCTGACTGACCGGGGTCGTATGGGGCGAGACACACAGAACCCGGGTGGCGGCGGCGCGGCCGCCCGAGAGTGCGTTTTGCGTTGCAAGCGCGAGGGATCGGCGCACGGAATCCCTGCTTGTATGGTATAGCTGCTCAGCTATGAGCAATAGGATTGAGTCACAGGGAAACTTCTGGGTGACGCACGATGCGGCCGGGTCGGAATCCAATCGCGCCAGCGGATGGCTGGGACTCCAATCGCGTCGGCAGTCTCGAAGTGGTCCCCCCAGTACTGCTCGACTGGCTGCTGGTGCCGCACGCGGCAGCCAGCAGCCCAAGCGCAAGCCCAAGCGGTAGGGCGGCTGACAGGAGGCGGACCCTATCTATCGCCTCTCATCGGCCGATCCCTCGATACGACCACCGCCCCGCGGGGCGTGGTCCGACGTAGGCGCGGGTGAGAGGGTGCAGGGTGCAGGCTCCGATCGAGAGCAGCACCAGCAGCTGGATGACCTGCTCGACCTTGAAGATGCCTGTGTAGGGCTGTGTGAGCAGGAACACGATCCCGAGCGACCCGGCGCCGGAGAGCCAGACCATCCGCCGCCACGCCCACCAGCGACCCTGGCGCAGTCGGATGATCAGGAAGATGTAGAAGACTCCGACGAGGACGTTCACGGCGGCACGGATGTAGGGAGTGCTGCGGATCGCGCTTCGTGCCGAGTCGGCGCTGACGTTGCTGTGGGATCGGTGGGCGAGCCCGAGGCGCACCAGTTGGCCGATGTGGGTCAGGGACAGCACCGTGACCAAGATGCTGAGCAGCAGGTTGAAGATCAGCAGTGCCGATGCCGCCTGCAGGGTCCAGGGCAGGGCGCCGATCCCGCCGGTCCGGCTTCGTCGGCCTGCTCAGGGTGGCGAGGTAGGTCAGCCGCGGTGTGTTCGGGCATTTTGGCTCCTCCCGTGGACCTCTTGCTGTGTCGGCGTCCTCAACAGCACGTTCATGTGTGTCGCGTACCCAGGCGGGCGCCCGCGTAATCATGTACGGAGCTCAGGCGTCGCGCCTGATCATCAGCGCCGTGGCGAGGGCCAGGAGCACGGCGGTGAACGCGACCATCAGGCCGAAGCCACCCCACGCGCTGAGGGTGTGCGCTGAGCGATGCACCACGAGCACCTGCGAGCCGGCCTCCGATGGCCAGTACTCGAGCACCGGGTTGCGCACCGAGGTCGGCAGGGCATGGAGGATGCCCGGCAGGACGAACACGAAGGCCACCATGATCGAGATCGTTGCGGCCGTCCGGCGGACGAGCGCCCCGACCGCCACGCTCAACAGTCCGATCGCGACGAGGTAGAGCCCCGCGCCGATCACCGCGCGGAGCACATTCGCCTGGGCCAGACTGGCGTGCGGCGCCCGCCCCGAGAGGACGGCCTGGCCGACGAGGAAGGCGCCGAAGGCGGTGATCTCGCCGATGAGGAGCATCACGGCCGCGAACACGCCAGCCTTGGCGGACAGCAGGCGCCCTCGTCTCGGCACCGCGGTCAGGCTAGTACGGATCATCCCGGTCGAGTACTCCGAGGTGATCACCAGCGCTCCGAGCACGGCGACGGCGAGCTGGCCGAGGCCCAGCCCGGCCAGGCTGATGCTGGTCGGGTCGAACACCGAGTCGGAGTGGCGGTGGGCGTAGTTGGAGGCGACCGCCAGGCAGATCAGCGCGCCGACACCGACACCGAGGAGGATGATGATGCCCAGGGCGATGAAGGTTGACCTCACGGTTCGCAGCTTGATCCACTCGCTGCGCAGGACCGAGATCAGGTTGGCCTGCCCGGGTGGCGCAGCGGCTCGGCGGCTGACGGGCGGCGGGCTAGCGGCCGTGGCGCTCATCGAGCGGTCCGTCCGGGCGTACGGTCGGCGCTCTCGACATCATCGGGGCCGGGCGGACCGCTCGCGCTCGGCGCGCCGGCGCCGTACTCGACGCTGTCCCGGGTCAGCTCCATGAACGCCTCCTCCAAGGACGCCCGGACGGGCGTCAGCTCGTGTAGGACCACACCGTCTTTGGCCGCGAGCTCTCCGATCGCGGCGCTGTCGATGCCCGTCACTTGGAGGACTCCCGGTTCGCTGCTGTTCACCGATGCGCCGGACTCGCTCAGTAGCCGAGCCAGATCCTCGGCCTGCGGGGAGTGCACCCGCACCGAGTGCTGGGAGCTGGTCGCGACGAACTCGTCCACGCTCGAGTCGGAGATCAGCTTGCCCCGGCCGATCACGAGCAGGCGTCCGGCGGTATGAGCCATCTCACTCATCAGGTGGCTGGAGACCAGGACCGTTCGGCCCTCGGCGGCCAGCGTCTTCATCATTGTCCGCATCCACAGGATGCCCTCGGGGTCCAGGCCGTTGACCGGCTCATCGAAGATCAGGATGCCCGGATCGCCGAGCAGAGCCGCGGCGATCCCCAAGCGCTGGGACATCCCCAGGGAGAAGCCGGCCGAGCGCCGGCCGGCCACGCCGCCCAGCCCGACGATGCCCAGCACCTCGGTGACCCGACCGGCGGGGATGGCGTTAGATGCCGCCAGGCACCGCAGGTGCGACCGCGCCGAGCGACCCCCGTGCAGAGCTTTGGCGTCGAGTAAGGCACCCACTTCGTGCAGCGGGCTCGCAAGATTCCGGTAGGGCTTCCCGTTCACCGTGACCGTGCCGCGGGTGGGGCGGTCAAGGCCGAGGATCATCCTCATGGTGGTGGTCTTGCCGGCCCCGTTTGGCCCGAGGAAGCCGGTGACCGTGCCGGGATGGAGCGTGAACGTCAGGTCATCGACGGCCACCGTTGGGCCGTAGCGCTTGGTCAAGTTGCGAGCCTCGATCATGCCGCCTCCTGGACGATCGTTCGGACAGCCTGCGCAGGCGAAGCTTCGCACATTGGGGCACAAGCTGTTCGGCCAATGGCCGGTGGACACGTCCCAGGGAATCCGGCTCTCCGAGTCCACCCGCGCGGCGGCGCAGGTCGTGCCTGCATCTCCGACCGAGAGACGATTCCGAAGAACCCGTAACAGCCCCGCAGCCACGCGTTGATCTGGGAGATGCACCTCGGTCAGGCTGGCCATCACCCGCCGGCCCGCTCGCTTGCCACGTACACCTTGGCGTCGTCTGCATAGCGACCGAACCTATGGCCACGCCGGCAAGAGAGGGGTCGAGGCGCGAGGGACGCTCTTCTCGCCGCTAGGCTCGATGGTAATTCCGCCGACTGAGCCTCGGCGGATAGCGCGGTCCGATTCGCCGTAGATGGAGGATCGGTCAGCGCAGCAGCTCGGCCGGCACCACGCGAACCGGGAATGGTTGCCGGGTCTCGTAGACCTCCGAGTCGATTACCCGAGCTTCCTCCTCGTAGGCGTCACCGGCTAGGCGCAGCACGATGAGGCTCGGCTCGTCAGGATCTACGATCCAATACCACGCAGCCCCTCCGGCGGCGTAGATGCGGCGCTTCTCAGAGAGATCACGGCCTCTCCCGCTCGGCGACAGGATCTCGACGACCAATAGTGGAGGGCGCTCAATGGCTCGCGGACCGATGGCCTCGGGGGTCAGCACCACCAAGTCGGGCTCGGGCACCTGACCCGGGCCGATCCGCCAGGCCAGAGGAGCGAACAAGGCGCGAAGCCCTCCAGATCGCGCCCCTTCCCTGAGCAAGGCGGCCAACTCAGCGGCGACGATCTGATGGGCTGAGCCCGGTGGGGGGCTCATCACCAACGCCCCGTCCAAGATCTCGTAGCGGTTGCCGTCGTCGGGCGTGGCATATAGATCCTCCAGGTCCAAGGCCCGGTCAAGGAGCGACTCCACAGCACCAAGTATGCCACCGTTGGCTGCACTGACAGGTGGGGTGCGCGTGGGGAACATTGCGGTGCTCGAAAAGCTGCGCGCCGAGCAGAACCTCCCGGGTCACCTACCTACCTGATAGGCGACCCGGACGCGGGCTCCAGCACCTGCTCGATCGAGTCCGCCCGCAACGGCTCGCTGCACCGGATCAGCACCGCGTTGAGCCATGGATCCTCAGATGAAGTTTCGAACTTGATGGGCATCTGAGTGATCATCGACTCCAGTGCCTGCTCACGCTTGACGCCGATCACGCCCCCGCGCGGGCCGGTCATGCCGACATCCGTGATGTAGGCGGTGCCGCCGGGGAGCACCCGCGCGTCGGCGGTCGGTATATGCGTGTGGGTGCCAACTACCGCTGTCACACGGCCATCCAGGTGCCAGCCCATGCCGACCTTCTCACTGGTCGCCTCGCAGTGCATGTCGACCAACACGTGGTCAACCTGGCCCCGCAGCGCGCGTATCGCCGCGTCGGCCTCTGCGAACGCGGGATGCCCGGCATTCATATAGAGGTTCCCCGACAGCGACACCACGCCCAGCCGTGCGCGGTCGCCACCCCCCACTACGCACCAGCCGTGTCCGGGCTGGCTGGGCAGGAAGTTGGCCGGGCGCAGGATCCGCGACTCACCGTTGAGATAGGCGTAGATCTCGCGGCGCCGGTAGGTGTGGTTACCGAGCGTGATCGCATCGATCTCCGCCTCGAACAACTCCTGGGCGATCTTTGGCGTGATGCCAAGACCGCCGGCAGCGTTCTCTCCGTTGACGACGACGAAGTCCGGTTCCAATCGCTCGCGCAACGAAGGGAGTAGGCCGAGCAGCGTTCGCTTGCCGATCCCACCGACGACATCGCCGACGAAGAGGATGCTTGCGGATGCGGACATGCCGACTCGTGTCCTGAGATTGCGATGGGCAGATCATGCCTCTGCTTACGCCGCAGATCACAGATCACGAACTTGGTGCGCCCAGACCTCAAGCTCGGGGTGGCGCGGGAGCCAAACGCCTACTAATAGCCCCCCGGAGCGGTGCCCGCCCCCCCGGCCTTCAGGCTGTACCCTTCCGAGCCGCCGCAGGCTTTCGGGCCGCTGATCCGGCCACGGACCTTCGTCACCGATGTGAACGTGCCGGACACCTCGAAGCCGAGCTTGCCCTTGGCCGTGAATCGACCCTTGGCTGAGAACTTACCATCTTTGATGGGCGCGCTATTTAGCTGGTAGACCCCGTATGGGCACTTGCCGCCGCGGTGCTTCGGATTGCCCGCCGTGACCTGGATGCCAACTCGCGTTGCCTTCTTGCAGTTCCCACTGCATTTCGCCTGGATGGACAGCGCATAGTGCTTATGCGCGCTAGAGCCCATAAAGATCGACCCGAGCTTTGGAGTGGCGGCGTAGGCCACCGTGACGATCGCACCCAGCATCACGACCATAGACGTCGCGAGGACAATAGCCTTTCTCATCACGCAAGTTTAGCACATCGTTTGACGCGAGCGCCATGGACAACGCGCGAAGGCCATGGACAACGCTCTAGGTAGCCTCACAAGGGTGTCCACCGCTGCCGCCCCAGGGGACGAGACGGCCACGCTGCGGGCTCGGTCACTGACCAAGCGTTACGGCGCCAGAACGGCGCTGCGCGCGGTCAGCTTTGAGCTGGCGCCGGGTGAGCTGGTTGCGGTCATCGGTCCCAATGGGGCTGGGAAGACGACCCTGCTGTCGATCCTTGCCGGCGTGCTGAAGCCGACCGAAGGCGAGCTCGCCCACTCGCCGGGTGCAATCGGATGGGTACCGCAACAGCCGGCGCTCTACTCCAAGCTGTCGGTGGCCGAGAACCTACGCCTCTTCGCGCGACTGGAGAAGCTGGCCGCTCCAGAGCGGGCGGTAGCGAGGATGCTGGCGCAGACCGGCTTGGAGGACCAGGCAGAGCAAGAGGCGGGACGGCTCTCGGGCGGCAGTCGCCAGCGGGTCAACATCGGGATCGGCCTTCTGTGCGAGCCGGTCGCACTGCTGCTCGACGAGCCCTCCGCGTCACTTGACCCCCGTCAGCGTGAGCGCCTGTGGCAGTTCGTCGGCACCCTCACGGCTCGCGGTACCACGGTGGTCTTCTCCACCCACAACGTGGCCGAGGTGGAGCGCTACGCCGACCGGGTGCTCGTGCTGGCCGATGCCGAGCTGCTGTTCACGGGCACGCCCGCGGAGCTCGGGCAGGCCGTCGGCGGCCACGCGCGTGACTTCGAAGCCGCGTTCGTTCGCTTCCTACATGCCCGCGGGCACTGAGCCGGAGCACGTTCAGATGCGCTGGCTGTTCATCAAGGACCTCCAGATCCTCAAGCGCTCGCCGTTGTTCGCCGGGCTGCTGGTCGTTTACCCGATCGCGATCGCGCTGATGATCGGATTCGCGCTCTCGAGCCCGCCCGGTAAGCCCAAGGTGGCGTTCTACAACGAGGTCGCCCCCGGCAAGGGAAAGATCCACTTGGGCAGCCAGCAGATCAACGTCTCGGGCTACGCCAGCCAGATCTACCAATCGATTCAGCCGGTCGAGGTCCACTCTCGCGCGCAGGCGATCGCGAAGGTCAAAGACGGCCAGGCGCTCGCGGCGCTGATCGTCCCTTTGGACCTGCCGGACCAGATCCAGGCGCTGGTGACCAGCGGCGTAGGCAGTCCGACAGTCGAGTTGATCCTCAACTCCAAGGACCCGATCGAGCGCCAGTTCGCCGACGCCGCGATCAGTGCGCGGCTGAACCAAGTCGAGCAGGTGGTCTCCAAGCAGGTGCTCGCAATCGCGGTCAGCGATTTGCGCCAGGTGCTCGACGGCGGGACGATCCAGTTCTCCGGTGAGAGCTTTCCGCTGCTGGGCCTGCGTAGCTCGCGCACGACCCTGAACCACGCGATCGCCTCACTGCCGCGTCGCTCGCCGCTGCGCGCCGCCCTGGGACGGGTGGCCAGCTTCGCCAGCCTCGCGATCGAGGGACTGGGCTTTGCGAGCCCGGTGCTCGGCTCGATCGGGGCGCCGCTGAGCGTGCAGGTGAGCCAGCTCGCGGGCAGGACGACCCCCACCGACTCCTACGCGGCCTCGATCGCGGTGGTGGTCTCGCTGATGCTCGTCACGCTGCTGCTGGCAGCCGGGATGCTGGCGGTCGAGCGTTCTGAGCACACGTATTCGCGCATCGTCCGGGGCCTGGTCTCACCCGCGCAGCTGATCGGTGAAAAGGTCACGCTCTCCGCGGCGTGCGCCGGCGCGGTCACGCTGCTGATGGCGGCTCTGGTGTCGCTGTTCGTTGATATCGACTGGGCCAGATTCCCCCTTTGGGTGCTGGCGATCGGCTTTGGCGGGCTGGCCTTCGGCGCGCTCGGGGTGGCGATCGGCGGCTTGGCGAGAGAGGTCAGCACCGCCTCGCTGATGGCGCTCCTTCTTTCCCTGCCGATCGCGTTCGCAGCCCTCGTGCCCGCGAGCGCTGTTTCCGGCGCGCTCCAGTCGGTGCTCGGGGTGGTCGCGTTCGTGTTCCCGTTCAAGGCGGCCCTGCAAGCGCTCAGCAACGCATTCAGCGGCACCGCTCCGGGGCTCGGGTTGCCGCTCGTGCACCTGGCGGTGCTGACGCTGGCGTTCGCGGGGCTGGCACGGCTTGGGCTACGGCGGTTTGCTCGGTGAGGGTGGGGCGGTCTGCGGTCGTTTTCCTGGACGTCTCCCGGTGCACAGCAAACGCACAGCTTGCGCTGTCAAGCTCTGCGCGTGAGTGCTATCACGGACCTAGCGCGAGGTCATCTGCTTGAATAGCACCACGCAGATGGCGGCAACGATCAGCGCGATCACCGGAAGCGTCGCTCCGATCACGCCGACCACGGCGAGCACCACCCCGATCACGCCGATGGTGCCGGCCGTTCCGCCGACCACCACCAGCCGGTATGCGCGCTGCTCGCGGACCTTCCTCGGCGTGTAGTCCCGGCGCTTCTCGATGCCTGCCATGGCTGAAAGCTTAGCGGAGCGGCGCGGCCCTTCCCGCTCTGACCAGCGCGTCCCGGCAGTATCCTCAGGCGGCGCGATGTCATTCGGTCAATTTCCCCAGATTCGCATGCGCCGCATGCGCGCAAGCCGGGCATTGCGCGGGCTCGTGCGCGAGACGCGCCTCTCTGCCGCCGACTTCGTCTATCCGATGCTCGTCGCCTCCAGCACCGACCGCCGCGAGCCGATCGCGTCGATGCCGGGGATCGAGCGCCTGTCGATCGCCCACGCCGTCACCGAGGCCGGAACGCTTGCGGAGCTCGGGATTCCCGCTGTGCTCTTGTTCGGGATCCCCGCGGCCAAGGACCAAGAGGGCTCTGGCGCGTGGGACGACGAGGGCGTGGTACAGCTCGCTACGCGCGCGATCAAGGAGGCGCACCCGGAGTTGCTGGTGATCGCCGACCTCTGCCTGTGCGAGTACACGAGCCACGGGCACTGCGGCGTGGTGACGCCTGAAGGGTCCGTGGATAACGATGCGACGCTTAAGCTGCTCGCCCGTGCCGCCACTTCGCAGGCTCGCGCCGGCGTGGACATCATCGCTCCCAGCGACATGATGGACGGTCGCGTCGGGGCGATCCGCGCGGCGCTGGACGAAGACGGTCATCACGACAAGCCGATCCTCGCCTACTCCGCCAAGTTCGCCTCGGCGTTCTATGGCCCGTTCCGCGACGCCGCCGGCTCGGCGCCGGCGTTTGGCGACCGTCGCGCCTACCAGATGGATCCCGGCAACGCCAACGAGGCGGTGCGCGAGGCGCAGCTCGACCGCGAGGAAGGCGCCGATATCCTGATGGTCAAGCCGGCGCTCCCCTACCTCGACGTGATCAGCGCCGTCAGGCGGGAGACCGGCATGCCGCTGGCGGCCTACAACGTCAGCGGCGAGTACGCAATGATCAAGGCCGCAGCCGCCGCGGGAGCGCTCGACGAGCGCGCCGCTGTGCTCGAGGCCCTGACCTCGATCCGCCGCGCCGGAGCCGACATCGTCATCACCTACCACGCGAAAGAGGCCGCCCAATGGCTGCAATAAAATCCTCCACGGAGCCGGCCACAGCGCTCGACGAGCCGAGCGCGGCCACCGCCGAGCCGTCGGCGGTCCCCAAGCTGCGCAGCCGAAAGCACGGCGCCGCGATCCCGCTCGACGACGTGGACAAGCGCCTGCTCAACTTGATGCAGGGCTCCTTCCCGATCGCGCGTGAGCCCTATGCCCACGTGGCGAGCAAGGCCGGGATCCTCGAGCAGGAGCTGCTCGCACGCGTGCAGCGGCTGCTCGACGAGCGCATCATTCGCCAGGTCACGCCGATCTTCGATACGCGCGCGCTGGGCTACTCCTCGATGCTGGTCGCCGCCAAGGTCGATCCCGAGAACCCCTGGCGCGCGGCCACGGTCATCAACGGCCATCCCGGCGTTTCGCACAACTACCTGCGAAACCACGAGTTCAACATCTGGTTCACGATCGCCACCGAGCCCGGCTCGCCCCTCGGGCTCGAGGGGACGCTCGAATGCTTGGCCCGGCTAGCGGGCGCCGAGTCGATTCGTCAGCTCCCGACGTTGAAGCTGTTCAAGATCAGGATGGACCTGGAGATGGAGGCCGGCACCGAGGCGCTGGCCAAGGCGCCAGACGCCGGACAGGCTGCCGAGCCGGCCGAGACCGAGCGCCAGCCCTATGACGAGCTCGATATCGCGGTGATCAGAGCGCTTCAGGGTGATATGCCAGTCGTGTCCGAGCCATACGCTCCCGCGGCACAGGCGCTCGGGATGCCCCAGGAGCGCCTGCTGGCGCATCTGGGGCAGATGCAGGAGCGGAGGCTGTTGCGTCGCGTGGCAGCGATCCTCTTTCACCGCCGCGCCGGCTTCAGCGCAAACGGGATGGGCGTCTGGAAGGTCCCCCACGAGCGGATCATGGAGCTCGGCCCGCAGATGGCGGCGTTCCGCGGCATCTCGCACTGCTACGAGCGACCAACCTACGCGGACTGGCCATATTCCCTGTTCACGATGGCCCACGGGCGCTCCAAGGAGGAGTGCGACGCGATCCTCGACTCGATCGCGCGGTCGACCGGGATCGAGGAGCGCACCACGCTCTACTCCTCGACCGAGTTCAAGAAGGTTCGCCTGCACTACTTCACCCCGGACTACCGCGACTGGGAACGCGAGCACGCCGGCGTGTGAGCGAAGATCAAAATAGGTGGGGGACCTCCTCAGCGCTCACATCGGCGAGCCCCGGCGAGCCGTTCACAACGACGCGCTCCGGCGAGCTCTACCACCGCGCTCTCCGACTGCTCCCGGGGGGCGTCAATTCGCCGGTGCGGGCGATGCGATCGATTTCTCGAGACCCGATCTTCATCGCCGGCGGCGCGGGCGCCACGATCTGGGACGCGGACGGCAACGAGTACATCGACTGGGTGCAGTCGTGGGGGTCACTGATCCACGGGCATGCCCACCCCTCCGTGCTGGGCGCGATCGCTACCGCCGCCGGGAAAGGGACGACGTTCGGCGCGCCGACCGAAGCGGAGGTCGTGCTCGCTGCTGAGATCGCGCAGCGAATCCCATCGGTGCAGATGCTCCGCATGACGTCTTCAGGGACCGAGGCGGTGATGAGCGCGATCAGGCTCGCGCGCGCGGTCACCGGACGCGAGGAGGTGCTGAAGTTCGCGGGTGCCTATCACGGACACGTCGACGGCTTGCTCGCGCAGGCGGGCTCGGGGCTGGCCACCCACGCGATCCCCGCCTGCCCGGGCGTCCTGCAAGCTGCGGCCGGTGCCACCGTGATCGTCCCGTGGAACGATCCGGAGGCCGTGGTGCAGGCGACCGAGCGCCACCAGTTGGCGGCGATCATCGTCGAGCCGGTGCCCGCGAACATGGGTCTCGTGCCACCGCGCGACGATTTTCTAGAGCTGCTGCGCGAGCGCGCTGACCGCACGGGAGCGCTGCTCGTCTTCGACGAGGTGATCACCGGCTTCCGCGTTGCTCGCGGCGGCGCTCAGGAGCGATACGGGGTCATGCCTGACCTGACGATCCTCGGAAAGATCGCCGGCGGCGGCTTGCCCGCGGCCGCCTACGGCGGCGCGCGCTCGCTGATGGAGCGGATCGCGCCCGCCGGCGACGTCTACCAGGCGGGGACGCTGTCGGGCAACCCGCTCGCGGTAGCGGCGGCGCTGGCGACGTTCGAGCTCCTCGACACACCCGCCTACGGGCGCCTTCAGGTCCTCACCGATGTGCTGGCGGACGGCTTGCGCGACGCGGCGCTCCTCGCGGGCGTCAGCGTCCAGGTGCAGGCGATGCCGGGCCTGCTGACCGTGTTCTTCTCAGCGGAACCGGTGGGCGACTACGCGGGCGCTATGAGTTGCGACCTGCAGGCATACGGCGCGTGGTGCCGGGCACTGCTCGCACGCGGCATCTACACGCCGCCGTCGCAGTTCGAAGCCTGGTTTCCCTCGCTCGCGCACACCGACGAGCAGGTGTCCCGCACGGTGCAAGCCGCCGCGGCTGCATTCGGCGAGCTGGCGTCATGAGAACGGCCCGGGACGGTGCCGGCGCGCTGCTGTCCGCGCTGCTGACGGAGGGGGGCATGTTGAGAGAGCTCTCCGAGCCGGCGCTGCTCGAGGGTGCGGGCCTCGACGCGCCCGGTATCGCGCAGATTGCCGCCAGTGGTCCGCGCGCAGCGGGGAGCGAAGGCGAGTACGAGCTGCTGCTGGAGATGATCCTCGAGGGTTCCCGCCTTCACTACGGGTGCCCACGGGTCCTCAGACGCGCGGACCCGGACCTCGCGCTGCTGCTCGGGGATCAGCTCTATGCGCTGGGGCTGGCCCGCCTTGCGGCGCTCGGGGACCTGGAAGCCGTCGCTGAGCTCGCCGATGTGATCTCGCTCGTCGCGCAAGCGCACGCAGCGCCCCAAGCCGACCTCGCGACCGCACGAGCCGACCTCGCAGCGCCCCAAGCCGACCACGCAGCGCCCCAAGCCGACCTCGCGACGGCCGTATGGCATGCGGGAGCCTTTGCCGTCGGCTGGGGCTCCAGCGAGGATCACGAGCGGGCCAAGGATCTCGCTCGCGCGGGAGACTCCCGGGCGGTTGCCGCGCTGACAGGCGCGGCGCAGCGACGCGGCTTGTAAGCTTCCGCCCCGCCCGGAGAAGGAGCGTCTCTTGCCAGATCGACACGAACCCCCCCAGTCCAAGTACACGCTGGACAGGAACATGCCGGGCGCCTTCGAAGGGGAGACCGTCACGCGCCGGCGCTTCATGGCGCTCAGCGTTCACAGCGCCGGCGGGATCGCCGCCGCCGCGTTCACGCTGCCGGCGCTCGGCTTCGCGCTCGGTCCCCTCTTCAGTCGCGTGCCCTTCTCCTGGCAGCCGATCGGCCCACCTTCGGACTTCCCGACCGACACCTACCAGCCCCGAGTCGTCACGATCGTCCAGGGAATCGGCGAGGCCGGTGTGTCGGCGGCGTTCGTGCGCTCGCGCGACCCGGCGGTCGACACCGAGCACGCCGACAAGTACAACCAGTTCATCGCGCTTTCCTCCCGCTGCATGCACCTGGGTTGTCCGGTGCGCTTCGTGGCCGCGGCGGAGCGCTTCATCTGTCCGTGTCACGGCGGCGTCTACGACTTCCGCGGAAAGGTGACCTCGGGCCCGCCCGTCAGGCCCCTGGACCGGTTCTACACGCGGCTGAACCCGGCCAGCGGCCTGGTCGAGATCGGTCCCCGCTACTCGGTCAACTCCGAGCTGCAACGCTTCTCGCCCCGTGACCCTGCCCAGCCGGTCGACGGCATCGGGCAGTATCTCTACCCCAAGCGCTTCTCGACCTCCCTGCTCCCGAAGGACTGATCGATGCCTCGCCTGCCGGCACCCCCCCTCCCCAAGGCCCTGCAGCCCCGGCCCAAGCGCCCCGGCGAAGAGAGCGGCAATGGCAACGGTAGCGCCGTCCCGCCGGGACAGGCGGGCGTCAAGGTCGTGGACTGGATCGACGAGCGCACCTCGCTTTCGGGCGGGATCCGCTGGATGCTGTTCCGCAAGGTTCCGGCGGGGAACTGGGCTTACACGCTCGGCTCGGCAACGATGATCGCGTTCCTCTCGCAAGCGGTGACCGGCGTCTTCCTGGCGATGTACTACCGGCCCGACGCCACCAGCGGCGCGTACGAGTCGATCCGCTACCTCACCGACCAGGCATTCCTCGGCCAGTTCGTCCGCGGTATGCATAAGTGGGGCGCGTCGGTGATGGTGATCCTGATCTTTTTGCACATGGCGCGGACGTTCTTCTACGGCGCCTACAAGTACCCGCGCGAGCTGACCTGGGTGATCGGCGTCACGCTGCTGATCCTGACGATGGCGATGTCCTTCAGCGGCTATCTGCTCCCGTTTGACCAGCGCGCGTACTGGGCCACGATCGTGGGCGTCAACATCAACGGGACGGGCCCGTTCGTCGGCCCGTACCTGTCGGACTTCCTGCGCGGCGGCCCCGAGTTCGGCGCCACAACGCTCTCGCGCTTCTACGCGATCCACATGCTGATAGTCCCGGGCGCGATCGCGGCGCTGATCGGCGCGCATCTGTACCTAGTGGCCAAGCTCGGCATCTCCGCGCCCCCGCGGGCGAAGGCCGAGCCGGAGCCCGAGCTGACCGAGCGCGTGAGCGTGTGAGGCCCAGTCAGTGAACCAAGCTGAGAAGGAGGCCTACCTCCGCGAGTACTCGGTCCTGAAGAACCAGGGAGAGCCATTCTTCCCCTACGCCGTCTCCAAGGACGCGATGATGGCAGTCATCGTGATGGCGGTGATCGTCTTCCTGTCGCTGATGTTCGGTGCCGAGCTGGCGCCCAAGGCGGACCCCACGACTACCAGCTACGTGCCGCGCCCGGACTGGTACTTCTTCTTCCTGTTCGAGGTTCTGCGGGTGATGCGCAACGTCCCCATCTTCACGCCGCTGGCGGCGGTCGGGATCCCCACGATCTGCATGATCCTCTTGTACCTGCTGCCGTTCTACGATCGCAGCCCCGAGCGGCGGATCGAGCGCCGGCCGATCGCCTTGGTTGCGGGACTCGCCACGATCTTCGCGGTCGCATACCTGACTTACGGGGGCGCCAACGCGGGATCGCCCAACGAGGTCAGCATGAAGGCACCATCCAATTTGAGCGCCGGCCAAAAAACCAGCTTCAATGCCGGCGAGCTCGTCGTCGGGCAGTCCGGCTGCCTGGCCTGTCACGTGATCGGCACCAACGGCAACGACGGGCCGGGGCCGCCGCTAACCCACATCGGCGCTAAGCTGCGACCGGGTGCGATCGCCTCGACGCTGCGCAATCCGACCTCGCCGATGCCCTCGTTCGCGCATCTCGCCGTGCAGTCCCCGCAGGAGTTCCAGAACCTCGTCAGCTTCCTCGCGGAGCTCCAGTAGCAGGCTCTTGCAGGCCCGCGGGCTTGGGGCCCCGCGGGCCTGGGCCCGCGGGCTGAGGAACGGATCGGCTTGCCCTTCGCAGACTCGGCGCCTGGGCATCAGATGAAGGCGAGCATGGGCCCCGCCCCCGGCGACGCGCCGGGGACCCTCGAAGAAACCCAGGTCCAGGCGATGTTCGACCGCATTGCCGGCCTCTATGACCGCATGAACACGGTCATGACCGCCGGCCTGCACCACGAGTGGCGCAGCCGCGCCGCGGACCTCGCGGCGCTCTCGCCCGGCGCGCGCGCGCTCGACGTCGCGACAGGCACCGGCGACTTGGCGATCGAGCTCTCCAAGCGGGTCGCTCCCGGGGGTGAGGTGGTCGGTACCGACTTCTCGCAGCGGATGCTCGCGTTTGCTCGCGCAAAGGCTCCCGCGCTCCGCTTCGAGGCGGCTAACGCGCTCGCCCTCCCCTACCACGATCAGGAATTCGACGCCGCGACCACCGGTTTCGGCGCTCGGAACTTCACCGATCTCGACCGGGGCCTGCGCGAGATGGCCCGTGTGGTCGCGCCCGGCGGTCGCGTCGTGGTGCTGGAGATCACGACGCCACGGCGACCTCCGCTGTCGACGTTCTTCTCGCTGTGGTTCGATCGAGTGGTCCCGGCGCTCGGCCGGCTCGCGGGCGATGCACAGGCATACAGCTACCTCCCCAGCTCGGTGAAGCGGTTTCCCGGTCCCGAGGAGCTCGCGGCAACGATGTGCCGATGCGGCTTGCGAGACGTCCGCTACGTCGTCTTGGCCGGGGGCATCATCGCGCTCCATGTCGGGGTCAGATGTTGACCGCCCGGCAAGCCGTCCTCGATGCCGGGGGAGTGGCGCTCGAGCGGCTCATGGAGCGTGTCGAGGAGCGGATGGCGGTGCTTGCCGATGGTCATGGATCGCTGCTCTCCCGCCATGCCGGCGACACGATCGCGGCCGGCGGCAAGCGGTTACGCCCGCTGCTGGTCTGCATGACGGCAGGGGCGCCGCCGCCTGAGACGGAGGGACTCGTAAGCGCAGCGGTGGCGGTCGAGCTCGTGCACGGTGCGACGCTCGTCCACGACGACGTGCTCGACGCGGGCGCCCTGCGGCGCGGGCGCCCCACCGTGTTCCAGGCCGCAGGCCGGCGAATGGCTACGGCGACCGGGGACCTGCTGTTCTCTCGCGCCTTCGCCGAGCTTGCCTCGACAGGCTCGGCGGACGCCGTTCGTGTCCTGTCCCGCGCCAGCTCGGAGCTGGCCACCGGCGAGCTGATGCAACGGGCGGACGCATGGAGTCCCCAGGTGTCCGTCGAACGCTATCTGGAGCGCTGCCGGTTGAAGACTGCGGTCCTGTTCCGGGCGGCCTGTGAGCTGGGTGGGCTCCAGGGCGGCGGGATCTCGGAGTCACTCGGATCCTTCGGCGAGCAGATCGGCGTCGCCTTCCAGATCCTCGACGACGTGCTCGACGTCTCCGGTCCCCCGGAGCGCACCGGCAAGCCGCGGGGCTCGGACCTGCTGGACGGCACCGTCACGCTGCCGTTGATCATCGCTCGCTCACGGGACCGCGATCTAGCGGGGCTCGAGGCCGGCTCCGTGCACACCCCCGCGGAGGCGAATGCCGTGTGTGACAGGATCGTGGCCACCGATGCACCGGCGCTCGCCCGCAAACGCGCGCTCGAGCTAGTGGAAAGGGCCAAGTCGATCCTGTCGGCGCTGCCAGATCGCCAGCGCGTGGCGCTCGAGCTCGTCGCCGACGGCGTGGTCGAGCGCTACTCCTAGCGCTCGGCGCTCAACCGGGGTTTGGACGGGCTGGCGCTACGCTGTGGTTCTCGTCGTTGTCCCAGCGTGCGCCTCCAGGCGCTCGCGGAGCGGCGAGCACGTCCCAGACTTCGATGCTCTTCGACCTTCGCAGCCGCGGCCGGCGCCGCACCGTACAGGTGGTCTATCTCGGCCTCGCCGTTGTGATGGGCGCCGGGCTGCTGCTCGTCGGCGTTGGCACCGGCAACGGCGGCGGGATCCTCAATGCGTTTACGGGAAACGGCTCGGGCAATTCCCAGGAGCAGGTCGTCGGCCAGCAGGAGAAGGACGCGCTGAAGGCGACGATGCTGAGACCGAACGATCCCGCGGCGTGGGCTTCACTGGTCCAGGCGCGGGACGCGGCCGCCAAGCAGGGCAACGACTACGACGCCAGCACCGGAGCCTTCACCACGGTCGGCAAGAAGGAGCTCGCCGCCGAGACGCAGGCCTGGCAACGCTACCTCACGCTGACCAAGCATCCCGATCCCAACGTCGCGATTCTCGCCGCCGGAGCGTATGGGGCGCTCGGCGACTACGCTCAGGAGGCGAGCGCATGGGAGATCCAGACGGTCGCCAATCCCAACGTGGCCAGGGGCTTCGAGTGCCTTGCGGCATCGGCCTACGCCGCCGGCCAGACACACAAGGGTGGTCTCGCCGCGCAGAAGGCCGTCAGCCTGGTGCCCAAGATCCAGCGGTTGACGCTACAGCAGGCGCTCGACCAGGCCAAGACGCACCCTCAAGTCGCACAGCAGTGCTGAGCGCCGGCGCCTGAGGCTCGGCTGTCGTTGCCGCGGTTTGCGGCGTTTGCACACGCGATCGAGGCGTTTGCACCCGCGATCGAGGGGAGCCAGGCGGTCCAGGTAAAATTCTCAGCCCAAGGGCCGTTAGCTCAATTGGCAGAGCAGGGGACTCTTAATCCCAAGGTTGGAGGTTCGATTCCTCCACGGCCCATCCGAAAGCCCCGGGGTGGCGTTCTCGCGATAGAAGCTCTCCGCGAAGTCCTTCCTCGCAGATCAGCGCACGAGCCGGGGAGAACGCTGCCTACAGATCGACTAAGGCCGATGCTAAAGGAGCGCGCACGACGGTAGGCTATGCCTGGTGGCTGCGTATGCCAAGCGTCGTGACATGCTGGTCCATGAGAATGATCCGTTTAACGCTGAGCCGCCACGGCGAGCCTTGGCCGGATTCGCTCTGACTCCGCTGGATGCTTTCTATGTACGCGGGCACGGTCCGGTGCCTGAGCTCGATGAGCAGGCTTGGGGTCTGCAGATCGGCGGCCTGGTCGAGCATCGGACGTCGCTGGGCCTTGATGATGTACGCGGCGGTCGCTTCGTGGAGGCCGAGGTGGTGGCGACCTTGCAGTGTGCAGGTAATCGCCGCACCGGACTGATCGAGGTTCGCGATATTCCAGGGGAGGCACCGTGGGGCCCGGGTGCTACCGGCACCGCGCGCTGGCGGGGAGTGCGTCTCGCCGAAGTGCTCGAACAGGCCGGTGTCCTTGCTGCGGCGCACCATGTCGCGTTCGTGGGTGCTGATCGTTCGGAGGAGGCCGACCCGGCGCAGCTCTACGGAGCATCGATCACGCTGGCCAAGGCGCTGGCAGACGAGGTGCTGCTGGCCTACTCGATGAACGACCGCCAGCTAGCCTTGGTGCACGGCGGTCCGGTGCGCGTTGTGGTGCCGGGCTACATCGGCGCCCGCAGCGTCAAGTGGGTCCGGCGCATCGAGCTGCGCACCGAGCCCTGGGACGGGTACTTCCAGTCGACCTCGTATCGACTGCTTGCCCCTGACCAGGAGCAAGGACCGGGAGTGGGCATGACCCTGGCCGAAGTGGCATTGAACGCCGACTTTCTCGCTCCGGACGACCGAACCACGGTCAAGGCTGGACCCGTCACGGTGTCTGGGTACGCATTTGCGGGCGGCCAGCGCGAGGTGACCCGGGTTGACCTTTCCATCGACGACGGCCAGACCTGGACCCAAGCCCAGCTGCAAGAAGATCAAGGCCGCTGGGCCTGGCGGCTGTGGCACGCGCAGCTCGAGGTGCGCGCCGGACATCACGAGATCGTGGCCAGGGCTTGGGACAGCGCCGCTAGTACGCAGCCCGAGCGAGCACAGAGCGTCTGGAACCCAAAGGGGTACATCAACAACTCCTGGGCTCGTATCCATGTGCACGTCGTCGGTGCAGCGAGTCACCGCAGTGGGCCTCGGATGGGCGGCGAAGCGTGAGCGACTGGGGCACGGACGCCAGCCTGGTCGACCAGGTCGGCTATGTGAGCGTCCCGATCCCGGCCGGCGGTCCGGAAGAAGTGATCCTATCGGTGCGCGGCGGCACCGAAGCTTCGCCGCGTGGTCCGACGAGCAGGTATCCAACATGCCCGTGTGGTTGTGATCGAGGATCGCTCGGGCCGTTCGGTCACAGTCACTCCCATCCCATAGCTAGGAGGATCGCGATCCTGTTTGGCACCTGGTCGAGATGCCGCCGGCGCTCGTCCAGGCATCCGCGCAAAGTATCGAAGATCCAAGCTTACGATTTTGAACGGCTCACAGGGCATGAACGATGTCGCGACCGGAATTGTGGCGCAGCAAACTCCTGAGCAGCCGGTCGATCTCTGCTCGCAAGCGTCGCCTCGACCGAGTCCTCATCGACCAAAAGGGCGGGGGGACGATTGAGAGAAAGCAACGACTTATGAAGGCACTCACGGCTTGTATCAGGCGCCCCGTGAGGGGCGTCGTCCATCTAATTGTTTTCTCCGCGTGCGTAGAAGCGGTAGGTGTTTTCGCGCGTCCGGCGGTGCCCCTCGCGAGTTCTGCTCCAACCGCGAGCCCAACGACCGCCAACGCACTGCCTTCCTGTCGTTCTTACCGGAAGCGCGGAAGCGCGGGCACTATTAGCTATTAGTGTTCAGACGAGCAACAGCGGCTACGTCTCGTGGGGCAACTATGCCGCCGGTTACGAGTCAGCGCACTGGGTCGTGTCGGTCTCGTAAACGGGAATAAGGTGGATGGAAAGAATCAGTACTACGAGCCACACGGTCGCTTCAGCCCTTGAAGGCTCCTCGCGGATCGACTTTTTAGCTTAAGGCAACGGCTACGATAGACTGGGGGGCGGCACGATTTATAGCTCACCGAATGCATGCAGGGTGCCATGATTAATTCCCCCGTACCGCCCGCGATCAAGCTCGCTCGTGACCTCGCAAATGAATTATGCGCCGTAGTACCCGGTCCGTTCTCAGTGAACGAGGACCACGGTAGCGTAGTCATCACAGAGGGTTCGCTCACGGCGACTACCCCGGTCGGAGACCTACTCGACCAACACGGCACCGGACCCACTGTCAATGAGGTCGAGACAGCAGCGTGGGCTGTTCTGAGTGCGGTTCAGGACGCGGTAACGGAGCACCTAACCGACCCTTGGCCTCTGGGCGACCATCGCCTGGCACTTCCCGACGTCAAGCTAGAGGGCGGGATTCTCCGGGCCTGGTATGGAGACTGCGACTCGCCTTTATTGGAGCTGGGGCCGATCGTCGTCGAATTGCCACCGAGGGATTAACGTCGCGGGCAGCCGGTCGATGCGGCCGCCTGGCCGCCGTGGTTCTCGGCGGGGAGGCGAGTAGCCCTCTTATGCGCGGAAGTCGCTGTTGCCGACTGCCCTTAATCTCGTCCCGCAACTGCTCGGCTAGCACCGAGATGCGTTTGCCATGTTCGTACAGGCCCAGTCGCAGCATGCCAACTTCGCGAATCAGATGCTGAGCGTCCGGGTCGCTCGGAGCGAACGCCCCTTCGGTATCTCCAAGCCGCGCTTGAATTCGATGCAGCCCCCAGCGGATGAGCCGTGAGAACGCATTGGCGAATCGCGCTCTCGGTCGAGCGACTGTGCGCGTCTGAGCTTGCTTGGCTGGCGCTGTTGGCGCAAGCCGGCGTTTAATGGGAGGACGCGGGGAGGGCCCCTCGTCTGCCCGCCGTCGCAAGACGACGAGATCTTGCGACCACGACCCGTCGGGCAGGTACGCCTCCACGTCAAAGAGCTCTCCCCAATGCTCGAGCACATACCAGGGTGCATGGATGGTTGAGTGGTAGAACTCAGGATGCGTTGAGCCGACCCAGCCATCGTTTTCGATGAACAGAATGCCGCGCGCCTCGAGCTCAGTCTCCCAGCGCTCGACATCCTCGCCCGCACCCTCGGTGGCCTGCCGGGTGCGAGCCCACGTGGATTGTCCTTCGACCGTAAGCAGCAGCAAGGCCTCCGGTCGAGTCACTCGGTGAAGCTCACCGAGCCACTGATCTTGACGGCGCTCGTCTAGGTGGGTAAAGACGCTGTGGCTGATAACCAAATCGAAATAGCGATCGTGGATACGGAAGTGGCGGCTCGTGCGGCGCGAGCTCGTACCGCCCGAAGGGAACGTTCGACCGCAGCCACTCGATCATCTCAGCATCGATGTCGGTGCCGTGGATCTCAACGCGGTCAGCTAGCGGACCAAGGTGGCGCACGAAACGCCCGCAGCCGCGGCCGAAATCGAGCAGACGGTCGAAATTCGCCAAGGACCGAGGAATCCCGACGCGCTCGTCGCCAAGCCAAACCTCGCCACCAAAATGCCAGCGCGACACGGCAGCAACCGCATGCTCAAAGAAACGCAGGTTGTTCAACCCCTCCGTATCGAAAGAGTGACGGACCGCCTCTACGTCCTTTGCATCAAACGTGGGAACTACTCGCAGCATCAGATCCGCTGGCGGCACCGGGGGGCGATCCTCATCAACGGAGAGCATCTCCCCGATGATACGAGTCCAGCAGTCCCAAGCGCCTCCATGGGTTACTCTCGCCTAGCGATTTCGCAAACGTGCCCCGCTAGGTACCCGCCGACGAGTGTCGCGGCCAGGCGCAGTGGATGAGAGGATTGAAAGGATCACGTTGATGACCGTCCCCGAGGTCCCAGTCGTCGCCTGCGCCCGCGGGCTCGGGTGCCAGTTCGGAGCCCGCTGAGAGATCATGGCCGGCCGCGACGAGCTCGAGTTCACGTACTCGCTGATCGACCGCGTCTTCCGGATCAGCCTCGGAGAGCTCGCGGACTTCAGTGGCGCCAAGTACGACGGGGACCTGTCACTCAGCCTGGAAGAGGCACAGCGGCGCAAGCACGAGTACGTCGCGGAGCAGATCGGTATTGCGCCGGGACGCCGCGTGCTCGATCTGGGCTGCGGGTGGGGACCGCTACTGCACTTCGCGCGCACCCGGGGAGCGACAGGGGTCGGCGTCAGCCTGTCCTGCGCACAGGTGGCGGCGTGCCGGGCGCAAGGCCTCGACGTTCATCTGCGCGACGCGAGGCTCATCACCCGGGAGAGCTTTGGCCCATTCGATGCGGTCGCGAGCTTGGGCGCGTTCGAGCACTTCTGCTCTCCGGACGAGTACCGGGCCGGGAGACAGGAAGAGATTTACCGGGGCGTGTTCGAGCGGACCGCGAGCGTGCTGCCTGACTCGGGACGGTTCTATCTGCAGACGATGGTCTTCGGACGCAACATGATCCCGATCGACATGATCGACATCAGGGCCCCGCGAGACGCCGACGCTTGGTACCTCGCGCTCATGGGTCGCCAGTTTCCAGGCTCCTGGCTGCCCTTAGGCCCGGAGCAGATCGTCAGTTGCGCCGCTCCGCAGTTCAGGCTCGTCTCGCAGATCAGCGGCCGGCTCGACTATATCGAGACGATCCGTCAGTGGCGCAAGCGGTTCGCCGCGCCGGGAGTCCGCAAGACGCTGCTCAAGCTCAGGCTGGTGCCACACTGGCTGACCAGCTCCGACTTCCGCCTCGCGTTCACCTCCGGCGTGAGTGCGAACAGCGTCTGCTTCCAGCGGGAGCTGCTGAACCACTACCGGTTCGTATTCGAGAAGACGGCGAGCTGAGCACTCTCGCTCGCCTGCGTCCGCCACACTCCGCAGGCCGAGCGGATCGCGGATCGAGGCGCCGGCGGGCCGCGTGTTGATCAGCTCACGCCCAGAACGCGATCGAGCAGGCCACTTCATCCGTGCTCGTCGTCCCTCGCGGTCGTCCCTCGCGGTCGTCCCGCTGCGATTCGTCGCCCCCACCGTCGCGTAAGGACGTCTGTCAGGGTTGGCGGTCGATGCGGACGCTCGTCGTTTCAGACTTTCACCTCGGCGCGCGCCTGCGACACGACATCCTCAGGCATCCCGAGCCGCTTCAGCGGCTGCTCGACGCGCTGGACGGCGTGCAGCGGCTGGTGCTGCTCGGCGACGTGGTCGAGCTGATGGAAGGACGCGCACAGCGCTCGCTGAAGATCGCCGAGCCTGTGCTCCGGGCGCTCGGCGCCAAGCTCGGAAGCGAGCGCGAGGTTATCCTCGTCCCCGGCAATCACGATGCACCGCTGGTGCGCCGCGCCGTCCTCGCGCGTGGCGCCCACCTCGCTCCGGACACCCTGATCGACCCCGGCGAGGCGCCCGCGCTGCGGCGCCTCGCAGCGTGGCTGAAGCCCGCGCGGGTCAGCGTTCACTACCCGGGCGTCTGGCTTTCAGAGCGCGTTTGGGCCACCCACGGTCACTATCTGGATCGCCACCTCCTGCCGGAGTCCTCAACCGGAATCAGGCGGGGCTCGCTCGGGCGCCTGCCTCATGATCGCGCTGTCCCGATCGACTACGAACGCGATCAGCGCCCTTCGCTGACGCGCTGACGCGCTGGCTGCCCCGGCTCCCAGCGGCGCTCTTGGACGATCTGGCCGAGCTGACCCGCGCCGCGACGATGGCAAGCATCCCGAGGATCCTGATGGATCGCCGAATCGCGCCACTGAACGCGATGCTGCTCGGAGCACAGATGCGCTACGCGAGCATTCCGGCGCTGGCGCGGGTCGTGCACCGACTCGGCGTCGATGCCGAGTGGGTGCTGTTCGGACACGTCCATCGCCTGGGACCGCTGTTCGGCGACGATCCGCTCCAGTGGCAGGGACCGGAAGGCTGGCCGAAGCTCGCCAACACCGGATCGTGGCTGTACGAGCCGCTGCTCCTGCATCGCGCTACGCCGCCACATCCCTACTGGCCGGGTGGCGCGATCCTCCTGGAACCAGGCCGGGACCCGCGCGCGGTTGGACTGCTCGACGGGCTCGGCGTGGGTCGATGCGCTGAGGGCGCAGCGCCTGGCTGAGCGTCTTGCACCGTGAGCCCGTGCCGCGGGTATCGACGACGAGCAGACCAGTGAACCCGATTCAGCCGCGCGAGCGCGCGCGGCTAGTGCTCACGGCGGGGTGTGCCCAGCGGAGGTGAGAGCACGCCGCTGGCGAAGGGGAGCACGAACCGCCCTCCGAGCGCCGGTGCAGCGCGGCGGAGTGCCGATCAGCGCCTAGCGCTTGCACCTGCGGTATCTGCTGCCCCTGCCCGGTGCTGACCACGCGTGAGGAGCCGTCGCTGAGCTGTAGCCGATCGAGCGACACGCTACGTCGGCCGGAAAGCTTGGGCAGCGGCACGATGCGCCACGGCGGGTCCCCGTGCAGCCCGCGCGCTAGCGTTAGCGGCGGTGCCGCGCTTGTGGATCTGGATTCAGGTGGCGATCGTCGTGTGCGTGGTCGCCGCAATGGTGATAGCTGCCACGAAGCTGGCTTGAGCGCAGCCGTTTCTCCTGAGGCGCACGGGCTAGGGCCCGCTGTGGACCGTCTGGCAGATCAAGGGCCTATGTCAAGTGATGCTCGATGAGTGCGTCGACCTTCGATGTCCCCGCCGGCGTATCACCCAGCGACACCCGCGCTGACGGACTTGCCGGCGCCACGCACCACCGCGCGCGGCGCGCAGCGCGCGGGGCGTGGGCCGCAAATGGGGGTTGGGGGTGGGGACCTCTTGCGCGAGCCGAGCATCGGCCGGGCCAGGAGGCTCTTGGCCGACATTCGAGGCGGTCAAGAGCCCGGGTACGTGTTGCCGGCGCGTCATAACTCGACACTCAAAGCCAACGGCGAGGCGAGTGTCGTATACGTGTCGCTATCCGCGCTCCACACGACACTCGGCCTTCGGAGGAGCTCGACTGTCGAGTTATGACTATGCGCTGTCTGAGAAGCGCCGACCACGCTGCGCTCAGCGCTGCGCTCGCGTTCTCGCTCGCTGCCTGGGCAGCCTCGGTCACGGTGCGCGCTCAGCGCCGGTGCTCGCGTTCTCGCTCGCTCGGTCACGCTGCGCGCTCAGCGCCGGTGCTAGCCCGCAATGCTCGCTCGCTCCTACGACCTCACCCGCGCCCCAAGAGCCATGACCGTTAGGGCGCCAGCGACTCTACGCTAGATGAGAGCGGCGGAGATCAGCGGTGCTAGAGCGGTGCCCAGGCCCCTCGGTGCCCCAGCCTCCCACACTCGGCGAACGTGTCCGGGGCCGTGAAAGCCGGTAGACGCGCGGCTTAAGCCATGATGGGAGCCTGAAGGTCTTGCACTTGAAACAGAGTTGCCGTCCAGTTCGTGCGTAGCCCGCATTTCTTCCCACGCGAGGAGTACTTCATGCGTCTGGCGTTACGCGAGGCTGCGCGCGCGCTCGAGCACGACGACGTACCGATCGGCGCGGTGATTGTACGTGAGAACGAAGTCATTGGGTCGGGCCACAATGAGCGCGAGGTGCGAGCTGACCCGACCGCTCACGCCGAGCTGATCGCTCTGCGCGATGCGGCGCGGTCGCTTGGCACTTGGCGCGTCCTCGATGCCGTCATGTACGTGACGCTCGAGCCTTGCGCGATGTGCGCCGGCGCGATCGTGCTCGCCAGGCTGCCGCGCGTGATCTTCGGCACCGAGGACGTCAAGGCTGGCGCCGCCGGGAGCGTGCTCGATGTCCTGGGCGAACCACGCCTGAACCACCATCCCCAGGTCCAATCAGGGCTCCTTGCCGAGGAATGCGCCGATCTTCTGCGTGGCTTCTTCGCCCCCCGGCGCGCATAGGCACGCGGTGCTCCTCCGAGCGAACTGTGCTTGACAAGCTCGCCAAGCCTCGTCATTGGTCTAACTTGTGAGGCGGCTACCTTCGGAGAGGTGGCAGAGCGGTTGAATGCGCCGGTCTCGAAAACCGGTATGGGCTATCAGTCCATCGGGGGTTCGAATCCCCCCCTCTCCGTTTCAAAATACCCTGTAACGACGGGGAATTCGCTGCCTGACGCTGGTTCCTGGTTTCTGCGAGTGCGTAGGGCCTCTCGCACCGTCGGACCATTGCCGCTAGTGCGGATCGGCGGCGCTTCGCTCACGCTTGCCCCGCGGGCTCCTGCCTGAAGGACAGGGACCGACACCCGCCGATCACCACCACACCCGTGACGCTCTAAGCGAAGCACCTCCCCCGGACCAAATCCGCTCAGCGAGGTCTCCGGGCCAGCTCGAAGCTCCGCGCCACGATGAACCCGGACGCGGCGAGGATCGCCCCTAGCTCGAGTGCCATCGCGACCACCACCGCCGCGCGTAGGGTGGGCTCGCTGTAGCTGAAGAGCGAGCTGGCGCGCGCGACCGCGAGCGACCCAAGGGCGACGACGGTTATCGCGATCGCGATCAGCGCCCAAGCAATCGCGCCCTGATCGCGACTGCCTGCGAAGGCCAGTGCGATCAGCGCCGCGCTCACGAAGTTGATCAGGAACAAGGCATTGATCGTCGGGACCGCGTGCAGGACCCCTTCGTATTGCTGCAGGTGGATGATGCCTTCCCCGAGCAGCAGCGCGATCGCCAAGAAGCGCAGGCCGTCGCTGGGCCGCAGTCGGGCGGCGGCCCTCATTTGACGATGATCGTCCCGTGCATGAACGCGTGGAAGCTGCAGTGGTACGGGTAGCTGCCGGGCTTGCTGAGCGTTGCGGTCTTCGTCTGGCCTTGATTGATGGTGCCGGTGTCGAAGCTTGCGCCTCCGCTGAAGCCGCCGTTGTCAGCAGTAGATGTGTGGTCGGTGCTATCCTCGTTGGTCCAGGCAATCGTCGTTCCCGCGGCAACCCTGAGGGTCGCCGGCTGGTAGGTATAATTCTTGATTGCCACCTTCACGGTCCCGCCCTTGCCGCCCGCTTGCGGCGAGACCGCAGTCGGTGCCGATGACGTGCTGCTGGTGGCACCCGGCGATCCGGGGGTCAGCACGATCACTAGCGCCGCACCAACCGCTATCACGAGCACGACGCCGAGCAGCGGGATGATCTTCGCTCTGTCGCTGAGAAGCTTGGCCATCGCTTCTTTCTACGTACCACAGCAGCGATTGGTTCACTCGCGGTTTGCCGCTTCGCATCCAGGTCCGCCCACGATGTTGCTTGCGCCTCGTCCGGACCTGCCGATGTGGTTTGCGGCTCCGCGTCCAGGCCTCCCAATGGCTCGGATCGGCCGACCCGCGGTACGCTGCGCGCAGCTCCACCGGAGAGGTGCCGGAGCGGCTGAACGGGCGCGACTGGAAATCGCGTAACGGGGGTGACCTCGTTCGGGGGTTCGAATCCCCCCCTCTCCGTCGTCGTCAACAAGCCCCTGCGCCGACCGGACGCTCCGCTCGTCGATACGACCCCGCGCTGCTCAGCCATGTCAAGCCGCGAGCAAGAGCTCCGGTGCGCCATAGCGCCTCAGCACCGCGGGCAGCGCGACCGAGCCGTCCTCGCGCTGGCCGTTCTCGAGCAGCGCGATGATCGTCCGGCCGACCGCGACGGCGGTGCCGTTGAGCGTGTGGAGGTGCGCCGGCTTGCCCTCGGCGCCCCGATAGCGGATGTCCAGCCGGCGCGCCTGGTAATCGGTCGTGTTTGAGCACGAGGTAAGCTCGCGGTAACGTCCCTGCCCGGGGAGCCAGGCTTCGCAGTCGTACTTCTTGGCCGCCGACGGGCCAAGCTCGCCCACTGCGATCGCAACAACTCGGTAGGGAAGCCCCAGCTCCTGCATAATCGACTCCTCGATCGCCAGCAGGCGCTCGTGCTCGCCGATTGCCTCCCCTGGCGCGACAAAAGCGAACATCTCGACCTTGTCAAACTGGTGCACCCGGAAGATCCCGCGGGTGTCCTTGCCGGCGGCACCGGCCTCGCGCCTGAAGCAAGTCGAGAAGCCGGCGTAGCGGCGCGGGAGGTCCGCTGCCGCGAGGATCTCCTCGCGGTGCAGCGATGCGAGCGCCACCTCTGAGGTGCCGGCCAGATAGAGGTCGTCGTCGGCGAGCTTGTAGATTTGCTGCTCGGTGTCGGGTAGGAACCCAGTTCCGTAGAGCCCGTGCTCGCGCACGAGCACGGGCGGGATCACCGGCTCGAAGCCGAGGCCACTCAGCTTTGCCAGCGCGTAGCTGACCAGGGCCAGCTCGAGCATCACCAGCTCGCCGCGCAGATAAGCGAATCGTGAGCCCGACAAGCGGGCGGCGCGCTCCATGTCGATCCGCGGTCCGGCTAGCTCCAGGTGATCTCGGCCCCTCGCGCCGGCCTCGCCGATCTCACGCAGCACCCGGTCCTCGGCTGGCGCATCCTCCGCAGGCAGGTTCGCCAGCGCCGAGAGCTCGGAGTCTCGCTGTGCGCGCAGCGTAGATTCCTCGTCGCTCAGCTCTCTGCCCCTAGCGGCTGCGGCGGCGAGCTGCTGGCGCTCTTGCTCGGGCGGCGCGCCCTTGCGCCCGCGGCTCGTCTGGTTGCGCTGCGCACGAAGCTGCTCCAGCTCGACGTTCACCTCGCGCCAGCGCCGATCGAGCTCGAGTACGCGGTCGACCGCGGCGCCAGCTTCTGGCCCGCGCCGGGCGAGCGCTGCGCGCACGACCCCTGGGTCACGGCGGATCAGCGCTATGTCGAGCACGACGCGGCTTCCTGGCTAAGGGTGGGCGGGGGCCCTGGGCTTGGAGGCAGGCGCGCTGGGCCGGGGGTGCTTGGCGTGTGTCCCCCGCCCGGTCCTCCGGGGCGCTGTCTTGGCACCGTGGGTCCCCCGCCCGGTCGCCGCCGGCGTCTTGGTCGTCTTGGCGGGCGCCCCGGCCGCGGTGGCAGCGACCGCAACGGGCGCCGGAAGCGTCCCGATCGGCTTGGAGTCACAAGTCGGCGTGCCGGGTGTCAGCGCCGCTTTGCGACCGGCGTACTTGGAGACGAACTGGGCCACCTCGATCGCATCCTGGCCTACCACCACGTCCTGTGGCATTTTCGAGCCCTCGAAGCCGCCGTCCTCGATCGCGTACAAGACCCTGCTCACCGGACGCTCACAGCGAACGTCGAAGTTCGGGCCTTGCTCGGGCTCGCGCGTGCGCTCGTTCGACGCCGAGCCGTGAGTTCCGGCGAAGGCCAGCGTGTGGCATCCGGAGCAGCGCTGCGAGAAGAGCACTGCGCCTGCATAGGTGGGATCCGATTTCGGGACGCTGATTCGCTGCGATCCGCACGCCGTGGCAAGGGCCGCCACCGCGATCGATGCACTCGAGAGGAGGAAGACCCTTACCGGCCGGCTCATGCGGGCCGGGATCATACGGGACTACGATCGGCCTGATGCCACGGATGCCATCCCCCAAGTCCTTGCTGACAGGTGCCACCCTCGCGCTGGCGGCTGCCATCTGCGGTTGCGGGTCCACGCTCCAGGCCGGCTCCGCTCGGACGCTCCAGGTCGCGCTGAGCGAATATCGGCTCGGCCCGGACAGCGTCCGCCTCAGCGCCGGCCAGCTTACGATCGTCGCGCACAACTACGGGCGGCTCACCCACAACCTGGCCGTCTCGCGCAGCGGCGGCCCCGGTGGCGCCACCAAGCCGATCGCCCCCGGCCAGAGCGCCGAGCTCACGCTCACGCTGACACCGGGCACGTACCTGATGAGCTCGACTCTGCTCTCGGACGAGGCGCTCGGCGAGTATGGGACGCTGAGCGTCACCCGATGACTGACCGCGACCGCGACCCAAACGACCGCGACCCGGACGGCCACGACCCGGACGGCCACGACCCGGAGCTGTTCCGGGAGGTCTTCGGGCGCTTTGCCACCGGCGTCGCCGTGATCACCAGCGCAGGGCCGGCGGGCGCGGGCGGCATGACCGCCAACGCGGTCTGCTCGCTCTCGCTGGATCCGCTGCTGGCGCTGGTGTGCTTTGAGAACAGCGCCCGCACGCTGCCGATCGTGCGCGAGGCGGGTCGCTTTGCGGTCAACGTCCTGAGCTCCGGCCAGGAGCAGCTCGCGGCTGTGTTCGCCTCCAAGCTGCCCGAGGCCGAGAAGCTCGACGTAGTCGCGCACCGGCTCGAGCACGGCCTGCCGATCATCGAGGGCTCGCTTGCCTGGGCGGCCTGCCGGCTGCGCGAGTTGATCGCCGGCGGCGATCACACGATTGGGGTCGGCGAAGTGGTCGCGATGGGGCTCGGGCAGGGCGAGCCGCTGCTCTGGTACGAAGGCCGTTACCACGCGGGTCCGCTGGCGCGCGATTAGTGCCGGCCTGCGGGCCGGCACTGCCCATCGTTCGCGGATCCGGTATGGCAGCCGAGACGCACCCGCGCGCCCCCTATCCCGCCGTCGCAGCCGCGCGCGCCAGCAGCACGACGATCACGAGCGCAGCGAGGATCATCACCCCCATCTCGCGCTGCAGGACGGCGGTCACGACGGTGCGCTGCTCATGCTCGGAGAGCTTCCCGACCGCCTGTGCGGACTCGTGGCCGCGCGAGTCGAGGATCATCTGCGCACTCGTCACCCGAAGCTGCTCGGCGATGAACGAGACCGCGAGCGGGAGCAGGCCGTAGACGACGTGCAGCGTGGGGGTCTTGTGGCCGAGCGCCACGAGCACGCCACCGAGCGCCGCCTGCAGCACGATCACCGCCTGTCCGGCGCGCAGCACGCGCCAGAACCACGTGCTCGGCGCCACGCGCCACCAGCGCCAGGCCCCGTAAGCTCCGGCGACGCCGTTCAGCGCGATTGCGAGCACGCCGATAACGACGTGGACCTCCTTCATCGCGCGCTTCGGGGCACGCGTGACATTTTGTACAAGCTAGCGCCGCCCTCCGCCCTTATTGATATAAAGATTAACGAAGTGCCGTGCTGAGAACCTATCTGCCAGCGATCGTATTCCTGGTGCTCGGAGGTGGGGTCGGGCTGCTGTTCGGCGTCTTGAACCTGTTTCTCGGCCACCAGCGCCCGAATCGCTCCAAGCAGTCTCCTTACGAGTGTGGACTGCCGTCGGAGATCCAGCGCGGATTCCGCTTCGGGATCAGCTTCTACATGATCGCGATGCTGTTCATCCTGTTCGACATCGAGGTCATCTTCCTCTACCCGATCGCCGTGCAGCTACGCTCCTTCGGCGCCTTCGCCGCGAGCGAGACAGTGGTGTTCGTGGTGCTGCTGATGGTCGCGTTCGTGTACGTGTGGCGCAGGGGAGCGCTCGAATGGAAATAAAGCGTGAACTATTAGGCCCCGCTCCCCCTGCCCGCCACGGATCAGGGCCCACCCCCCCTTCCTCCGGCGGCCCGCCGGCCGCCGCAGAGGCCGCGGACTTCCGCTCCCGCCAGCTCCGCTCCCGCGACATGCTCCGCGGCGACCTGGAGGGCGAGGCGCTGGAGCGCTATGTCGAGGAGCGCGTGCTCATGACGACGCTCGAGAAGGCCGTCGCGTGGGGGCGCGGGAACTCGTTCTACCCGCTCACCTTCGGCCTCGCGTGCTGCGCGATCGAGATGATCACGTCCGTGGGCCCGCGCACGGACCTCGCGCGCTTCGGGTGGGAGAGGCTTTCAGCCTCGCCCCGCCAAGCCGATCTGATCATCCTCTCCGGGCGCGTCTCGATCAAGATGGCGCCCGTACTCCGCCGCCTCTACGACCAGATGCTCGACCCCAAGTGGGCGATCTCGATGGGGGCCTGCTGCTCCTCCACGGGTGTCTACAACAACTATGCCCTGGTCGCCGCCGACAAGTTCATGCCGATCGACATCCACGTGCCCGGCTGCCCGCCGCGCCCCGAGGCGCTCATGCACGGGATCCTCAGGCTCCGATCAAAGGTGCAGGCCAATCAGCCCGACGGCTGGCGCGAGCGCTACGGCGCCGTCGGCACCGAGGAGCTCCTGCCCGGTGAAGGGACGACCCCGCAAGACAACGCGCCCACGAACTCGATCAACGCGACTCCGGCCGGGCCCGATCCGGCAGCCGGACGACTCGAGCGCGGCCCGACCGAGCGAGGCCGGACGCCGAGCGAGCCGCCAGCTCGAGCGGATGCCGAGCAAGCCGCAGGCCGGAGGGGGGACACGGTCGGTGCCTGACGCCACAGGACTCGAGATCACCGCACAGGAGCTCCGTGAGGCCGACCCCGCCTCGGTCCTCGGCACCGAGCTCCACCGTGACCGCGCCGTTCTGATCGTCAACCCGCCGCACGTCCACGCAGTGCTCGAGCGCTTGCGCTCGGTCGGCTATAGCTTCCTGGCGAGCCTGCACGGTTGCGACTATTACCCTGATGAGCCGCGTCTGGGCGTCCTGTACGAGCTGCTCGACATGGAGCGCGTGGACCGGATCACCGTCAAGGCGCGGGTGCACAGCGACGCCCCCACGATCGCTTCGGTCGTCGAGCTGTTTCCGGGCGCCGACTTCCCCGAGCGCGAGGTCTACGACATGTTCGGCGTCGTGTTCGAGGGCCACCCGGATCTACGCCGCATCCTGATGCCCGAGGACTATGAGGGCTTTCCGCAGCGCCGTGATTTCCCCCTCGGCGGCGAGCCGGTGCTGTTCACATACAACGAAGAGCAGAACTACGGGAAGTGGCAGTAGGTGACCGGATGAGCTTGACGGAGGACTATCGCAAGCGCGAGGAGTCGATCACGCTCACGAGCGAGTCCGCCGCCACGGCGGACGCGCCGGCGGGCGAGGATCGCACGCAGGAGCTGATGACGCTCAACATCGGGCCGCACCACCCCGCGACGCACGGTGTGCTGCGGCTGATCGCGACGCTGGAGGGGGAGGTCGTCCGTGACATCAAGCCGATCGTCGGCTACATCCACACGGGAATCGAGAAGACGTGCGAGGACAAGTCCTACTGGAAGGTGATCCCGATCGTCGAGCGGATGGACTACTTGTCGTATTACTTCAACGCGATGGCCTTCTGCGGCGCGGTCGAGACGCTGCTCGGGCTCGAGGTCCCGCCACGAGCCCAATATCTAAGGGTGATCCACCTCGAGCTCAACCGGATCGCCTCTCACCTCTTCTGGCTCGCGACCGGCGCGCTGGACATCGGCGCGATCTCGATGTTCTGGTACTGCCTGCGCGAGCGCGAAGTCATCATGGACCTGTTCGAGATGTCCTCGGGTCAGCGCATGCACACGCGCTACTTCCAGGTCGGCGGGGTCATGGAGGACATCCCGCGCGGGTTCTCCGAGAAGCTTCGCAAGTTCCTCGCCGCGATGCCGGCCCGCGCCGACCAGTACGCCGACCTGCTCGAGAAGAATCAGATCACCCTCCAACGGCTGCAGGGCACCGGCGCTGTCGACCTCCAGACGCTGCTTGGGCTCGGCGTCACGGGGCCGCTCCTGCGCGCCGCCGGCAACCCGTGGGACCTGCGCAAGGCGCAGCCTTACTCGAGCTATGACCACTTCGAGTTCAAGATTCCGGTCGGCACCGTCGGGGACAACTACGACCGCTTTCGCGTCCGCCACGCCGAGCTCTACGAGTCGGTGAAGATCATCGAGCAGGCGCTCGACGGGCTGCCGGAAGGGCCCTTCATCACGCCGGACAGGAAGGTGGCCTTACCGCCGAGGCACGAGCTTGCGACCTCGATGGAGGCGCTGATCCACCACTTCAAGCTCGTCACCGAGGGCTTCCGGGTGCCGCCGGGGGAGGTCTACTATCCAATCGAGGGGCCGCGCGGTGAGCTCGGCTGCTTCGTCCGCGCCGATGGGTCGGCCAAGCCCGCGCGCGTTCACATGCGCGACCCGAGCTTCTCCAACCTGCAGGCGTTCGCGCCGATGGTCAGGAATTCCTACCTCGCCGACATGATCGCGACGATCGCGATGCTCGACCCGATCCTCGGGGGAATCGACAGATGAGCGCGAAGTCCGGTCAGGCGAGGCCGCAGGACGCGGGAGCACCGCCTGCGGCGGTGGTGCCCGATGCCGCGCGGAGCAGCCCCCCCTCCGCCTGGCGGCGCCACGGGGAGCAGGTCCCGCGCTTCGCTCACGGCTCGCGCGTCCCCGGGTGGGATGACGCCGCCGACCTGACCAAGCCCCCAGCGGTGGTACCGGACCCGGCGAGCACCCCGGTCCCCGACCGGCTGCGCGAGGCGGTCACGATGGCGATGGCAAAGTACCCGGACCGCCGCTCGGCCGCGATCCCGGCGCTCCACGCGGCCCAGGAGGAGCACGGCTGGTGCTCGCCGGAGGCAATCGAGCAGGTGGCCTGCGTGATGCAGTTGACGCCCGCCTACCTGTCCTCGGTGGCGACGTTCTACGACATGTTCGCCAACGCGCCCAAGCCCCGCCACGATGTCTTCGTCTGCACCAACATAAGTTGCTCGCTACGGGGAGCTGACGACTTCCACGCGGCGATGATTGCCGCAGCGGCGCAGGACCCCGACGTCACGGTGCGTGCCTTCGAGTGCCTGGGCGCGTGCGACATCGCGCCGATGGCGTCGGTCGACGGCGAGTATGTCGGGCCGTTGGAGACCGCGGATGCCGACCAGATCGTCGCGGACCTGCGTGAGGGCCGGCCGGTGCTCGCGCGCAAGCAGCTTCGCTTTCGCAAGTGCGTGGATCCTGGTGTCGCCGAGCCCGAGCGGGCCGGTGCAGAGCAGCCGTCCCGGCGTCCGGGCGCCGGCAACGGGCAGCCGGGCACGAGCGCCGTGAAGATCCTCTTTCACCGCATCGACGAGCCAGGGCTGAGCACGCTCGAGGTCTACGAGCGCCGCGGCGGCTATGACTCGTTGCGCAAGGCGCTGAAGATGTCGCGCGAGGACGTTCTGGCCCAGATCATGGACTCCGGCCTGCGCGGGCGCGGCGGCGCCGGCTTCCAGATGGGCAAGAAGGCCTCCTTTCTCCCGGAGGGGGAGATGGCCAAGTACCTGGTCTGCAACGCCGACGAGTCCGAGCCGGGGGCCTTCAAGGACCGCGAGCTGATGCAGAAGACCCCGCACACGTTGATCGAGGGAATCGCGATCGCCAGCTGGGCGGCAGAGATCAGCACGGCGTTCATCTATATCCGGGGCGAGTACTCCTACCAGGCCGACATCCTGGAGGCGGCGATCGCCGAGGCATACGAAAGCGGTTACATCGGGCAGGGGATCCTCGGATCTGAGCACTCGTTTTCGCTGGTGCTCCACCGCGGCGCCGGCGCCTATATCTGCGGTGAGGAGACGGGGCTGCTCGACTCGCTGGAGGGCAAGCGCGGCAACCCGCGGCTGAAGCCGCCATTCCCCGCGCTCGAGGGCCTCTATGACGGTCCGACGCTGATCAACAACGTCGAGACCCTCTCGACGGTGCCGCACATCATGCGGATGGGCGGCGCCGAGTACGCCAAGATCGGGACCGAGACCTCGACCGGGACCAAGCTGGTGTCGGTCTCCGGGGACGTGCGCAGGCCAGGGAACTACGAGATCGAGCTCGGAGTGCCGGCGCGGGAGATCATCTACGGGCTGGCGGGGGGCCCGCACGAGGGCCGGGAGGTCAAGCTCTGGTTCCCGGGCGGGTCGAGCGCACCGGTCTTGACCGGGAACGACCTCGACATCGCCTATGACTTCGACACGCTCGCGAAGGCCGGCTCGATGCTCGGCTCCGGGTCGGTAATCGTCGTCGACGACTCCCATTCGGTGCTCGGGGTTGCGATGAAGCTCGCGAAGTTCTACGCCCACGAGTCCTGCGGCAAGTGCGTGCCTTGCCGGGAGGGCACCAACTGGACGGTGAAGATGCTGCAGAGGATCGAGTCCGGCGAGGCGACGCCGATGGACCTCGACATCATGGCCTCGGTCCAGGAGGAGATCATCGGCAACTGCCTGTGCGTGCTCGGGGACTCGATGGCGATGCCGGTCGGCTCGATGATCAAGAAGTTCCGCGGCGAGCTCGAGGCAGAGATCGAGGCCGCCCGCGAGCGCTCCGGCGCAGGTTCGCTGCAGGACGTGGTGGCGGTCGGCGTCGCCGACGAGCACGCGGGCCCAGCCGGATGACGCGGATGCCGACCTTTCAAGCAGCCGGAGGACTCGAGCGCGGCCCAAGCCAGCGAGGCCGGATGCCGAGCGGGCGCAGCGCTCGAGCGGATGCCGAGTGCTCGGCAGAAGCCGCGCCGGTCCGCTGAACATGCCCCGTCCCGAGCACAAGACGATCCAGCTCACGATCGACGGCATGGAGGTCAAGGCGATCGAGGGCGCAATGCTCGTCGACGCCGCCAAGCAGGGGGACGTGGAGATCCCCTACTTCTGCTACCAGCCCAAGCTCGGCAAGCCCGTCGGCGCGTGCCGGATGTGCCTGGTCGAGATCGAGGGGATTCCGAAGCTCCAGACCTCCTGCTCGACGCCGGTCAAGGACGGGATGGTGGTCGACACCCAGACCGAGCGCGTGCGCCATGCGCAGAACGCGGTTGTCGAGTTCCTGCTCGTCAACCACCCGCTCGACTGTCCGGTGTGCGACAAGGGCGGCGAGTGCCCGCTGCAGGACATCAGCTTCGGGTGGGGGCTCGGGCGCTCGCGCTTCATCGAGCCCAAGCGCCACTTCGTCAAGCCCCTTGCCCTTTCCCCGCTGGTGGCGATCGACCGCGAGCGCTGCATCCTCTGCTACCGCTGCGTGCGCTTCTCCCAAGAGGTCTCTGAGGACTACCAGCTCGTCTTTGCCGATCGCGGCGCGCACAGCTTCGTGGCCACGCACGACGGCCACCCTTACGTGGCCCCGTTCAGCGGCAACATCATCGAGCTGTGTCCTGTCGGGGCACTGACTTCGCAGCCCTACCGCTTCCGCGCCCGCCCGTGGGACATCGAAGGCGCCGGCGGCATCTGCACGATGTGCCCCGCGCAGTGCAACGTGGAGTTCACGGTTCGCGACGAGAAGGTGCTGCGCGTGCTTGCACGTGACCATCCGGAGGTGGACGACGGCTGGCTGTGTGACAAGGGCCGCTTTGGCTATCAGGCGATCCAGGCCGACGAACGAATCCTCGTGCCGCTGGTCAGGGAGGACGGCTCGCTGAAGGAGGTTTCCTGGGAGCGCGCACTAGAAGTCGCCGGTGGGCTCGAGCGCCACAAGGGTCACGTGGGCGCGCTGGTCGGCGGGCAGGCCACCAACGAGGAGGGCTTCCTGCTCGGGCGCCTGATGCGCGAGGCGCTCCACTCACCGGACATCGACTCGCGGGCGACCGGCTCTGATGATGGCGGTCCCTTGCCCCTGGAGCTGGCGCGTGCGCTGGCCGCACCAGCGCTGCAGGCAAGTGTGTGCGACCTCGAGTTCGCCCACACCGTGCTCGTTTTCGGCTGCGAGCCGATCGACGACGCGCCGATCCTCGAGCTCTGGATCCGCAAGGGAGTGCGCCGCCGCGGCGTCCAGCTCGCGGTCGCCACCGCGCGCCCGAGCGCGCTCGACTCCGCCGCGGGCATCGTGGCGCGCTATCCGCCCGGCGGCGAGGCCGCGTTCCTTGGGCAGCTCGCCGCCGAGCTGGGCGGCGTTGGTGGTGGGGGCGGGGAGGAGATCGTTGCGCTCGCCGGTCTGCTGCGCGACGGCGGCGAAGATGTGGTGATCGTATGGGGCGAGCGGATTGGCGCCGACTCCCCGCGTACGCTGCTGGAGATCGCTCAGCGCCTCGGTCTCGCAGAGCGTGCGGGGGCGGGGCTGCTGGAGATTCCTGTCGGCTCCAACGGGCGCGGGCTGCGCGAGGCGGGGGCCCTGCCGGGCAGCGGCCCCGGCTACAGCGCGCTGCCCGGCGTGCAGGGCCGCTCCGCGGCGCAGATCGCCCGCGCTGCGGTGGCCGGGGATTTGACCGCGCTCTATGTGTTCCAGACCGATCCGGTCCGCGAGCACCCAGACCGCAAGCTCTGGCAGGACGCCCTGCGCCGCGCGGAGCTGGTGATCGCCCACGCCTCCACCCTCACAGACGGCATCCGAGAGTACGCCTCGGTCGTTTTCCCCGCCGACTCCTACGCCGAGAAGGAGGGCACAGTGGTCCATCCCGACGGGCGCATGCAGCGTCTGCGCGCGGCGATCGGTCACCCGGGGCAAGTGCGCGCAGGCTGGTCTGTCCTGACAGAGATCGCGGGCCGGCTCGGGCACGACCTCGGCGTCTCTACGAGCGCGATGGCGTTCACGGAGCTGGTCGACGCGGTGCCGTTCTACGAGGAACTGACGCTCGACGACGTTGGCGGGCGCGGGGTGCGCTGGCCGGCGCGCGAGCAGGCGCTACGGGAGCTTCCGGTGCAGACCGGTGAGGTGATCGTCTGGAGGGGCGGGCCCACGCCGGCGCCCGACGCCGAGCAAGCGCTCGGCCCCGATCAGCCGCACGGTTTCGATCAAGCCTCCAGCCCCGATCAACCGCCCGGCCCCGGCCAAGCGCTGCGAGCCGGCCAACCGCCGGACGGCGCCCTGGCGCTCGGCACCTACCGCCCGATCTGGGCCTGCACCGAAGTCGAGATCTCCCCCGCGCTGAAGTTCCTGGTCGCCGAGCAGCAGGTCGAGCTCGCCCCCCAGGACGCCGCACGGCTCGGGGTCGGCAGCGGAGACCCGGTCGAGGTGGTGCAGACCGATGACTCGGGCGAGGGCGAACCAAAGCACGCGCGCCTGCGGGGGAGCGTCGTCGTCAGGACCGGGACGCCCGCCGGGACGGCGTTCCTGGCTGAAGGTATTGCCACTGACTCCGCGAATGCGTTCACGGAAGGCCAGGTACGGGTGAGCAAAGTAGAGGGTGCTCGAGCAGGCGAACCCAGGGTTCGCTTAAACGGGCAGGCTCCCGCGCAAGCCCCCAAGGCACCTCCAACCTCCGGCCTAAGCCCATGAGTACCGCCTTCGCCGAGGTCAACTACTTCGAGCCCTGGTGGGTCCAGATCGTCAAGGCGCTGGTGATCTTCGGCGTCGTCTTTGCGATCGTGCCGATGCTGACCGTGTACGAACGCAAGCTGCTGGGGCGCTTTCAGGGCCGCTACGGTCCCAACCGCGTCGGGCCGTTCGGGCTGATGCAACCGCTCGCCGAGATCGTCAAGTTCGCCACCAAGGAGCCGTCGCGGCCGACCACGTCGATCGGCTTCCTCTTCCGCATCGCGCCGATGATTGCGATCCTGACGGCGGTCGCGGCGCTCGCGATCATTCCCTTCGGCAACGTTCAGCACATCTTCGGCCAGCGCGTCGGCCTGTACGGGATCGACGTCTCGATCGGCCCGCTGTACGTGTTCGCGTTCGGCGGGATCTCGTTCTACGGGATCATGCTCGGCGGCTGGTCCTCGGGCTCGAAGTACTCGCTGCTGGGCGCGATGCGCGGCGCCGCACAGCTCATCTCCTACGAGGTCTCCCAGGGATTGGCGCTCGTCGGCGTCGTGATCACCGCCGGAACCCTGTCGCTGAGCGGCATCGTCCACGCCCAGGGCGGGATGTGGTACATCATTCCCCAGTTCGCGGGCTTCGTCGTGTTCCTCGTCGCGTCGTTCGCAGAGACCAACCGGGCACCATTCGACCTCGTCGAGGCTGATGCGGAGGTGGTCGCGGGATACAACACGGAGTACAGCGGCACCGGGTTGGCAGCCTACCTGCTCGCCGAGTACATGAACATGTTCATCGTCTCCGGTATCGCGGTGACGGTGTTCCTCGGCGGCTGGATGCTGCCGTTCGGGATCCGTTTGCCCGGCTGGGTCGATCCGATCGTCGTGCTCGCGAAGATGATGATCTTCATCACGTTCTTCATCTGGATCCGGGCAACGCTGCCGCGCCTTCGCTACGACCAGCTCATGTCGTTCGGCTGGAAGGTGCTGCTTCCAGTCGCGACGCTCAACCTGGTGGTGACCGCGGTCGTGGTGGTGGCGTGAACATGTACGACGAGGCGAGGAGGAACCGAGTGAGCGCGAAGTGCGAACGGTCAAGCGATGCTGGATTCGGAGCAGGTCATCAGAACGCGGAGCCCCGTGGAGGTAGCCATGTACGATCTTGGTGAGGATGTGATCGAGGTGATCCGCGCCCCGGTTCGGGGTCCGGTCCGCGGCACTTACCGCGCGTTCGGGGAGACGCTGCGCGGGCTGAAGACTACGTTTGCGCGGATTCCTGAAGGTCCAACCACGATCCAGTACCCGGAGGAGAAGACGCCTGTCTACCCGCGCTTTCGCGGGCGTCACAAGCTCCACCGCTTCGAGGACACGGGCCTCGAGAAGTGCGTCGGCTGTTCGCTGTGCGCCGCCGCCTGTCCGGCGGACTGCATCCGCGTCGTCGCCGCCGAGAACACGCCGGAGAACCGCGTCTCGGCTGGTGAGCGCTACGCGGCGGTGTACGAGATCAACTTGAGCCGCTGCATCTTCTGCGGCTACTGCGAGGTCGCCTGCCCGTTCGACGCGATCACGATGGGGCATGAATACGAGCTGTCGGACTACACCCGCTCGGATCTGATCTTCACCAAGGAGATGCTGCTCGCCGAGCCGATCGAGCGCACGCCGCTGCGCTCGGAGGGCGAGTAGGGTGCTCTGGACGCCCCCCGCCGCCTGGACGCCCCCCGCCGCCTGGGCCCGCGCCGGCGCCTTTGCCCGCGCCGGCGCCCGGACTCGCGCCGGCGCCCGGACTCGCGCCGGCGCCCGGACCCGCGCCGCCGGGAGGACCGCGTAGCCCATGTCCGCGGTCATCTTCTTCATCGCGGCGATCGGCGCGCTGGCGGGGGCGATCGGCGTGGTCGTCGTGCGCAATCCGTTCTACAGCGTGCTCGCGCTGGTCTTTCACCTCGTTTCGCTGGCGGCGCTCTTCTTGCTACTGCACGCGGAGTTCGTAGCGGCAGCGCAGGTGGTGGTCTACGCCGGGGCGGTGATGGTCCTGTATCTGTTCGTGGTCGCCTACGTGGGCGGCGGGGACGAGCCGCTCGCGAGCGGTGCAACGGCACTGCGCATCCTCGGGCCGCTGTTTGCCTTGGCGGTGGCAGTCGAGCTTTGCATCGCGATGCTCGGTTCGGGCTTGAAGGGGATCTCCGGCAGGGGCGCGCCCTACATCTCGGGCTTCGGGAGCCCCAAGCACATCGGGCAGCTCTTCCTGACCAAGTACCTGTTCCCGTTCGAGACCGCTTCGCTGCTGCTGCTGGTCGCCGCGATCGGCGCCGTGGTGCTCGCCCGGCGCCGGCGTGGTCTCGAGCCCGATCGTGACGAGCAGCTACGGAGGATGATCGCCACGCCGCGCCCCGCGAGCACCGGCACGATGGCCGAGGGTGCCGGGACACGCGTCGGTGCCGCTCCGGGTGAGCGGGCGGGGGTGCGCGCCGGCCTCGCTGAGCCTGGACACGATGACCCGGCGCGAAGCGGGACCGAGGCTGCCAGGACGCCCGCTGGTGTTGGCGGGGCTGGCGCCGCCGGGGCGCGCGCCGGCCCGCTCACCCGGGAGCGGGCACGGACACCCGCGGGAGGAGATGGCTGATGGCGATCGGCTGGTACCTCGTCGTATCGGCGCTGATCTTCTGCATCGGCGCCACTGGCGTCCTCATACGCCGCAACCCGCTCGTGATCCTCCTGTGCCTGGAGTTGATGCTCAACGCGGCGAATCTCGCCCTGGTCGCGTTCGCGCGCATGCATGGGGGCGAGGACGGCCAGGTGTTCGCCCTGATCGTGCTGGTCGTGGCGGCGTGTGAGGTGACCGTCGGCCTCGGCCTGATCGTCGCCATTTATAGGAGGCGCCTGCCGATCGACGTCGACCAGCTCAACGAGCTGAACGGATAGCGAGTGTCGTCGAGCACCCATGAGTAGGTCCGGGCAGTCATGAGCGCCACCACCTTCGGCTGGCTCGTGTTGCTCTGCCCGCTGGTCGGCACCGTCGCGATCGGCCTCGGCTACGCGCGCCTGCACGCGCGGAGCGCCGGCTGGATCGCCACAGTCGCGATCGCGCTCTCCTCCGCGCTGTCGGTGGCGGCCCTGATCGCGCTGGAGCGCCGCAGCCCCGGCCATCGCCAGGTGGTGTCCTCGTTGTGGAAGTACGACTCCAGCGCCGGGGTAGACGCCAACCTCTCGATCCTCGTCGACCCGCTGTCGGTCTTCATGATCCTGGTGGTCTCAGGCGTCTCGACCCTGATCCACCTCTACTCGATCGCCTACATGGACTCCGACCGCGGCTACTCGCGCTACTTCGCCTACCTCAACTTCTTCGTCTTCTCGATGCTGCTGCTCGTGCTGGCCGGCAACTTCGTGCTGCTGATCGCCGGCTGGGCGTTCGTCGGTGCCGCCTCCTACCTGCTGATCTCCTTCTGGTACCGGCGCAAGACGGCCACGCGCGCGGGGCTCAAGGCGTTCGTGATCAACGTCGTCGGCGACGTCGGCCTCGTACTCGGGACCTTCTTCATCTTCAAGCACACCGGCACCGTCGACTTCCTGAAGACGTTCACGCAAGTGTCACACGTGTTCGGGCACGACAGCCCCGACCTGGTCGCGGGATCGCTGCTGCTGCTCGTCGGCGCGTTCGCAAAGTCCGCCCAGATCCCGCTGCACACCTGGCTGCCCGACGCGATGGAGGGCCCGACGCCCGTCTCGGCGCTGATCCACGCGGCGACGATGGTGACGGCTGGCGTCTACCTGATCGCGCGGATGCACCCGCTGTTCGAGCAGGCCCCCGCCGCCGCCGACGTCGGGGCGATCGGCGGCGGCGTGACGCTGCTGGTGGCGGGGACGATCGCGATCGTGATGACCGACCTCAAGCGCGTGATCGCGTACTCGACGATGTCCCAGATCGGCTACATGATCATGGGGGTCTCGGTCGGTGCCTACTCGGCGGGCCTCTTTCACCTGATGACCCACGCGTTCTTCAAGGCGCTCCTGTTCATGGCCGCCGGTTCGCTGATCGGCGCGATGGGCGGGGTGCAGTCGCTTGACAAGATGAGCGGCTTTCGCAAGGCGATGCCGTTCACCTTCGGCTGTTTTGTAATTGGCGGCCTGGCCCTGTCGGGCCTGCCGCCTTTTTCGGGCTGGCTTTCCAAGGACGACATCATCGCGTTCCTGGACCACCGGGGGGGAGGCTTTGAGATTCTCGGCATCGCCGGCTACGCCGGGGCGTTCCTGACCGGGATCTACACCTTCCGGATGATCTTCCGTGCGTTCTTCGGCAAGCCGTGCGCGGAGGCGCTCGAGCTCGAGCACGGGGAGCTCGCCCACGTCGAGGTGCCCCGCAATCCGCTGACCGGCGAGGAGGAGGACACCGGGGTCGGTTTTCCTGGCGCCGCGCACCACATCGCCGAGCGCGACTGGCCGATGAAGGTGGCGATGGGAATCCTCGCGCTGCTCGCGCTGGTGGGGGGCTTCGTCCAGCTCCCCGGCGTCGACGATGCCGTTACCCGCTTCCTGAGCCCGACATTCGCCGACTCCCACCTCGTGCGGGCGACGCCATCGACCGGATCGGCCTGGACCGGGCTCGTGATCGGTGCGGTGCTGGCGGCGATCGCGATCGCGATCGCGTACGCGATCTGGGTACGTAGACCGGTGCTCGCGTCGCGGGCGCGCGAGCGCCTCGCTCCGGTGTACACCTTCCTGGCCAACAAGTGGTACTTCGACGAGTTGATCGACTTCACCGCGGTGCGCCCCGCGCTGTGGCTGGGGCGCATGACCGCGTCGGTGCTCGAACGCGTGCTCGTGGGAGGCGTGCTGACGGGAGGCACGCTCGGCGTCGTGCGCGCCGGCTCCGCCGCGGTGCGCCGCGCGCAGACCGGCTTCGTTCGCTACTACGCCGCCGCGATCATGGTCGGCCTGTCCGCCATCGCTCTCTACTTCCTGGTCGTCTCGAGCTAGCGCTGGGCCTGCGATCGTGACCCCCTTGACCTTCGACTTGATGGCGGGCCGGCGCTCTGGGACGCCGTCGATCCTCAGCCTGGCGAGAGATCCGCACTCGTGACGTTGTCGATCCTGATCTGGCTTCCGCTCGTGATCTCGCTGCTGGCGGCGCTGGTGCCGCGTGCGTGGACCGGGCGCGCCGCCGCCGCCGGATCGCTGCTCACGCTCGCGGTGGCGATCTCCTTCCTGGCGCGCTTCAAGCTTGGTCACGCGGGACTCCAGTTCGTCACCGACAAGGTCTGGATCTCGGCGCTGGGGATCCATTACAAGCTCGGCCTCGACGGGCTCAACGTCGGCCTTGTTGTGCTCTGCGCGGTGCTGTTCAGCGCTTCGCTGGCGTGGGCGGCGCTGCGCGAGCCCGACCGCCCCCGGGCGCGGGTGTTCTACTTCCACTTCGGGCTCGCCCAGAGCGCGGTGCTCGGCGCCTTCTGCGCGCAGGACCTGGCACTGTTCGTCGGCTTCTTCGACCTGATGTTGATCCCGTTCTACTTCCTGACCGGGATGTGGGGTAGCGGCGAGCGCGTGCGCGCCACCACCAAGCTCGTCATCTACACGCTGGTGGGGTCGTTCTTCATGCTCGTCGCGGCGATCGCGACTGGGGTGCTGGCCTCCAGCCAGCACGGAACCCAGCTCACCTTCGTCATCTCCACGCTCCAGCAGCTGCCGCTGTCGAAGTCCTCCCAGGAGTGGATCTTCCTCTGCTTCGCCGTCGCGTTCCTGGTCAAGATGCCGCTGGTCCCGTTCCACGGCTGGCTGCCCGACGGCTACAAGTCGATGCCGATCCCCGCCGTCGCGGTCTTCTCCGGCATCGTCTCCAAGGTCGCCGCCTACGGCTTCCTGCGGATCGTGCTGCCGCTGTTTCCCGCCGCCTCGGTGCACTTCCAGACGCTGATGCTGCTGATCGCGTTGCTCTCGATCCTGTGGGCGACTGCGCTGGCGTTCACCACCCCCGATGCCCGGCTCGTGGTCGCCTACTCGAGCGTCGCCCAGCTCGGCTTCATCACGCTCGGGATCTTCTCGTTGCGCCCCGAGGGCGGGCAGGGTGCGCTGCTGCAGATGATCAACCATGGCCTGGTCACCGCGCCGCTGTTCTTTGTCGTAGCCGCGCTCGCGATTCGCTCCGGCGGCTCGGAGAGCCTGCCAAAGATGGGCGGGATCGCGTTCCGCGCGCCGGTGCTGGCGAGCCTCTTCCTGATCGTTGCGCTCGCGACGCTGGCGATCCCGGGCTCATCGAACTTCATTGGAGAGTTCATGATCCTGCTCGGGGTGTTCAAGGCCCAGCTCGCGATTGCCGTGATCGCTTTCGCGGGGGTCATCGGCGCCGCGGTGTATGCGCTGCGAGTGTTCATCGGCGCAATGCACAACCGGGGCGGCAAGGACGTGGCCTCGCGGGAGATCATCGTCGCCGAGGCCGTGGCGATCGTTCCGCTGATTGGCGTGATCCTGGTGCTGGCGCTCTATCCGCAGTTCGCGCTCAGGCGCTCGGAGCCCTCGCTCAAGGGTGCGATCGCTCCGGCTCAAGCGGCGCAGGTGAGCGCCGGCGTTGGAGTCGTGTCCTACGCGCCGCCTGCGGGGGGCGCGCCATGACCCGCTGGACCGGAAGCCAGGCGCGCTGCGTGGGGAGACGCGCGCCGCGCGCTGGGGCGTTGCCATGACCGGCTGGATGGCATACGCGCCGCTGGCCGCCGCCCACATGAAGGGCCCCCACATCGACTGGGCATCGTTTTCCCCGTTCCTGGTCTTGACCGTCGGTGCGCTCGTGGTGCTGCTGGTGGGCCTGCTGCGCGGTGCGGTGGCGCGCGAGCGCATGGTGCCGCTGTTCACGATCCTCACCCTCGCCGGCGCGGTCGCGGCGGAGATCGCGCGCTTCAATTACCACGCGCAGATCATCTCGGGCGCGCTGGCGGTCGACGACCTCGCGCTCCTGCTCGACCTGATCTTCTCGGTCGCGGCGCTCGCCGTGGTGCTCCTGTCCTTGCGCACCGAGGCTCCTGGTGAATCTGGCCATGGCGAGTACCACGCGTTGCTGCTCTTCAGCGTGCTGGGGATGGCGGTTCTCGTCTCGGCCCAGAACCTCGTCACCCTCTTCATCGGGATCGAGCTGCTCTCGATCCCGCTGTACATCCTGTGCGCCTCGCGCTCGCGCCGCGAAGGCTCGCTGGAGTCAGGGCTGAAGTACCTCGTGATCGGCTCCGTCGGCTCCGCCACGCTCGTCTACGGGCTGGCGCTGGTCTACGGCGCCACCGGCTCGACCGACTTCCAGACGATCGGCGCGGCCATCTCGCAGGGCAAGCTGTCCAGTGGCCTGCTCGGCAATCCGCTGCTGCTGACCGGGCTCGCGCTGACGGTCGTCGGGTTCGCGTTCAAGGCCTCGATCGCGCCGTTTCACCAGTGGACGCCCGACGTCTACGAAGGCGCTCCCACCCCCATCACGGCCTTCATGGCGACCGCGACCAAGGCTGCGGCGCTGGGGGTGTTCCTGCGCTTCTTCGACGTCGCTTCGATCGGCGCCCAGAACAAGTGGGGACCCCTGCTCGCCGTGATCGCCGCGATCACGATCGTGGTCGGCAACGTCGGCGCGCTCGGCCAATCCTCCCTGAAGCGGATGCTCGGCTACTCGGGCGTCGCTCAGGCGGGCTACATGCTCGGCGGCGTCGTCGTGGGCAGCCAGCTCGGGGTCCAGGCGACCGTTCTCTACCTCATCTTCTACCTGGCGATGAACCTGGCGGCGTTCGCCGTCATCGTCGCCCGCGAGCAGGAGGGGAAGCGCAATGACGGCGAGGACGGCGACGGTGGCCGGGGCGACGACATCTCGGTGCTCGCCGGCCTGGGCGCCCGGCGGCCGTGGCTGGCCTGGCCGATGACGATCGCGATGCTCTCGCTGGCGGGGATCCCCGGGACCGTCGGCTTCATCGGCAAGTTCCAGCTCATCCACGCGCTGATCGACGGCGACTACACGTGGCTGGCGATCGTGCTCGTGCTCGGGTCGATGATCTCGCTCGGCTACTACCTGCGCGTGGTGGCGACGATGTGGATGGGTTCCGCGCCCGAGAGCGCCCCGGCTGGGGCGGCGGCCGCTGGTGCGGGCGGCGAGGGCGGTCCAGGTGGCCAGGGCGGCGGCGGCGGTGCTGTGGGTGGCGGGCCAGCCGGCGGTGGCGCTCTGCGTGGCGGGACGGTCGGCGCGGGCGCCCTCGCCCCGATCGCGGGCGGCTCACCGGAGGCCGACGGGGAGGACTCCGACGCGGGGCAGGCCGGCGCCGGCGCTTGGCCGAGCTCCGGCGAGGCCGCCCCCCAGCCCGAGGTCGTCTTCGTCGCGCTGCTCTTCGCCGCCGCCAGCATCTTCTTTGGGATCTTCCCCTCGCCCCTGTTCCGCCTCGCCGCCCACGCCGGGCGCGCGATCAGCGGGATCTTCTAGCCCGAAGTTTTTGAGGGTTTGAGGCCCGATCGCCTGTGTTTGCGGGTGATCGGGCTTTTTTATGCGACGAGATGTAGACACTAAATTGCTTGACTCTCGGGTCTGGTTGTGGGATACTCGGCCC
>JAABUZ0100000740.1_pt1 | contig 74015 bp, 75 predicted proteins | sample 5562091 | NCBI WGS metagenome assembly JAABUZ01 (sample SAMN12813069, study PRJNA571459) | rock metagenome | isolation source: Antarctica rocks | place: Antarctica: Victoria Land, Linnaeus Terrace sud | collected 2015-12-21
CTTCGTCTGGGACGGGAAACGCCGGGAGCGCCGCCGTCGCGCGCGGGCACGCCGCCTGGGCGGGTCCGCCGCTATCGCTGACCAATTCCACTTAAATGCGGCGTGACCCACTAGTAGTCCGTCAAGCCTGGTTTGAACAGTTGGGCGAGTCGTACCCCCTGGGACCCCTCTGAGAAGTGGTCCCGGAGGCAACTGCTCAGAATTCGCTTGACAGACTACTAGTCGCCGCCCTACCCCGCACAGGAGTTTGGCTAGTAGATCTCCGGATGGCGCGGATGGACACGCAAGCGCTCGGCGCTGATGATGGCGCCGATGGCGTCGACGGCGTCGTCGAGCCGGCCGTCACGGTTGACGATGGCGTAGTCGTAGTGCGTGAGCGCGGCCATCTCTTTGTAGGCGTTGTCCACGCGCACCTCCAACTCCGCCTCCGACTCGGTGCGTCGCGCGCGCAACCGCGTCACCAACTCGTCGACCGAGGGCGGCGCCAGGAAGATGAACACGCCGTCGCGCGCGCGCGCGCGCACCTTCTCGGCCCCCTGCACGTCGATCTTAAGCAGCACGTCACGTCCCTCGGCCAGTTTCTCACGCACCTGCGCGATAGGCGGACCATATAGATTGCCGTAGACATTCGACCACTCGAGAAATCCATCGCGCGCGATCGTCTCCTCGAACTGCGCACGCGTGAGAAAAAAATAGTCGCGGCCGTCGACCTCGTTCTCCCGCCGCTCACGCGTCGTGGCCGTCACCACGTAGTAGATATCGAACCCGCGCTCCTTGAGGCGCGCGATGGCGACATCTTTGCCCACACCACTCGGCCCCGATAAGACAACCAGCAGGCCGCGACGCCCCTCTTCCGACATTATCCCTCCAACGCTATACACTTAATGTATTATGGCTTATGATTCCGTCACGACCGCCGCCGTCGCCGCCGAGTTGCAGGGGACGCTACTCCACGGCCGCGTCGACAAGGTGATCCAACCGTCCGCGTCCGCCGTGGCCCTGTTCATCCGCGCGGCCAGGGCCAACCACACGCTGCTGCTCTCGGCGCACCCCCAACAGGCGCGCGTGACCCTGACCGGCGAGCGGTTGGCCAAGGCGTTCGATGAACCCAGTTCGTTCGTCATGCTCCTGCGCAAATACCTCGAGGGCGCGGCGTTGCTCGACATCCGGCAGGTCGAACACGACCGTGTGCTGCGCCTAACGTTTGGGGCGCGCGCGACCTCCGTTACTATTATCGCCGAGGTGATGGGCAAGCACAGCAACATTATCCTCGTTGACGATCAGGATACCATTCTTGGCGCGCTCAAGCACATCACGCCCGCGATCAGCCGCTACCGCGTCGTGTTGCCGCGCCACCCCTACATCCCGCCCCCCGCGCAGACGCAGCCGGCGCCGCGCGACGGCGCGCCCAAGCTCGACCCTTTGAACCCCGCGACGACGGCCGGCACGTTGGCGCTGGCCCTCGCCGACCGCCCCGACGACACCTCACTGGCGACGGCCCTGCTCGACACGCTAGCGGGGATGAGCCCGCAACTGGCCAAAGAAGTCGTCTATCGGCTAGCCGGCGCGACCGATGCCGCCCTCGGCGCATGGCGCCCACGGCTCACGGAGGCGCTGGAACTCACGCGGGGACTGATGGCGCCGCAACGATGGGAGCCGAGCGTCACGCGGCGCGACGGCAAGCTGTTGGGTTGGGCGGCCTACCCGCTCTTGCAACACGGCGTCGCACCCGCGGTGTACCCCGCGGTATCCGCCGTCCTCGACGAGGTGTACCGCGAGACCGGCGACACCGAGAGCCACGACGCGCTGGGCTCCGTGCGCGACGGACTGCGGACCGCGCTCCTGTCTCACCGCGTCCGCCTCGACAAGAAGGCGCGGTCGTTGCGCGCGGGGCTGCGTCCGCGCGCGGAGATCGACGCGCTGCGCCACCAGGGCGAGATGGTGCTGGGCTACGCGCACGACATCGCGCCCGGCCAGCGTGAGTTGCGCCTCGACGACCCGCCCATGGTCGTCGCGCTCGACCCGACGCTGACGCCGCCGGAGAACGCGGCGACCCTCTTCGCGCGCTACCGCAAGATGCGCGACGCGCAAGAGAAGGTGCCGCCGTTGCTGGAAGAGGCCGAGGAGGACGTGCGGTTCCTCGACCAGGCGCTCTTATTTGTTGAGCAGGCCGACGCGCCAGGGGCGCTGAAAGAGATCCGGGACGACGTAGCGGCGGCTGGCTTCGCCCTGCCTGGCGCCAAGGGGGGCGAGGTCAAACCGGCCAAGGCGGCGAAGGGGCCGTCCGGCGCGAAGGGCAAGGGCGGCAAGTACCACCCCGGCGGCAAAGAAGCCCCGAAAAAGGGCGCCGCGCCGGCCCTACGCTTCACCACGCCAGAGGGGCTGGAGGTGCTGGTGGGCCGCAGCGCGCGGCAGAACGAGGTCGTGACCTTTGACCTCTCCGCCAGCGGTGATCTGTGGTTCCACGCGCGCGGCATGCCTGGCTCACATGTGGTGCTCAAGACGGGGGGACGCGCCCCGTCCGACGCGAGCGTCGAGGGCGCCGCGGCGCTGGCCGCCTACTATAGTCGGGGCCGCGGCGCCACGACCGTCCCCGTCGACGTCGTGCCCGCGCGCAACGTGCGCCGCGTCAAGGGCGGCAAGCCCGGCCTGGTGCGCATTAGCGGCGAAACGACGCTCAACGTGCGCCCGCGAGCGACGCTTGCCGATTAAAGCAGGCCGGTCATCCTTCACACCTGATCGTAAGTCTGCATAAACTCGTCTCTCGATATCCCTGCCTGCACGCAAATTGCCCTTAACGTTGAGCCTTTGATTCGCTGATGGTTAGGCAGCGTCAACGGAGTACGTGTCCCATCCAGGTTTTCGCGCGCCATCGCGATATGCTCTCGTTCGCGCACAACGCGAAAGCCCAGTAACCCAAATGCCGCGATGACTCGCGCTTTGGGCGCGTCCACCGGAAACTTCGTTGTCACACGGCTACCTTGGTATCTGTTATAAAAGCATCGAGGACAGGCGATTCTTCATCCAAGACCCCTTGCCCGAACGTTTCGATGTGGAATTGAATTGCTGAATTTACGTCGGCCAAGGCTTCTTCGTACGTGGAGCCCTCACCGACGACGATGCCTTGTAAGCCCAATGGATATGCGACATACCCCTCGGGGTGCTTCTCGACGACAATCTTGATCTGCCGCATAGTGGTTCCTTCCTTGGCGTGTTGGTTGATTATCGAAGTGCGATAATGCTATAGTACCTTAAACGCGACATTCTCCCCGCGCTCGGCGCCCGGCGCCCCTCCCACGACGTTTCGCACAACGTATAGGAGGTCTGCTCCATGTCCCGCCTTGCCGCGCGCCTCACCCGCTTCACGCGCCTCTTGTCCGCGCTCGCCCTGGTGTCCCTCGCCGTTGTCGGACCGCGTGACCACATCGCGTCGCCGATCTACCGCATGGACATCGCGTCGCCGATCTACCGCATGGACATCGCGTCGCCGATCTACCGCATGGACATCGCGTCGCCGATCTACCGCATGGACATCGCGTCGTCGTCTGGACCCTGCTTTCCCGCGCCCACGAACCCGTCGTCACCGTTGCGCATCCTGGAGCCGTCCGACGGAGCCGTCTTTTCGAAGACCGTCCCGCTCGCCGTGGCGGGGCCATCACTGACGACGACGAGCGTCCAGGTGTGCGCGAGCTACCTCTACCCAAGCGAGGACACGCTCGTCGTGCCCATTGACCCACCGACGCTGACGCCCGAGAACGCGTGGGCGTCGTCATGGGACGTGTCGGCTGTGCCAAATCAGGGCACGGTTCTATTGTCGTTTATCGCTACTGACCCGACGCTTGGGCGCTTTTTGGTCGGAACCGTCCATGTCGCCATCGACCACGTCCCGCCCGTCAGTGCGGCGGCGGTCCTCGGCCCCAACCAATACCTCTCGCCGGACGGGACGCTGTACGTGGCGGCGAGCACGCCTATCTCGCTCGCGGCCGCTGATCCGCCCCTCGACGACGGTTCCGCGGGGACGGGTGCGACTGTGCGCTATAGCCTCGACGGCGGCCCATCGCAGGCCTACGCGGCGCCCTTCACCCTCGGCGACGCCGCCAATGCCGCGCACACGATCGCGTACCAGGGGACGGACGGCGCCGGCAACGTAGAGGCGCCGCACACCCTCACCGTGACGCTCGATACGGCGCCGCCCGTGGTGACGCCGCTCATCACGGGGGCTGTCGCGCCCGACGGCGCGGCTTACGCTCCCGTCACGGTCGCGTTCAGCGCGACGGATAGCGGCAGCGGGCTCGCGAGCATGTCCTACGCCCTCGTCTCCGCCCCCACCCAGCCCTACACGATCGGCCAGCGCATCGTCATATCGACGACGACCACCCTCTACTATGCCGCCACCGACCGGGTTGGCAACTCGTTCCAAGACACCCTGCCCATTACTATCAGTACACCGACGCCCACAGCTGGGCCGCCACGGGGAGCACCCGATCCAGCGCCGCCGTACGCTACCGCGACGCATACACCCACCCCGACCCATACCCCGACCGACACGCATACGCCGACGGCGACGCATACCCCTACCGATACGCATACCCCTACCCCGACGCACACCTCTACCGATACGCGCGCTCCTACCGATACACACACGCCCACCGCGACGCATACGCCGACGGCGACGCACACCCCTACCGATACACACACGCCCACCGCGACGCGCACACCGCCTGATACGCGCGTGCCGGAGTCCACTCATACGCCCACCGCGACGCATACCCCGACCGACACGCATACGCCTACCCCGACCCATACACCCACCGCGACCCATACACCCATGTCGGTCCAATCATCAAGCGCCCATCGTACGACGGCGACGCGCGCGGCGGCGACACGAACGCCACGCCCGGCGGCGCCGTGGCCGCCCATCGACGGACCGCCGATCCTCAAACGCCTACCCTTGCCGAGTACGGTAGGCACGGCGCCCCCTGTCGAGGCGATTCACCTGCATCGCCTGCCGACGCCTATCACACACGCGCGCGCGGCCACGACGAAGACATGCGCCAAGTCACGCGCTTGCACGCGCGCGCATTCGCCGCCAAAGAGCCGTTCCCAACAAAGATCACGCGCATTCGTCCGTCCGCATGGCTCGGTACTGCCCTAGTAGCTTGTCAAGCGACGAATGACGCGTTGGTATTCACTGGGAGCGCCGCGGTCCCCGCGGCACATGGTCGAGGCCACGCCGCTTGGGATAGGCGACACACGCGCCCGCGACGGCCTGCCGCGGGGACCGCGGCGCTCCCAGTGGGAACGTGTACCGTCCATTCCAGCCCTGACGCACTATTAGCGTCCTAGCGTCGGGCTGATACATGGGCCGCTTGTAGGGAAAAGACCTGCGCGGGCACATCCGCGAGCGGGACGACCTCGTGCCGGAGGTCCTGGACCGTGACGGAGAAGGCGTTGCCTCCGTCGTCGGACACGCTCATCTCCAGCTTGCGGAAGGCGTAGGTCCGCGCATCAACGTACAGCGTCCCGCTGTACTGGCGCGGCGTTGCGGGCGTGTCTTGCAGGCCGCGCGGCCGCGTGTGGGAGACCTGGATCACGTCGACGAGCGACCCGTCGAGCGTCTGCTGCGGGAGGGCGCGGACGTCCTGATTGGCGTCGCGCTGCGCATCGATGACGAATTGGCGCAGGCTGTCCACGTCGAGTGGATCGGGGATAACAGGGGTGAGAGGTTTCGCAGCCGGGTTTTGTCTCGTGGTCGTTGTCGTCCCCGTCTTGGCGTCGTAGACCGTGAGCGTCCACCCGTCCTGGACGACATGCATGAGTAGCGCGCCGTGCGGGTCGGTGGCCTTGATGTCCTCATGCATGACTGTGCCGTCCACGTCGCGCTGGACCCAGGCGTCATACGTCGTGTCGGGGGCTAAGTCGGCGGCCGTGAGGCCAGCGGTCGCGACCCCAGGGGCCCAGGAGGTGTGAACCGCGAACACGTCATGCGTCGCCTGGCCTGGGTCGGACGCGGATAGGGCCGCCGCGGTGTGGCGCAGGATACTCTGCGCCGAGACCGGCGTCGGGGCCGGCCAGTGCAGGTAGGCGCCCAGGCCACCCAGGGTGAGCGCGAGGGCCGCCGCCACCGGGATAAGGCGCGGCCGCATCCCCACGCCCGCGTGCCGGCGGCGCGCTGTCGCGCGCGGCTGCCCGTACAGCGTGCGGGCCATGGCGGCGTCGAGGCGCGCAGCGTGCGGCGACGGCGTGGGGGCGCAGGCGCAGGCCGCGTCGAGCGCGGCGACGACGCGCGCGACGGCTAGGGGGCTGCCTGGACCGAGGAGGTCGGCGTACGTGTCCGCGTTGTCGTCATGGCGATTTCGGATCATGGTTCCACTCCTTCAAACTGTACGGCGAGCGCGCGTAGCGTCCGGGTGAGCCTCTTGTACGTCGCCGCCTCGCTCTTGCCGATCACCGCGGCGATCTCGCCGACGGTCAGACGGGCGACGAAGCGCAGCGCCAGCAGTTCGCGTTTGTCGGCGTCGAGCGCGTCGAACAGGGCGTGCAGGCGTTCCAGGTCCTCGCGTCGCAGCGCCGCGGCTAGCGGGTCGTCGACAGCAACGGGTTGCAACGCCCCTGGCAGGGCGTCCCACGCGACGGTCGGGCGCTGGCGGCGATGGAAGTTGGCGAGCGCGTTGCGGGCGATAGCGAAGAGCCACGCTGCGAACGGGCCGCGTCCGGGGCGATACTGGCCGAGGGCCGCCACGGCCTGTGCGAAGATCTGCTGCGTGAGGTCAGCCGCGTCCTCGTCGGTCGCCGTGCGTGTGCGTACGTACCAGTAGACGCGATCCCGGTAACGCCGGTAGAGGGGCGCGAAGGCGGCCAAGTCCACGCACGCCGCCCGGATCGAGGCGTCCTCGTCCCCTGTCGCCGCACGCTCGCCTCCGTACGGTAGGGCTAGGCTGTCATGCATGCGCTCCACTGTCTTTCGTGTGTCCGGTGGCGGAGACCGTTTGTCCCGCGCAAAGGCGCCATCGCGATTGGCCTATATAAATACACACGAACTCAACAAAGTGGACATGAGGGCGCGACGCCAACTCGTCAGATCACGCTTGACGGATTATTGGTCATCGCCGAAGACCGTGCGCAGCAGGCGCGCGGCCTCGACATCGCGGTCCCAGTGGGTGAGGCCGTTGCGGTAGCGCAGCACGTAGTAGCCACAGCGTTCGTTAGGGCACAGCGAGAGGAGCGTCAACCCATCGGACAACGTTTCGCCGGTGGACAACCCGCTACTATCCTGCCACCCATAACGCCCCTCATCCGCGCCACGCCCGTACGCCGCAGTCCGTTCCCCGCCCCGCTCCTGGGCGCCGCGCTGGAAGCGCAGGCGCCACTGCTCCAGATCTTCAGCACAATAGGGGCACTCGTGGATATTCTGCATGTCTTCCTCCTAGTCGTGAGTCGTGAGTCGTAAGTCGTCAGTGGCGCCATAGGGCAAGCAATTGCGGCCTCATGGAATGGTACGTTTTACTCCCGACTTACGACTCACGACTTCGCAAGCCCGTGATGCCGACCGAGCCCGGCCCGAGGTGGACGCCGACGACCGGGCCGAGCATCATGATCGGGATATCTCTGGCGTATACCGACCGGACCATGGCCGCGAACTCGGCGGCCAACTCAGGGGCCGCTGTATGCATGATGTAGACCTGCTCGAACGGCGCGACGGCCTTGGCCATGGTGGCCATCTCTTGCAGCGCTTTCCCGCGCGTGCGTACGCGCTGCACCGGGACCACCTGCCCGTCGCGCAGCGAGATGATCGGCTTGATGTTGAGCATGGAGCCGACGAATGAACTGGCGCGGCCGATGCGGCCGCCGCGCTGCAGGTAGGTCAGCGTGTCGCACATCAAGAGCAACTCCAGGCGCGGTATCAGGGCCCGCACCGCCGCCTCGATCTCCGCCGGTGTCTTGCCCTCGCGCGCCAGGCGGACCGCGTCGACGACCAGGCTGCCCATAGCCATGGAGATGCCGTGCGAGTCGATCAGCGTGACGCGCGCCTCAGGGACGTTCCGCGCGGCCAGCGCGGCGCTATTGTAGGTACCGCTGAGCTCGGCGGCGAGCGTGATGGCGACGATCTCGTGACCCTCGGCCGCCAGCCGGCGGAACGCCTCCTCGAACAAACCCACCGATGGTTGCGCCGTGCGCGGGTGCGCGTGCTCGCTCCGCAGCATGCGATAGAGCGTGGCCGCGTCGATGTCGACGCCGTCCAGGTAGCTCTTATCGTCGAAGGTGATCGACAGCGGGACCACGGTCACGTCGAGGTCATGGGCCATCTCCGGCGTAAAGTCGACGGAACTATCGGTGACTATCTTGACCATCGTCCTCACTCCAGCGACATGATGTACGGGTAGTGCGGCTGGCCGCCGCTCACCACCTCGACCTCGAGCGCGCCGTAGCGCTCGCACGCCGTCGCGGCCAGCGCCTCCGCCCCTTGCGCGGTCACGTCGGCGCCATAGTAGATGGTCAGGATCTCGCCACCGGCCGCGCCCATCCTGTCCGTCAGGTCGAGCGCCACCGCGTCACGCTCCGCTCCGACGACGACGGCCTCGTCGTCGAGCAGGCCGAGCGCTTGGCCGGCCTGGACGGAGAGTCCATCGAGCTGGGCGTCGCGCACCGCGACCGTCACCTCGCCGGTGCGTACCGTCGACATAGCCTCCGTCATCGCCGCTACGTTTGTCGCGAGGTCGGCGTCGGCCGAATAGACGACGAGCGCGGCCATACCCTGCGGCAGGGTACGCGCCGGCACAATCGTGACCCTCTTGCGCGTCAGGCCGCACGCCTGCTCGGCGGCGAGCCGCACGTTGCCGTTGTTAGGGAGCAGGATCACGTCCTGCTGCGGCAACTCGTCGATCGCCGCGAGCAGCTCTTGCGTACTAGGGTTCATCGTCTGGCCGCCGGATACCACGAGGTCGGCCCCGAGCGAGCGGAAAATCTCCGCCAGCCCCTCGCCCGGCGCTACCGCGACGATGCCCACGAGCCCCGGTTCGCGTCCCTGTTGATAGGGCGTGGCCGGGGTGGGCGGGGTGGACACCCCGCCCACCGGCTGCCCCTGTTCGCGCGCGTCGTGCGCGTCGCGCGTGCCGGCCGTGGCGACGAACGCGTCGTGCTGCGCCTGCATGTTGTCGATCTTGATCTTATGCAATTGTCCGAGCGGCGCGACGTAGGAGAGCACGCGGCCGGGGTCTTCCGTGTGGACGTGGACGCGCACCAAGGTGGGCTCGCCGACGACAAGGAGCGAGGTACCTATGCTGGCGATGCGCTCGCGAATGGCCGCGAGTTCCAGGTCCGCCCCCGTGATGACGAACTCGGTGCAGTAGCCGTAGTCCTCGCCATGCTCGACCTGCACCATGTGTAGCGGCGCGCTGTCCGCCATGTGTAGCAGCGCGCTGTCAGCCGTCGCCGCTTTGCCCTCTACGTGTGTCGATTGGCCGTGCAGGTAGCGCGCGAAACCTTCCAGGATCAGCATGTAGCCCTGCGCCCCGGCGTCGACCACGCCGGCTTGCTCGAGCAGCGGCATCTGCGCGGTCGTGCGCGCGACGGCGGCGCGCGCTTCGGCCAGCGTCGCGTCGAGCACGGCCAGAGGGTTGTCCTCGCGCGTCGCGCTATCGGTCGCGGTCCGCGCCGCGGCCGCGGCCACGGTCAGAATCGTGCCCTCGACCGGCTTCATCACGGCGCGCCCGGCCGTCTCGGCGGCGGCCGTCAGGGCCGCGGCCAGCGTGGCGGCGTCGAGCGCCGCCGCGTCATGGACGGCGCGCGCGAAGCCACGCAGGAGCTGCGACAGGATAACACCCGAGTTGCCGCGGGCGCCCATCAACGCGCCGTAGGCCGCGCGCTCCGCCACCTTGCCGACGCGGTCGCCGCCCGATTCGCGGGCCTCACGCAGGGCCGCGTTGAGCGTCATGCTCATATTCGTGCCGGTATCGCCGTCGGGGACAGGGAAGACGTTGAGCGCGTCGACGGCGGCGCGGTGGCCGTCGAGCCACGCCGCGGCCGCCTCCAACGCGGCCAGGAGGCGTCGCCCATCGCAGCCGGATGCCCTCATCGCATGCTCCTTACTAGTCGATAGTCGATGGTCGATGGTCGATGGTCGATGGTCGATGGTCGATGGTCGATGGTCGATAGTAAGTCCTACTATCGACTATCGACTAACTAGTGATGCGCAGCCCCTGCACATTGACGTTGACCTGCACCGCCACGTCGCCCAGGGTTCGCCGGACCGCGGCGCCGACGCCCGTAATTATATTGTGCGCCACTTCGGAGATACGGGTGCCATATTCGACGACAACATAGACATCGATGGTCACCGTTTCGGCATCCATCGCCACGACGATGCCGCGGTCATACTTGCCCTCGTCGAGCACCTCGGCGCGCCCGTTCTTGGTGCGCTTGCCGGCGATCCCGACGACACCGTAACACTCCAGGATCGCCGCGGCGGCGGTCGCGCCGATAGCGGCGGGCGCGACCCTGATGCGGCCGCTCGCCCGGCCTAGCTCAATGCTGTTGTCGCTCATAACCATGCATTATAAGCGATCAGCCGTCAGCAATCAGCCGTCAGCTAAAAGTGCGCGGCATAACGCTCTTGAGAACGCGAGCGCTCGCTGCCGCTATACGCTTTTGAGCAGACGCCAGCGATCCCGTGCTTGCTTGTGCGCGACATCCTCGAACGCCTCCATCATCTGATAGCCGACGGCTGATCGCTGATTGCTGACCGCTGATCGCTGATCGCTGCCTCCTGCGCCGCGAACAGTTCATTGATACCCTGCTCGGCCAGGCCCAGCAGATCGAGCAGCCGATCAAGCGAGAAAGGCTGCTTCTCGGCCGTCCCCTGCACTTCGACAAACTCGCCGCCGTCCGTCATAACGACATTAAAATCGACCTCGGCGCGCGAATCTTCGTTGTAGGCCAGGTCAAGCAGCGGCACGCCGTCGACGATGCCCACGCTGACCGCCGCGACGCGCGTGCGCAGCGGCGAGCTCTTAAGCTTGCCCGAGGCCATAAGGCCGTTGATCGCCAGCGTCAGCGCCGCGCAGGCCCCAGTGATAGCGGCGGTGCGCGTCCCGCCGTCGGCCTGCAGCACATCGCAGTCGACCGTCAACGTGCGCTCGCCCAGGCGCTTGAGGTCGACGACGGGGCGCAGCGAGCGGCCGATGAGGCGCTGGATCTCCTGGGTGCGGCCGCCGGGACGTCCGCGCGTCGACTCGCGCTGCGTGCGCTGATGCGTGGCGCGCGGCAACATCGCGTACTCGGCGGTGATCCAGCCCTGCCCCTTGCCGTACAGGAAGGGCGGCACGCGGTCCTCGACCGACACGGCGCAGGCCACGCGCGTTTGGCCCATCTCGATCAGCACCGAGCCCTCGGCATAGGGGAAGAAGCCGGGCGTGATGCGCGCGGGCCGCAACGCGTCGGCGGCGCGCCCATCGGACCGTTTGACGCTGGCTGTCGTCACCTGTTCTCCCTGTCCCTATCCTTATCCTGTTTGCCGTAACGATTGGCCGCTTGGCTGACGAGGCCGGCCGACGCGCCGTGTCGCGCGGCGTCGTAGGCCGGCGCGTGTTTCACCTCGTCGCGCGTCATGGCGAGCCACACGCCGGCGTCGTCGACGCTTTGCACGCTGTCGATCGGCGTCACGACGTCGCCCTTAAAGAAACCGACATCGATGACGAGGTAGGCCGGCTGGCCCGTTTCCCTGTTGGCGAGCACGTCGTCGACGCGGCCAGCCGTCCCATCGCTCACATGCACGGTCATGCCCTTCGTGATAGTGTCCACTCTCCGCTCCTCAACGACTGCTGACACACTGTCCTGTGCTCACTCTAGCATATCCGCTGCACGATGGCGCGGCCCTCACCCCCAACCCATGGCTAACTGGCCCCTCGATCCCTAACCGCGGGATCAACGGTCCAGCGCACTCTCCCTGACGCGGGAGAGGGGGGCCGCCTGTCGTGTCGCGCGCTTCTCCCCTCGCCCCTTGAGGGAGAGCCGGTTGGGCTGTCGGAGCGGAGCGGAGAGAGACCAATCCGCATGGGGTGGGGGTGAGGGGGAAATCACGTCCGGCCTACAGTGAGCCGGTCGCGCTCAACCGCTGTATATCCGGCGCGGGCGATCCCACCAACAGCCCCCAGGTCGCCGGACCCCGCAGCACGCGCTCGCTGCAGTACGGGAGGTCGCGCGGCGTGGACACCTCGCAATCGTCGCGCAGCCACTGGGCGCCGCTCATCTTGCCCATGACATACGAATAGAAGGCGTCCTGATGGACGACCGCGCTGCACACCGCGCCGCCGTGATCGAGCAGCGTGACGTGGTAGACCAGCGTCCACCCACGCAGCCCTGCGCAGCCAACGACGACGCGGCGCGCCGCCGGGCTGTTGGACACGGCCAGCCGGGCCTGCAGGATAGTCCACACCGGCCACGCCAGCAAAAGGAGCACAGCCAACGCCGCCGGGATCATGACGCGCGGCGCCGGGAGTATCCGGCGCGTCCGCGGCGTTTCAGCCCGGCGCACGGCCATAGCGCTTTTCGACGGGATCGCCAATGGGGCGGCGCGGGGTAGCAGTCATCATCGATGCTCCGGGAGTATCCTGGTCACCATATGTCTATAGTGTACCCCCTAGTCGGCCCCCCCTGTTTATGCCGTTGTCCACGGGTACGGCTTATAGCTATCATGCGGCACGATGCGAAAAAGAGAGAGGACGCTCCAGTAGGACGACACGTCGTGTCGCGGAGAGCGTACGCGCGGGGAGGGCCGGCGACGATGGAACCGATCAGCGTCCTATTAGTGGACGATCACCCGGTGGTGCGGCAGGGCTTGCGCTCGATGCTGGAGACCGATGTCCACCTCAACGTGGTGGGCGAAGCCGACAACGGCGAGGACGCGCTCGGCAAAGTCGGGCAATACGCGCCGCGCGTGGTGCTGATGGACCTGCATATGCCGGTCATGGACGGCTTGACCGCGACGCGGCGCATCAAAGAGAAGTATCCGCACACCTCGGTGATCGTACTGACGCTCTACGACAACGACCAATACGTCATCGAGGCGGTCAAGGCCGGCGCGGCCGGCTACCTGCTCAAGAACTCGGGCCGCGAAGAAATCAGCCGCACCATCCGCGACGTCAACGGCGGCGGCCTGATGATCAAGACGACGACGGTGCAAAAGGCCCTCGTCGGCGCGATCGAGGGCGGCGGCGTGACCACGCTCGACTTCCGGGGCAAGCCGTGGGGGACCACCGCCACCTTCGAGGCGTTGAGCGCGCGCGAGTTCGAGGTCCTGGGCCTGCTCGTCGAGGGCATGACCAACAAAGACATCGGCGCGAAGCTCTACATCACCGAGGACACCGCCAAGAAGCACGTCCAGAACATCATCTACAAGATGCAGGTCTCCGACCGCACCCAGGCCGCCGTCAAGGCCATTCGCATGGGGCTGGTGAAGTGATGAGTGGCGACGGGCGACGGGCGACGGGCGACGGGCGACGGGCGACGGGCGACGGGCGACGGGCGACGGGCGACGGGCTATATAGACGACACGGCGCGCGTGTTCTCCTGCGACGTGTACGGCTCGACCGCCCAGCTGCTCGCCCTGGCGCGCACGCGCGTCACCCGGTCGCCGACGCCGCTGGAACGGCGACAATATCCGCATCAGCCGTAGCGCCCTACGACGCCAGACGCTGCCCTTCCTCGTCGTGGATATTGACGATACGCCCGTTGAAAGCGGAATCGGCCGCCGTCGAGTCGTCTCTACACATAGGCTAGTGGCCGGCCTTGAGGTCGCGCAGGGCGGCCAGGATCTCCGCCGGTTCCAGCCGATGTGTGTGGTCCGGATCGGCGAAGGTCAGGCGCGCCGTCCCGTCCCGCGCGATGATGAACGTGCCGGGCAGCGGCAGTTCCCACGACTGGTCGCCGTTATACGTGGGCAGGTCGGAGCCGATCGCCGTGTAGACCGGCCGCGCCCCTTCGGAGATGCTAAAGACCAGGCCGTACTGCCGCGCGACCGCGTTGCCGGCGTCGCTCAGGACCGGGAAGGTCAACTCTTTCTTCTCGACCGTCGTGAGCGAGTTGTCGGGTGTCTGCGGCGAGACCGCCACCAGCGTCGCGCCCAACGCGGCGATCGTAAGGTCAGGTTGCAATACAACCGAAGACGCGACGCGGGCAGGCCATGGGAGGGCTACCTCGCGCGCGGGTTGGAGCGTATGTGGGCGCGCGGCGAGTTGGCGCCGGCGGCCGATCCGGCCACACTGGCGGCGACAACATTGGCGAGTATCCAGGGCGGCCTGCTGCTGACGCAGACGCGCCGGAGCGCGCGCCCGCTGCGTCTCGCGCTCGACGCGGCGCTGGCCTACCTACGCTCTTTCGCCACAACTCCCGAGAAGCAGTATGAATCAGCCGCCACGGCTGGCGGCGCCACTATACGTTCCCGCGGCTAGCCGGCACGAACCGCCACCCCTATCCGCACGGCCTCACTGGTGACGTGTCCGCCGTATGGCAATGCGTCTCTACGCGACCGGCACGCGCCACCGAACCATACCGAAACCTACGACCTCAACCTCGACGGCTTCCAGCGTGGGACGGAGGGCGGGAACTACTACGAGCGGACGCTGGCTGGAGCAGTGACGCAGCCGCAGGTCGATAACAGGCGCTTGCGCCCGCGCGACATCGACACTCGCCTCTACCCGCAGGTCGCTCACGACCAAGTCGATGAGCTCGGGTACGTCCAGATCGAGGGCCTCGGCCACGCGTTCCACCACGAGCGCCGACGGATATTTCTGGCCGCGCTCGACCTCGCCAAGATAGACGGGCGAAACGATGGCGCGCTCGGCCAGCTCCTTGATCGTCAGGCCGCGCTCCTGCCGCTCTCTCCGGATCACCGCCCCAACGGTCTCTTGTAGATCGGCCACCGCCATCCCCCTTTATCCTTGTCTCCCCAATCTTTACCTTCTACTGTTCGTATCGCCGCCTTCCCCCGCAACACGCTTGCAGCATAGGTCTATGAGCGGCAGGGCGACCAATGCTTCTTGCCTTAACCGTCCTTATAACATACTATGTTAATGTATGTTATAAGGAGTTGATCATGGCAAACGAACCTAGTGTGGCATCGATGAGCACATTTAGCATCCGTATCCCCACAGACACGAAAGAGAGGATTGATACCCTAGCGCGTTCGTTACAGCGCTCGCGCAATTTCCTCCTCACCGAAGCCGTCGAGCGATACCTAGAGATGCAGGCGCGACAGATCGCCCATATCGAAGAGGGATTGGCCGACTTGGAGGCCGGTCGCGTGCACACACACGAGGAGATGAAAGACCTTGTGCGCGAGTTCGAGCGTCTCTCCGCTGAAGACAAAGGTCCAGGGCACTAGATGGCGCTGGTTTGGTCGGCGCGCGCCAAGCGCGACGTGCGAGAGATTGGTACCTACATCGCCCAAAATAATAGGGCTGCGGCAGTCGCGATGGTTAAACGCATCGTGGCTACCGCCGAAAACCTGAATGAGTATCCGCTGATGGGACAGGTCGGACGCGTTGACGATACGCGCGAGCTCATCATTTCCAGCGCCCCATATATCGTGGTCTATCGTACAACCACGCGTGGCATCCGCATTATCGCGGTGATGCATACCTCCCGCGAATGGCCAAACTCCTTCTAACCCGGCAACCTTATATCTCCTAACTCGGCCAAGCCGAAACCAAATTTGTGCGCATTTTGCGATCAATGTCACTCGTAAGGTACTAAGTAATGACCGTTTCCGGAGTCATTCTTGGAGAGCAAAGCGAACAGCCCAGGCGTGGCTGCCATGACTCCACCACTTGAAAGCCTGGTTGTGCGAGATTCATCGCTGCCCTATCGCGGGCGCTACGCCCCCACGCCGAGCGGCCCGCTGCACGCGGGTAACCTGCGCACGGCGCTGCTGGCGTGGCTGCTGGCGCGGCGCGCCGGCGGCGTTTTTACGCTGCGCGTGGAAGATCTCGATCGCCCGCGCGTCCGCCCCGGCGCGACCGGGGCCATGCTCGACGACCTGCGCTGGCTCGGCCTCGACTGGGATGAGGGGCCGGACGCCGGCGGTCCACACGCGCCCTACACGCAGAGCGAACGCGCCGCCCTCTACGCCGAGCGCCTGCGCCGGCTGCAAGACCGTGGCTTAGTCTATCCGTGCTACTGCAGCCGCGCCGATATCGCCCGCGCCGCCAGCGCCCCCCACGGCTACGCGCCCGGCCACCCGCACGCCATGGACAGCGCGGCCAGCGGAGAGACCGGCGAGGGGCCGCGCTATCCCGGTACCTGCCGCGACCCCGCACGGCGCGTGATACAGCGCGCGCGCGCGGGCGGACGCCCACCGGCGCTACGCTTCCGCATGCCGGAAGGGCCGGACGGCGTGGTCCGCTTCGTAGACGGCCTGTTTGGACCCGTGGAGCAGGACGTGGCGCGCGCCGTCGGCGACTTTGTGGTAGGCCGCGCCGGCGGTGTTCCGGCCTACCAGCTGGCCGTCGTCGTCGACGACGCATTGATGGAGATAACCGACGTGGCGCGCGGCGCCGACCTGTTGCTCTCCACGCCGCGCCAGATCCTGCTCTACCGCGCCTTGGACTTGGGCCACGCGGTCCCGCGCTTCCTGCACCTGCCCCTGGCCGTCGATACGGCGGGCGAGCGCCTGGCCAAGCGTCACGGCGCCGTGGGGCTCGGCCCGTGGCGCGAACGGGGGTACACGCCGGCGCGCGTCGTGGGCGCGCTCGCCGCCAGCGCCGGGCTCGTCCCACCCGACGCGCGCCTCGCCCCGCGCGAACTGCTGGAGGTCTTCGACCCGGCCAAGCTGTCGCGCGCGCCGTCTGTTATCGACCTGTGACACTCCCAAAGCTTGAAAACTACAACCTTGGGCTTCTCGGCACAGCGCGCGAAAAACGCGACGCCGCGCGTTTATTAGGTGAGCCAGCCGCATGAGGCCGGCAACCGCGCGAGCGCCCTATCCTGGATTATTCACCACGGAGACACGGAGAGAGCAGAAAAGGGGTCAACGTCCCTGGTATGCCGCCAAGCAGGATACCATGATGTCCTAAAAAATCTCCGTGTCTCCGTGTCTCCGTGGTGCAACGGGTGTTCATGAATGAGGCATAATTATGACTACCGACCCCACGAAGGCAACGCCATCGATGCATGCACAAGCGCTCGACCCGCAAAATGATACCGCGGACACCGCCGCCAGGCTCATGAGCGCGCGTCTAATCGACAACGCGGCACGGCAAGCGGTGTGGCGGACGTTGGGGCCGCGCCCGCGTCGTGAGGCCCCGTTCGTCGCGCGGTCCGCGGCTACCCTTGAGACCCGCTTGATCGGCCTTGCCCTGTCGCGCCAGCGTGCTGGTATGACAGGGCGTGTAGATCGGGCGCGTTGCCTCTTGGCGCTGGAACTGCGGTTAAACGGGCAGGCGGACGGCCACGGCGTGGACGATACACTCCCAACCCACGATGTCATCGACCTGCTCGCACGCCGGATATCCTCGGGACGGCTCGTGCGTGTACGAGGCGTGGCGCGGCCGCTGCCAGACGGCGCCGCCGGGCTGGGTGACCCAGGGTCCGCGCTTACCCTGCGCCTACGCGCGCGGACACGTAGCGTCTTCGGGCGGGGACAGCCCCTGGACATACGCGGCGTCTGGCTCGCCAATCCGGGCGTGTTCGACGTTGAGGAGATCGTGATCGCGGGACGATGGCCGAGCGTACCACTCCCCGAGCGGCAACACGACGCGACACCCAACGGCGTCATGGCGCATGCGGAGGCGGAGAGTAGCCTGGTCCCGGCGCCGGGCCACATCACGCTGGCACAGCGCGATCCCGTGGGAGAAGCGCTTGCCGTGAGCCACGCGCTCGCCGCCCTGGATCACGCCAACGCGACATCGGGCGTTTCGTTGAGCACATTGTGCGACGTACACCGGCTGCTGACACCCGCCTCGCGCACGGATGGTGGATTCTTGCGCGGCACAGCAGTCGTGGTACGCCTGCACGGACAGCGCCATTATAGAGCGCCTATGGCGCCCGTTGCCCACGCGCGCACGATCCGTCTGCTCCGCCAGCTACGCGTCTGGAGGCGGGGTGGCGTCCATCCGACCACGGCCGCCGCCGAAGCGTTCGTCCGCTTGACCGCAGCTCACCCCTTTGTAGACGGGAATGGGCGGGTGGCGCGCGTCCTGGCCACCTGGCTTCTAACCAGCGCTGGTTACCGCCAAACGAACGTGCGCGACCTAACCGACTACTGCCGCCAGCATCTGGTGGAATGCTATCATCTGCTCCACGCGTCCCCGACGGCGCCGCTGAACTGGCGCCAATTCTTCTGTGACGTCGTGTTGGCAACCTTTACCCCGCCAACAGACGCGGAGCGGGGAAGACCCAGCCGCGGTTGAACAGCGCCGCCGGGTCCTGCGTCCCCTTCACGGCGCGCAGCCGCGCGTATAGATCAGGGCCAAAATAGCGCGCGTAGCCATCCGGGCCACACGGCAGCTCACTCTGGATATAGCGGCGGTAGCCATGGCGCAGCGTGAGTTCCATGAAGTCGCGCTCAAAAGCCCGCAGGTTCGCTATCCCGCCGAGCGTCGCGTCCTGGTGAAACCCCCAGGCTCCTAGCGCGACGCATGGCTCGGCGTGGGGATAGACCAGGGGCGCGACGACACGACGAAATGGTATAGGGTAGAGATACCGTTCGCGATACTCGAACGTCCCCGCGTGTCTGGCTTCCAGGTGTGCGATGCGCCGGCGCGCCTCGTCCAGACGACCCTCGGGCACGAACAGCGTGAACCAATAGAGCCGGCGCCCACGCTCGTCCGCGGGAGGATCGGCGCGTCGGCGCGCCTCATCCGCCAGCGTGGGCGTCCACGCCGCCACGGCGCCGCGTGGATACGATACCGGCCCCGCGTCGCGCGCGGGGACAATGTCCAACGTCACCCCGACGACGATGCCAATCTGGCCCATCGCGCCAAAGAACCAGGGGAATAGCGGATCATCCCTGGTGACGCGCTGCAGGGCGCCATGACCGTCCACGACCTCGAGTTCGGCCACATTCTCCCAGAAGCCGCCATACACGGCGGAGCCGGGACCAAAGCCGCCCGCCGCGACATAGCCGCCGAGAGAGGGTCCCGCATAGCCGTCGTTGACGACCGGCAGCGTATAGCCATACGGGGCGAGCAGGTCTCGTAACGCCCACATGACAACGCCGGCCCCAGCCGTCACCGTCCCTTCCCGCCCAAACCGCACCGTGCAGAGGCGCCCCGTCTGGATGACGAGTTCATGCTCCGACGGCAAGCTCGATCCGTTCAGCGCATGCCCCTGACCACGCGTGCGCAGGGGAATGTCGTGCAAACGGGCAAGCCGGACGATGGCGCGGACCTCCTCGACCGACGCCGGCCATACCTCGCAGAAGGTATCCGCGCCCCGCCATAGCTGGGCGAAATCCTGTAGCGGCCGCGTCTGCACACGCGCGCCGACATGCGCGAAAAGCTCGCGTAGACGCTGTGCGGAATGCGGGGGACCGCCGTCCCTTACGTAATCGTTTGTTACATGATCGCTTACTACGTGATCACTTACTACGTGATCGTTCATGGCCCCCATCGTTTTACCCCTTACCGCGCCAACGCGAAGTCTATGGTCAGGATAGCGAGTAAGGCCACGTTGCGGGCCAGGGTCAGCGGAGTGATCACATGGTCACCCAGCAATGGCCCGCAGCCGCAGGGCACGACGATACCACGCGCGAGCGCCGAGCCCACGGCGACGCTGAACAGCGTCAGCAAGCCGGCGGCGGCCACCCAGGCCAGAGCATGGATAGGCGCCCACAGCGAGAGTATCACGAGCGCGCCGGTCGCGATTTCGACGGGCGCGAGGAGGCGCGCCGTGATCGCTACACCCGCGGCCGGCAAGAGCCGATAGCGCTCGACGACCCGGCGGACAGCGCGCGCGCGACGCGCCTTGAAGGCGCCAGCCGCGATGAACAACAGCCCAAGGCACAGCCGCACAATGGCCGCGCCGACACTGACGACTATCATAGACGAGCCTCCTCGGCCTCCTGCCGTTAGGGATTGGGGTGGAAGTAAACGTTGAGTTGCTGTTCGTCACGGCGCACCGCCAGGCCGACGAACGGGAGGTGTGCGACCCGTACCCGCGACGGCTGACCCACGACGATGTCACGGACCACCTCGTACTCCGTACCGTCCACGCCAAGGGCGCCGCACAACCGCTGGACACGCCGGTCGACCTCGGCGTCACTGGACAGGAATACTCCCGTATTGAGGTCGACCTTGAAACCAACCTCGCCGTCGTCGGCCGGGAATTCAACCGAAAAATCCACGGCTTGGGGTGGATACGCCGCCCCTTCCAGCAAAACCTGGTGAAGCACGGCCAACCTGGACGCCACATCGCGGCAACCGGCGGCTTCGGCCGCCGCGAACTGTAGCGCGGGTGTCCCATCGTGGGGGCGCATATAAAGCTTCACGCGTCCGATCCCCGTCGGATGAACATCGAGCGCCACGAAAGCCGGCGTGACCCGTGTACCCACCGCCCGCACCACGTCGCCCAGGCGCCGCAGCGCCGTCCACCGCTCCAGGGCGGCCAGACAGTCGGCCAGGCGGTAGTAGCGCGCGGCGACATCGCCCACCTCGCCATTCACGTAAACCTTCAGGCCCACGCGGCCGTCACGCGCCACCTCGACGGCGAGACACAGTCCCATCAGGGACGCGTCCAGCAGGTCGGCGCCGGGCAGGAGACACGTCAGGGCACGGTCTACGGCGGGAAGGGCAGCTCCAAACGGCAACGTGGCGCCGAGGTAAGCGAGCGCCGCGCGCGTGTGCCGGATGCGCGTGGAGATGGACGTACCCGGAACGGCGCAATCGGCGACAAAGCGCAGTCCACCAGACCGGGAGCCGATGGAAACCGACCACTGGAACGGTACTCCGTCGCCGTTGATGGCGGAAAGGCGGCGGGAACCGTCGTAAAACGGCCCCCGCAGCGCTTCGCACGCCAGGACGCGCACGAGCGTGCGCGATGGCTCCATCGGAATACCCAGGGCCGGCGCCAACGCGTCAAGCTGGGTCGAAACGGTCCGCCAGAGCATTGCCAACGCCCTCCACGCTAGTCGATCGGAATGAGCGTGCCCGAGCCCACGCTGCCGCTGGGGCCGATGGCGCCCGTGGCGCCCGTGAGACCGGGGTTGCCTTGCGCGGCCTGATTGGCGTTCCCGCCCCGCTTTCCGCCCAGTCCGGCCGGGCCGGCGGCCCCGCCAGCGCCGCCGGTGCCGCCCTGTCCACCGGCAACCTCGAAGCTGTAGTCTGGCTGTGGGATGTCCTTCTTGTACTGCAAGGTGACAAGGCCGCCGTTGCCGCCGACGCCGCCCCGGCCGCCAAAGCTGCCGTTGCCGCCGTTGCCGCCATTGCCGCCATCGGCGTCAGGCTCACAGCCCAGGCCGTTGCCGCCATTGCCGCCGGGACCGCCATTGCCGCCGCCGCCCCCGCCGCCGCCTTGCCCGCCGTTGCCGCCGTTGGCCTGCACACGCAGGCCATTAACGTACTCGGTGACCTGAATCGTGAAGACCGAGCCATCCTGTCCGGGGAAGCCGTCCGTCCCCGGCGCCCCATTGGTGCCGCCGTTTCCGGGGCCGCCGCCGGTGGGCGACGTGTCCGGGACCGGGTTCCACGACCCGGTGCAATTGGCGTCGGCCCCCTGCGCCCCTGCGCCCCCGGCGCCCCCGGCCGTCCCAGTTTGTCCATTAGCGCCGTTAGAGCCGTTGCCCACGACGTTCGCTGGCTGTGGCATCGTCCCTTCCTCCTACTTACTACTTATCTACCCACACTACTCAGTCAAAAGACGCTACGCGCCCGTGCCCGTCCCTGTGCCTGTGCCCGTCCCCCCTCCACCGACGGGGACGGATTTGAACCCAACACAGTCGATCTTGGAGAACGAGCCGCCCGGCAGTTGGATCGTGGCCGTCTCCTCGACCGTTATATTGCTGGCAAAAAACACCCCTGGTGAGAGCACAAGCTGTGATCCCGCGGCCAAGTAGACGTCCCAGAACAGCCAGATCGGCACGTACGCGCCGATTTTCGTGAGCCAGTCGTTCAGGGTGGGCACGAAGCTCGGATGCACGGTCGCGCTATTGCCGAAGACGAAGTTTTGGCCGGCGGCGAACATCGTCGCGTGTTCATTGGCCGTGATGTCGGGGCTGACCGTACTAAAGGCGCGCGACACCGGGCGCGCGATCGGGCTGTTCAGATGGGTAAGCGCGGCGTCCGGCACGCCGATCCAGGACTTAAGATGGGCTATCGTCTGTGGCTGCAGCTTGACCATACGGTTTGCCAACGTTGGCTCTTGCTGCGACACGACCATCCGCTGGTTCGGTTCCAGGCGTAGATTTCCGTGCGACAGCTGAGTCTCATTCAATCCATAGACGCTCAGGCGCGTTGGCAGATCAACATGGACCGCTCTCCGCGCCGGCTGAGACGATTGAGTCATGTGTTCCTCCTTCGATTCTCCGTACTCACTATCCGTACATGCGCTACGTCGTCTTCGGTCGTCACGGTCCTCCTTCCCGCCTTACAGCGGACGCCAAGTACGGCGGTCTCCGTAAGGACAGTGGCGTCCTGACCCGCGCGGGCCGGGGCGACGACGCTCTATCTCACGCCCGCTTTACCATCACCATCGCCGCTGAGGTTGGCGTGTGATACGTGATACGCCACCGCGGCATCCTTACGGTTACATAAACGGAGGGGAGGAGGTTTTTAGGAGACCAGCGCCACCTCACCTACACGTTACAGGTAGCGGCTCGGAAACGAGGATCGGGCAGAATGGTAAGCCTCTCCAAGGTGATGCCGAGTTGGCGCCAGTGCAGCAGAGGGTGGTTGAGACCAATATCGGTCGTATTCGCCGCGCGGTACACAAGATAGGACGTTATTATTGGTTTAACGAGCGATGAGTGAACAGTTGAGCCAAAGATCGGCTACGCGGGAAAGGTGTATGGCTAATGGCAATTAACGTACAGCAGGATAACAAGGAGAGTCTTTGGGCGGCCCTGGAAGATCCCGACGTAAACGTTCGTCGTGAAGCTATTATCGAACTGGGAGAACTGGGAGACGCCCGTGCAGTACAACCATGCATTAACGCTTTGCGCGACGAGGATGATACTGTACGGCGTCATGCCGCCTGCGCACTAGGAAACTTTGGCGACGTACGCGCTGTTATGCCTCTCATCGCCGCCCTATCCGACAAGGGGATGGAAGTTGGTTGGTGCGCGACACGCTCCCTTGGCAAACTCGGTGACAAACGCGCGGTCGAACCGCTGATTGACCTGCTCGACACGAGCATGGACATGTACACACGGCAGGAAGTAGCGCAATCTTTAGGTAAGATAGGCGATGATCGCGCCCTGCAGCCTCTTTTACGCGCACTCAACGATAAGGACAAACATGTACGCCGTGCCGCGGCCGCTGCATTGGGCGATCTGGGCAATGCACAAGCCTTACCAGCCTTAATCGCAACAGAACGGCAAGATCATGTGGCAACCAACCAAGCTAATCGTCAAGGTATTCGGGAAGCGGCCGCGAAAGCCATCGCGCGTATCGAGGCGCGGCATGCCGATATCCGAAGTGGCGCGCATAGAGGACAATAGAGAGTTGGCAACGTTTTAGAAATGAGGACGAAAGGCGGAAAGGTTGAGAAAAAATAGTACATCTAACGTAGCACAACTTCATCCCCGGTTTGTAATCCCAGGGCCTTACGATATGGAGCGGGAATAACAAGCCGCCCGTTCTCGCCAAGCCGCGTCTTTGTATCCTGCATCGTACATCTATCCTTTATAGCTCGATACCTTGTTGGTCTAAAGACGCCAACAGCTAAGAGCAGTATATGTCATTTACTGCCCTTACTGACAAACTAGTAGGAGTGTGTCAGAGGACTAAAGAGGTTAATAATTAAGCACGTCACAAAATATGGAACGCAGCCTCATGCCGCGGCGGCAAATATGAGGGACGTATGGCGCCGTCCGTGCAGGGTCTGCGTGGCAAAGGCTTAGTGGCAAAGGCTTAGAGGAGAGGACGAGAGGCGGACACGATGGCGAACCGATTGAGCGGCGAGACGAGCCCGTATCTGTTGCAGCACGCGCACAACCCCGTGGATTGGTATCCCTGGGGCGAGGAGGCGCTGGCGCGCGCGCGCGCCGAGGACCGGCCCATCCTGCTCAGTATCGGCTACTCGGCCTGCCATTGGTGCCATGTGATGGAGCGTGAGTCCTTCGAGAACGCGGACATCGCGCGCCTAATGAACGACACCTTCGTCAACATCAAGGTCGACCGCGAGGAGCGTCCCGACCTCGACAACATCTACATGGAGGCGGTGCAGGCCATGACCGGCCAAGGCGGCTGGCCCATGACCATGTTTCTGACGCCCGACGGCGCGCCATTCTACGGCGGGACCTATTTTCCGCCCGCCGACCGCATGGGTATGCCCGGCTTCCCGCGCGTACTGCGCTCCGTCGCCGAGGCCTACCGGCGCTCGCCCGACGCGGTACGCGACTCCGCCCAGGATCTACGCGGGAGCCTGGGCCGCTCGTTGATGGGCTACGCGGAGGGCGCGCTCACGCCCGCGGTCACGGCGCACGCCTACCAGGGACTCGCCGACGCCTTCGACCCGACGTACGGTGGCTTCGGCGGCGCGCCCAAGTTCCCGCAGCCGATGAACTTTGAGTTCCTGCTGCGCCATCACCACCGCACCGGCGAGCCGCACGCGCTGGAGATGACGCGGGTCACGCTCGACCACATGGCCCATGGCGGCATCTACGACCAGCTCGGCGGCGGCTTCCACCGCTACGCCACCGATGCCATCTGGCTCGTCCCCCACTTCGAGAAGATGCTCTACGACAACGCGCTGTTGGCGCGCGTCTACCTGGAGGCCTATCAGGTCACCGGCGACGAGGAGTACCGCCGCGTGGTCGAGGAGACTCTCGACTACGTGACCTGCGAGATGACGAGCCCCGAGGGCGGCTTCTACGCGGCGCAGGACGCCGATAGCGAGGGCGTGGAGGGCAAGTACTTCGTGTGGACACCGCACGAGATCGCGGCGGTCGTCGGGGCCGACGACGCCCCGCTCGTGTGCGCCTACTATGGCGTGACGGAGCGCGGCAACTTCGAGGGTGAGAACATCCTGCATCGCATGATCTCGCTCGCCGACGCGGCGCGCAACGCTGGCGCGACACCCGAACGCATGCGAGCGGCGGTGGAGCGCGCGCGCCCGTTGCTGTTGGCGGCGCGCGAGCGGCGCGTCAAGCCGGGGCGCGACGACAAGATCCTCACGGCGTGGAACGGCTTGACGCTGCGCGCCTTCGCCGACGCCGCGCGCGTGTTGGGGCGCGACGACTACCGCGCGGTCGCCGAGCGCAGCGCGAATTTCCTGCTGACCAACCTGAAAACCGGCGACGGCCGCCTGCTGCGCACCTACAAGGACGGCCGGGCCAAGATCGACGGCTACCTCGACGACTACGCCGCGCTCGCCGACGGGCTACTCGCGCTCTACGCATGCACGTTCGAGCCGCGTCTCTTCGCCGAGGCGCGGGCGCTCGCTGACGCGATCCTGGCGCGCTTCTGGGACGAGCGGGAGGGCGGCTTCTACATGACGAGCGACGATGGCCACACCGAGTTGATCAGCCGCCCCAAAGAATTGTTCGACAACGCCGTGCCCTCGGGCAACTCCACGGCCGTCGACGTGTTGCTGCGGCTGGCCGCGCTCTCCGGCGAGAACAGCTACGCCGAGCGCGCCGAGCGCACACTACAGGGGCTCACCGGCATCGTGCAGCGCGCGCCGAGCGGCTTCGGGCGCGCGCTCGCGGCGATGGAGTTCGCGCTGTCCACGCCGACCGAGGTAGCGATCGCCGGCAACCTTGAAGGAGCGGCCGACGCCCTGCTGCAGGTCGTCAACGGGGCGTACCGGCCCAACGTCGTGACGGCGGTCACGCGTCCCGGCGCGCTGGAGGCTGGCATCGCGCTGCTGGAGGGGCGCGATCGGGTGAACGGGCAGGCCGCGGCCTACGTCTGTGAGCGCTTCGCCTGCCGCCGTCCCGTCACGAGCCCAGGGGACCTTGCTAAAGAGCTTGGATAACCGCGCGCCTCCCGTTCTTCGGTAAGGATTTGCTCGATACTTTTCCCCTCGTTCGCATCACCGAAGATACCGACGACATCCTGGAACGACCCGCGTGTCGAGCGAGATCGGACGCGCAGTGGCAAGCAGACGCGACAGGAGACCAGGTGGTAGGCCATGTAGGCCAGGTTACGGAATATCATCTCGTGTACCAGTGAGAATAGTGATAGTATCGTACAACGTTCATACCTTTCGCCTACGATGTGACGCGACAATCATTGGATGGTAGCGAACTACTTCGCACTAACAGTCGATGGCTGACCACCGACGACCGGCGCGCGGTGTGTCAGGCAGACGCGGCGGGGGATCAGATGGTAGGCCATGTAGGCCAGGCTGGCGAAGAGCAGGCTGATCAACGCGGCGTGCAGTAGTTCTGAGGTGAGGCCAAAGCTTGAAAATATCAGGAAAGCTCCGCTAGCCGATTGCAGCAGCACCGAGGCCAGCGCCGCCGTGGCGCCGTTGTAGAGGTCGGGGCGTGCCACGCGATCACGCCGTGCGTTGACCCACAGGCCGAGCACCACGAGCACAAGCAGCCCTGCCGCGACGCGGTGCGCGAAGTTGACGAACGTCAGGTACGAGGAGCCCGCAACAGGCACGAGCACACTGTTGCAGAGCGGCCAGCCACCGCAGGCCGTGCCTGCTTTCGTGTGCTGCACATAGGCGCCCATGTAGACCACCACATAGGTGTAGACCAGGCTGCCCCATACCATCAGGCGCAGGCGCGCTGGGACAGGGCGGTCGCGCGCGACATCGGCGCCGCGCGCCTCGAACAGGAACGCCGTGGTGAGCACGATCGTGGCGAAGCTGATCAGTGAGACGCCGAAGTGCAGCGCCAGCACCTCTGGCGTCTCGTGCACGCCGGCGGCGATGGCGCCGAGGATGGCCTGTAGGAACAGGAACCCGATCATCGCGGGCACGAGCCAGCGCGCCTCGCGGCGCTGACGGTACAGCAGCCATGTCCCGGCGGCCAGCGCGAAGATCAGCACACTCTCTAGCGCGGTCACGGCGCGGTGGCTGAACTCGATAAAGGCGCCTTGATCCAACGATATAGAGAGCTGGGGGATGACCTTGCCGTTGCAGAGCGGCCAGGTGTTGCTACAGCCGTGGCCGGACCCTGTATTCGTCACGAGCGCGCCCATCACGAGCACGATGAACATGCCCAACGACGCCAAAACCCCTGTATATCTGAGCACACGCTGCATAACCGCTACCTATCATACCCTTCCTGCTTCTCGCTGTGCCAGTCAATCTCTTCTGAGTATACCCCGCTCCCCACATCGCGCGACCCGACAGCGCGCCAAAAATAGCCCCAACGCCTTGCGCCGCGTCACGCGCTGCGGTATAGTTATCGGTGGAAGTGGGTCGTTCCCTTCCACGTCCACAATACGATGGGGAATCGTCTAGTGGTAGGACAGCTGACTCTGGATCAGTCAACCGGGGTTCGAATCCCTGTTCCCCAGCCATGAAAAGGCCGGCGATGCGTACAACGTGTCGCCGGCCTCTTTGTTTTGTGCGCTCGTCCGTGTTATAGCCACGCAGGCGTCTACGTCAGGACCACACGGTCATGCGCTCGGCCAGCGTCGAGGTGTGCAACTCTAACTGTACTCCGTCGGGATCAAGAAAATTGACGCTCCAGCCAAGGCCCCGTTGGACGGGGCCGCGCACGATCGTGACGCCGGCCTCACGCAGCGCATCGACGGCCGCGTCGAAGTCCGCCCGGTCGATGTGGAACGCGACGTGGTCGACGCCCCATACCGGCTCTTGTTCAGGCGCCGCGACGTGTTCCTGCTCCCGCTCTTGCAGGCAGAGCCACGCCGCGCCCCACTCCAGGTAGACATCATGCTCGCTGCGATGGACGAGCCGCATGCCAAGCAGATCGACGTAGAAGCGCAGCGAGGCCGGCAGATCGCGCACGTTGATCGTGACGTGGCTGAAACCCGTGACTTTCATGATTACCCTCATTATTCTTGTCGCTTCTCGGCGCTTGGCGTCGATCCGCCGCGCCCAGGTCAGGCGTTACAAGATGTCGCTGTGGGCGCGGGTGAGAATATCGTGCCAATCCGCGCGTAGCGGCGTCACATCGAGGGTCAACTCTTCGATCGCCAGTAGCAACACATCCTCCAGCGTAACCTGGCCTGTTGGTATGTGCGCTTTGGCAAGATCGGGACGCCAGGGCGCGACGCCACCGCCAATATGGAGATGGGGAGCGGTCACATGGCTCCGCGCGTCGGGATGCCAATGGTAAGACAGGATTTCACGACCGTTACGGTCGTAGAGGCCGTAACGATAGGTGGACACTGTAGCCGTCCAGGCACGTCCGCCCGGTTCCTGGAAAACCACGTAATTCGCCGAAAACATGAGGCCGCTACCGCCGGGTAAACGGACATAGCGATTCCCTCGACTTTGCCCGCTTAGGAAAATGGTGTAGACATCTAGGGCCGCGGGTACAGAATTCACCACGACGGGGCTCACGCAGTTAATGGCTCGTTGCAGTTGCCGAATGACTTCCCGCAGCGCCTGACGCTCAGTTCTGGCGGCCAAAGCGACCGACGCCAAGTAATAAGGCTACATTCGTGACCTCGATCCGCTCGGGCTCGTTGCTGATCTCGCCCGCGTCCCACGCGCGCATGAATTCCTCGCCGCTCATACCCAGCCAAGCGCGCGCTTGCCCATCGAAGAACTCGCGCGCCTCCTCGCGTGTCATCTCGTGCCCGGTTATCGTTTCGGGATCTTCCTCTGTTGTCGTCTGAGGTTGCGCCGCCATCACATCATCTCCTTGTCTTTGCTACAGATAGTATAACGCGCGCGGGCCGGCGTGGGCGGTCACAAGGGGCGCCCCTACATGGGGTTCGCAAATTATCGTAGGGGCGTATGGCATACGCCCACGGCCTCGACGCGCGGGCGTATGCCATACGCCCCTACGCCGCGCCGGGCGCCTTCCGGCGGCTAATTCACGCGTCTTGCGAGGACGTCTTGGCCTCTCGCCACAGCGCGTCGAGCGCGTCGATGTCTAGGGCCGCGAGGTCGAGGCCGCGCGCGCGGGCAAGCGCCTCGACGTGGCGGAAGCGCCCCTCGAACTTGCGCGTGGCCGCACGCAGGGACTGCTCGGCGTCGACGCCCAGGTGACGACAGACCGAGGTGAGCGCGAAGAATAGGTCGCCCAACTCCTCGCGGCGCTCCTCCTCGCTCGCGGCGGCCGCGATCTCGTCGATCTCCTCGCGCACTTTGTCCAGCGTCCCCGCTACGTCAGACCAGTCGAAGCCGACCTTGGCCGCCTTGCGCCCGATCGTCTGCGCCAGCAACAGCGCGGGCAGCGCCGGCGGGACGCCGTCGAGTACTGACGCGCGTTTCTCGCCCTTCTCGGCGCGCTTGATGCTTTCCCAGTTGCGCAACACATCGGAGGAACCGCTGACCGCGACGTCGCCGAAGACGTGCGGGTGGCGGCGCACCAGCTTGGCGTTGACCTCGGCGGCGACGTCGGCGAGACTGAAGCGTCCCTCCTCCTCGGCCAACTGGCTGTGCAACACAACTTGCAACAGCACGTCGCCAAGCTCCTCGACCGTGTCGGCCACGTCGCCGCGCTCGATGGCGTCGACCGCCTCGTGCGCCTCTTCAAGCATGTAGGGGGTGAGCGACGCCGGCGTCTGCTCGCGATCCCAGGGGCAGCCGCCAGGCGCGCGCAGCCGTGCCGTGATGTAACCGAGCGTGTTGGGCGCGCGCAGATCGTCGAGCGGGTCGAGCGGCGGCAGGTAGAGCGCGTCGTACCGCGCGTCGTCGGGCAAGGACGCTACCTCGCCCAACGAGAGCGCCATCGTTTCGGGCTCGTCCGTCCCGCCACGGACCAAGGCGACGGGATGGGTGGCGGGATAGCGCGTCGCCAGCCAGTCGACCATGCGTGGGCGCAGCGAGGAATCGGTGGGGTCGGCGGGATCGGCGCGCAGGGCGACGATGAGCGGGACCTGCGCGTCGAGCAGGCGGATCGACGGTCCGGCCCAGCGCGTCTGCAAGGACTCGCCGCCCGCCGCGGCCTCCAGCGCCAGGGCCTGCCGCGCGTCGACGATTTGCAGCGACCCCGCGAAGGGGTCGAGCCCCAGCGCCGTGCAGATAGCGTCCAACCCACGGTGGGGCACCGTGCCCGCGCCGCCTTCGACGCGCTCTGTGCTGGTCCGCGCTACCGGCTCCATGACACGGCCCTCACCCCTCGACCCATGGCTAACTGGCCCCCCGCCCGCGGCCGGCGGTCCAGCGCGCCTCTCCCTGACGCGGGAGAGGGGGAGATTCCCTTCCAACTCAGATGAAACACTTCCATCTTCTTGAATAATGTGCGGGCGTGATCCTGCATGCCGATACCGGCGCGGCGTAACGATGCATGTAGCGCGGCGCTGGCCCGGCGCTGGCCAGCCTGCAGCCGCGCGTCGAGTCGCGCCAGTGCGCCTGCCACGCCGCTGGCCCGCGTACGCGTCGCCCCTAGTGCGGCCGTCACACTCTGCCGCGCGGCGGCGGCGCGACCGGCTGTCCAGCGCGCCCGGCGCGTCGCCGTGCCCGTCACCGCCGGGCGCGCGTTCGCGTCGGCGCGCGCGGCCAGGCCAATCAACCTTGTGAGGCGCGCACGGGCGTCACGCCAGGGATGCGCCGGCAACGTGGCGGGATGGGGCGCCGACGCGATGGGGACATTGGTGGGCGGCGCTAGCGGGCGCGCCACGACCACGACCGTGCCCGTCCCGAGCGTGGCGGGCGCGACGCGGGTGACCAGCAGGATGGCGCCGACGAGGACGAGGCACAGAGCGCCGAGGGCGAACGGGTTAGGTCTCATGGGTCTCTCCAGTAGTGGGGGATGGGGGCGGTAGGGGCGGCTGGCTGAAGATTGGCGAGCGCGTGTCGCGCGGCACGATCACGCGCAACGCGCCGGGCGCGACGACTATCTCGAGCGCCACGCCGACGTGGTCACCGTCGACCTGGACAGGCAGTATCCGGTCCGGCGCCACCATGCCCGGCGTGACCGTGACGCGCAGGCGGCGCGTACGATAGTAGGACGGACTGCCCGGGGTCGTACGGCCAAATAAGAAAGGCAGCGCGCGCGGCGTGGCCTGCCACAGGCGGCGGCCAGGGAAGACAACGACATCGAGCAACCCGTCGTCGGCGATCGCGCCGGCCGTCATGGAGAAACTGCCGCCGTAGAGGCGCGTGTTGCCCACGATGGCCAGCAACAGCGCGCCGCGCACCGTGGCGTCGTCCATCTCCAGCGTGACCTCGGGACCCTGGTAGCCCAGCGCCTGACGCGCGATGGCAAAGGCGTAGGCCCCGCGCCCGATCACGCGCTTCAGGCGCAGGTCGACGGCGCCGGTCACCGCGCCGTCGAAGCCCAGGCCGGCCATCAACAGGAAGTAGCGATCGCCGACGCGGCCAAGGTCGACGACGTGGCGGGCGCCGTCGACAAGCGTCCACGCGGCGTCGACAGGGTTCGTGGGCAATTCAACTTCACGCGCCCACACGTTGGTGGTGCCCATGGGCAGGACGCCCAGCGCCGTCGTCGATCCGGCCAGCCCCTGGATGGCCTCGTTGATCGTCCCATCGCCGCCCGCCACCACGACCACGTCGTCCCCGCGCGCGGCGGCGGCGCGCGCGAGCGGCGTCGCGTCGCCCGCCCGCGCCGTTTGCTCGTCGCGCACCGTCCAGCCATGCGCGGCGAGGAAGGACCGCACCGTCGCGAGGTCGCCGTGCTGGCGTCCGGCCTTGGGGTTGTAGATGAGGGTCGCGCACACGGATGGCCGCTGCTTTGGCGTCAGAGGCGTGGATAGGGCCGGCGTTTCCATCTAAAGTCCTACTTTCAGCGCGGCGACGGCGGCGCGCGCCTCGTCTTCCTCGTCCCACGGCGCCTTTTCCGTGCCCACGATGATGCAACTCTCGTGCCCCTTGCCAGCCAGCAAGATCGTGTCGCCCGCCCGCGCCGCCGCCACGGCCACGCGCACCGCGTCACGCCGGTCGGGACGGATCAGCAGGGTATCGCCCTCGCGCGCGCCGGCCGCGCGCGCCCCGACGGCGATCTCCTCGATGATGTCTAGCCGGTCCTCCAGGCGCGGGTCTTCGTCGGTCAGCACGACAAGATCGCAGCGCGCGGCGGCGACGCGGCCCATCGGCGCGCGCTTGCTCCGGTCGCGCTCGCCCGCCGCGCCGAAGACGGCGATGAGGCGCCCGCGCGTGACCGCGCGCAACTCGTCGAGCACCTTGGTCAGGCTATCCGCTGTGTGCGCGTAGTCGACCACGATCGTGAAGGGTTGCCCCGCCTCGACGCGCCGCATGCGGCCTGGCACGCCATACACCGCGCTCAACGCCAGCGCCGCGTCTTCCAATGCTATCCCCTGCGCGTAGGCGTAGGCCAGCGCGGCCAGCAGGTTGTACACGTTGAAGCGCCCGATCAAGGGGCTGTGTACTGTGATCTCACCAGCGGGCGTCGTCGCGCGGAAGCTGATGCCGTCCACCGACACGGCAAGGTCATGCGCGCGCACGTCGCTCTCGACGTTCAGGCCATATGACACAACAGGCGCCGCGCTGGCCGCGCGCATCGCGTCGTAGCTCGCGTCATCGCGGTTGATGACGGCGACCGCCGGAACATCCTGCTTGCGGCCGCCTTGTCCTAGTGACTGGAAGAGGCGCGCCTTGGCCGCGCGGTACTCGTCGAGCGTGCCGTGGAAATCGAGGTGCTCGGGCGTCAGGTTAGTGAACACGCCCGCGTCGATGTGGCAGTGGCGCAGGCGGTCGAGCATGAGCGCGTGGCTGGAGGACTCGACCACGGCGTGGGTACACCCAGCCGCGACAGCCTCGGCCAGCAGGCGCTGCACGTCGGGCGACTCGGGCGTGGTCTGCCGCGACGCGTTGTATTCCTCGCGGTCCCCGATGCGGAACGCCACCGTGGAGATAAGCGCGGCGCGATGTCCCGTGCTCTGTAGTACGGCGTGCAGCAGGAAGCTCGTCGTCGTCTTGCCGTCGGTCCCCGTTACGCCGACGACGTTGAGGCGCTCCGACGGGTCGCCATAGAGACGCGCGGCGACATCGGCCATGGCCGCGCGCGCGTCGGGTACGAGCAGGTGCGGCACGGGCGGATCGCCGCCGGGCGGATATTGGCAGAGCACGGCGGAGGCGCCGCGCGCCACGGCCGCCTCGATGTAGCGGTGGCCGTCGACGTGGACGCCGGGCAGGGCCACGAAGAGGTCGCCGGGCGCGACAGCGCGCGAGTCGTAGGCGATCCCCGTGATCTCTGTCGCCCCAGCGTTGGGCGCTCCGACAAGCGGCGCGTCCGTTAAAGCAGACTGTAGGTGTGATAAAAGCATCTTCGTAGCGTCGAGATGATACGGATTTAATTGATAGGGGCAATCGCAGGCATTGTAGCATGTTCAGCGGTACGCCTCTTCGACGCACGATGAGGCACATGTCTTGCACCATTCATCTACAAGACACGATGACGAGGATAACTCTGGCGCGTGTCAACCGGCGAACGGTTATAGCCGCCCCGATCGCGACAATCAATCTAAGGAGAAACGTCTTATGACAACGACCAGTACGCCGCTCAATGCCGCTATTGCCGGCACATTCACCCTTGGCGGGGACTTGACGGTCAACCGCCTGGGCTTCGGGGCGATGCGCCTGACCGGCAAGGGCATCTGGGGCGAGCCCAAGGACGCGAACGAGGCCAAGGCCGTGCTGCGCCGAGCGGTCGAGTTGGGCGTCAACTTCATCGACACGGCGGACGCCTACGGCCCCGATGTCTCCGAGCGCCTGATCGGCGAGGCGCTCTATCCCTACCCTCAGGGTCTCGTCATCGCTACGAAAGGCGGGCTGCTGCGCGGCGGCCCCGACAACTGGTACCCCAACGGCCATCCCCAGCACCTACGCGAGGCGATCGATGCCAGCCTGAAGCGGCTGCGCCTGGAGCGCATCGACCTCTACCAGCTCCACCGCCCGGACCCCGACGTGCCCTTCGAGGAGTCGGTCGGCGCGCTGGCCGACTTGCAAAAGGAGGGCAAGATCCGCCACGTCGGGCTCTCCAACGTCGATGTCGACCAACTCAATCGGGCGCGAGCCATCGTGCCGATCGTGTCGGTGCAGAATCGCTACAACACCACCGACCGCGACTCCCAGGGCGTCCTCGACGAATGTACACGCGAGGGTATCGGCTTCATCCCCTGGGCGCCGATCGGCGGTGGGCCGGAGACCCGCGAGGGCGGTTCGCTCGACCAGATCGCCAAGCGCCACAACGCCACGCAGCAGCAGATCGCGCTGGCCTGGCTGCTACAACGCTCGCCGGTGATGCTGCCGATCCCCGGCACCTCCTCGGTCGCGCACCTGGAGGAGAACATCGCCGCCGCGGCGATCAAGCTCAACGACGAGGATATAAAGTCACTCGAGAGCTAAAGACTACCTCTCGCCACGCCCTTCGCCTATGGGCGAAGGGCGTCTTTCCCTGGAATCGCCGGCATCTTGTCGGCATACCGGCGCCGTTAGGCTGCTTGGTGGGCGCGAAAAACGCGCCAGCCATAGCTTGCCGGCTGGCGGCGGCCCGGACCCGCCTCTTCCCGCCGCCCGCGCTGCTCCAGCGGCCCACGGGCAGGTTGGAGCTGCTGGCGGGGGGGGGACGGGGATCGCGCGACACGGCGCCAGACGCTGCGCGGTGCCATCGAAGGTTTTGCGCCGGGCTATTGTGCGGTGTGAGACCATGGGGCGCGATCTTTGCGCTCGTGTCGCCCGTTTGCCAGCCATAACGAGTACACTGGGACTCATGAGCGACACCACGCCCGACTTCGACTTCGTGATCCTGGCCGACCGCGCCGAGTCGATCAATGGCAAGCTGTACATGATGGGCGGCGGCTGGGAAGCGATCGCGTTGCGCGCGCCCGGCGACGCGGCGGCGTTCACCATCGCGGTCGGCGTCACGGTGCCGTGGCTGGCCACCAACGTCGAGCACCACCTGGAGCTGCGGCTAGAGGACGCCGACGGTCGCGCGCTGACCACGCTGGGCGTCAACTTCGCGGCGGGTCGGCCGGCCACGATCCCGCAGGGCGTGTCGCAGCGCTTGATCTTCGCGCTGCCCGTGCAGGTCGCCTTCCCCTCCGCCGGCGCCCACGTCGTCGCCTGCGCGCTGGGCGAACGCGAGCGGCGCGTGCCGTTCCAGGTGAACCTCGCGCCCTCCGCGCCCTCATTCCCTCAGTCGCGCGCATAGAGCGTGGCTAGTTTCGCTGCGAAACTACTTCCGGATTAAGTTTTCAACCCCAGGCGCTCGTAGGCCGTATCGACGTGTTGTAGGTGGTATGACAGGTCAAACATAGCGTCGAATTGTGCCGGGGACATGGCGGAGGTGACGCGCGGGTCGGCGGCGAGCAGTTCGCGGAACGACAATCCGTCGCGCCAGGCGCGCATGGCCGCCTCCTGCACGATTTTGTAGGCGTCCTGCCGGCCCATGCCGGCCTCGACGAGCAGCAGGAGCGCGCGCTGCGAGAAAATCAGCCCGCCCGTGAGGTCCACGTTGGCGCGCATGCGCGCCGCGTCCACTTGCAGGCCATTGAGCACGCCCGTCAGGATGTCCAAGGAATAGTCGAGGGCCAGGCAGGCGTCGGGCAGCAGCACGCGCTCGGCCGAGGAGTGGCTGATGTCGCGCTCGTGCCATAGCGCTACGTTCTCTAGCGCGGGGGTGACGTAGCCGCGGATCAGGCGGGCCAGCCCCGTAACGCGCTCGCACAGGATGGGGTTACGCTTGTGCGGCATAGCCGACGACCCCTGCTGCCCCTCGCCGAACGGCTCGGCGGCCTCGCGCACCTCGGTGCGCTGCAGGTGCCGGATCTCGGTGGCGATCTTCTCCAGCGAGGCGGCGATGACGCCGAGCATGGCCATGAAGACGGCGTGGCGGTCGCGCTGGATCACCTGCGTGCCCGCCGCGACGGGCTCAAGCCCCAGGCGGCGACAGGCGTCCTCCTCCACTTCGGGCGGCACATTGGCGTGCGTGCCCACGGCGCCGGCCAGCTTGCCCACGGCCAGTTCCTCGCGCGCGAAGCGCAACCGCCGCCGCGCCCGCCGCGCCTCGTCGACCCACACCGCTACTTTCAGGCCGAAGGTGGTCGGTTCGCCGTGGATACCGTGCGTGCGCCCGATCGTCACCGTATCCTTGTGGGCCAGCGCCAGCGTCGTGAGCGCCGCTTCGAGGAGGTCGACGTCGCGCTCCAGCAGATCGATGGCCGCGACGATCTGCAGCGAGAGCGCGGTGTCGACCACGTCCGAGCTGGTCAGGCCCAGGTGCACGAAGCGCGACTCGGGGCCAATCGACTCGGCGAGGGCGCGTAGGAAGGCGATGACGTCGTGTTGCGTTTCCCCTTCGATCTCCAGCATGCGCGGGATATTGACGCTGGCGCGTCGGATCTCTGGCAGCGCCTCGGCGGGGATGTCGCCCCGCGCGGCCCAGGCCTCGCAGACCGCGACCTCCACGCGCAGCCACAACACGATCTTGTACTCCATCGACCATATCTGGGCCATCTCCGGCCGTGAATAGCGCTCTATCACGAAACATCCCTTTTCTTATTTCTAACCGTTGCGCGTAGTCGCGCCTATTTCTACCAGAGGGATAGTCCCGGCGCCGGTTTCGCTGCGAAACCGGCGCCGGGACTATCCCTCCAACGGCGAACCCTCTCGCGCATACCTACTACTAGCGTAGCAGGTGGCCCCAACATTTCATCTCGTTGTTTCACATGAAACAGAGAGGCGGCGCGGTTACACGGTTATAGGCTTTCACGTATCATATGCATACCAGACTGCTCCATTGTGAGCGCGCCAGACGATCAAAAGGGAGAAAGCGGATGTCCTATGCGTACAAGGTGAAGCCCGACCAGAAGGTCAACTTGTCGGATTACGATCCCGACAGCACCGGCGGCGTCAAGCACAAAGAAGCCGGTAAGGAGATGGACACGCTCAACGGGCGCCTCGCTGAGCTGCAAGAGACACAGTACGCGGCCGCTAAGAACGCCGTGCTCATCGTGCTGCAGGCCCCCGACACGGGCGGTAAGGACGGCACGATCAAGCACGTCATGGCGCCGTTCAACCCCACGAGCTGCCGCGTCGAGCCCTTCAAGCAGCCCACGCCCGACGAACTGGCCCACGACTTCCTGTGGCGCGTGCACCGTGTCACGCCGCCGAAAGGCGGCATCGCCATCTTCAACCGCTCGCACTACGAGGATGTGCTGGTCGCGCGCGTGCACAAGCTCGTGCCCGAAGACGTCTGGCAACGGCGCTACGAGGAGATCAACAACTTCGAGAGCCTGCTGGCCGCCAGCGGCACGATCATCATGAAGTTTTTCCTGCACATCAGCAAGGAGGAACAGCGCGAGCGGCTGCTGGCGCGCGAGGACGACAAGGACAAGGCGTGGAAATTGTCGGCTTCCGATTGGGCCGAGCACGCGCTGTACGACTCCTACATGGCCGCGTATGCGGACGCGCTCACGCGCTGCTCGACCGCGCACGCCCCCTGGTACATCGTGCCGGCCAACCACAAATGGTTCCGCAACCTCGCCGTGGCCCAGGCCATCGCCGACACACTCGCCCCCTACGAAGACGCATGGCGCAAGGAGTTGGAGCAGCGCGGCAAGGAGGCGCTGGCCGCGAGTAAGGCCGCGCGTCAGGAGGGCGATCTTCAAGATGACGATACCAAGCACTGACACAACCGCCCACGGCGAAGCTAGCTTCGTCTGTCACGTCACGACCGCTCGTGTGTCGGCCTACCCCGACCCGCTGATCCTCGCGGCCAGCGAACAGGTCACCCTCGGCGAGAACGATACGACGTGGCCGCGCTTCGTGTGGTGCACGACGCGCCAAGGTAAGAGTGGGTGGGTCCCCGCGGCGTATCTGGACCGGCAAGGGACGATGGGCATACTGCTCCGTGAGTACGACGCAACCGAGTTATCGGTCGACGTCGGCGAGGAGTTGACGATACTTGACAAGGAGGGCGGATGGTTCTGGTGCGCCAACCACGACGGGCAGCGCGGGTGGGTCCCGGCTGAGAACGTGGTGGTACCCTAAGAGGATAGGCCACGCCGTGTTGTAGGCCGCGCGATAATTGGAGAGGCGCATACAATGAGCATAGCGAGTGAGACGACAACCCGCGACGTGACGCCGCTGGAGCCGCACGTCACGGTGGGCGCTGAGACGATGATCCTGGTCGAAAACCTGGTCAAGCGCTACCCCTAGCGGCCGGTCAACATGACCTCAGTTTCGCCGCGAAACTGTTAGATAGGTGAGGGAACAGACGTGTCGAAAGACGAGATGTTGGGCGCGTTCGCGGAGGCGCACGACGACCTGCTGATCGCGGCGGACGCGGCGGTGACGCGTGGTGACCCGCACGACGACGGCGGCTGGGGTGTCCGCGAGACGCTGGCGCACATCGGGGGCTGGGAGGTCGAGGCGACGCAACGCATCCCCCAGTTGCTGGCGGGCGCGCCCACGCGCGACTACGACGCCGACACTTTCAACGTCGACGCCGTGGCCGTGCACGAGGGACAATCGCTGCATGAGGTGCGCGATAGCCTGGAGCGGGCGTACGCGCGCCTGGTGAACCTGCTCGACGGGCTAGACGAGGCCGCGTTCACGCCCGGCGGCGGCGCATGGGAGTGGGTCGGCGCGCTGACACGCCACGCCCACGAGCACGCCCGCGAACTGATGGGCGGACGCGCGCGCCTCGAGGAGACGCAGTAGCGGTGGATCTAACGACACTATTAATCATAATGGTCGTCCTACCAGCGGCCATCGTCGTAGGCGCCGCGCTCAAATTCACTAATCAGAACCATCGCGCGGACACGAGCCCCGCTCAACCGGGCACGGACGTGGAATCCTTGGTACGCCAGTTGTTGCGCGCCCCCCGGCCCAACAAGGTCATGGCGATCAAGCTGGCGCGTGAGCGCACGGGTATGGGCTTGCGCGACGCCAAGAACTACGTGGATGCGCTCGAACGGGACATACCCTCACATGCGTCCGGCGCGGCGCAATGGGACGAAGCGCGGGCGCGCCAGACGCACCAAGACGCGGCGGGCATAGTGTCCGCCATGCGCGACGCCGGCGGTGACAGGATCGAGGCGATCAAACGCGTGCAGGGCACGACCGGCCTGACGCTGAAGGAATCGAAAGCCTTCGTGGACGCGCTGTGGCCGTGAGCGCGACAAACGTATCCCATCCGCTTGACACTCCACACGGCTGACGCCGTGGGGTTCTTTGTTCAGCGACCGTTGCATCGTTGCCCGGAGGCGCTGATGTCTGACACAATCTCCCCACGCGTGACTTCCCGTGTGCCCCGCGGTAGAGACGCCGTTGGGCGTCATGGTGGCTCCCGAAGGAGCGATCACCATTAACAGTATACCACACACGGGCAACCATGCGCGTCCGCCTTTCGGCGGACACGTCTTCTATCCCACGACTGAAGCCGCAGGGTTTACGCTGATTTCTATCAAATGCGGCGTAACTCACTAGCACAGCGCTTATCGTCGTCTTGACATGTATAACTTCGACGTTATACTATGGGCATGTGGGATGTGGAGGCTACCGACGAGTTCATCGCGTGGTACGACGGGATGGGCGGCGCCGAGCGTGCCCGTGTCGACGCCTCTATCGAAAAACTCGAAGAGGGTGGCCCTGGACTGGGACGCCCGTGGGTGGAAACGATTGGACGGTCCAGGCACAAGCACATGAAGGAACTCCGCCCCTGGGGAGGATTCCTGCGCGTCTTGTTTATCTTCGACCCGCGACGGAGTGCCATCCTCCTCATCGACGGCGATAAACAGAATCGCTGGGAGGCATGGTACGACGAGATGATCCCCGTCGCGGATGATCTCTACGACACATACCTGGCGGAGTTGAGAGCGGAGGGCTTGCTATGAGCGGACACCGGAAGTGGTCGGAGATCCGCGCGCGCTACGACACGCCCGCGCACCGCGCGCGCGTTGAGGACGAGAAGCGGATGATGGATGCCCTCGCGACCCTTTATGAATTGCGTAAACAGCGGGGCGTCACCCAGGCCGAGCTAGCGCGCGCCCTGGCGGTGTCGCAGCCGGCCGTGTCCAAGATCGAGCGCGGCGACGATCCGAGCGTGTCCACGCTCCAGAAATACGTCGCCGCGCTCGGCGGTGAACTCCATGTGAGCGCCACATTCCCCGATGGTCAAGAAATCAACCTCGATGTGGTGACGAGTAACGATCGCGAGGCGCTCTCCGTGTAGTCAGTCACACCCCAGCCAGTAGCAGCCGCACCGCGAGGACCGCCAGCACGCCCGCGATCATGGCCAGGAGCGCGTTGCCGCTCCGCACGGCGACGGCGGCTGTGACCAGCGCGGCGACAATGCCGGGAAGGCCGCTATCTAGCACGCCCGGCGCGACGAGGGCTACCAGCACTGTGCCGGGAACGTAGCGTAGCCAGGCCTCGACGCTCGTCGAGAGTGTCACACGACCCATCAGCCACAGGCCGCCCGCGCGGGTCGCGTAGGTGACGAGGGCCATGCCCAGGATCGTCAGTAGGACGTGCGGCTCAACGATCATAGCGCCACGCTCCCACGAGGCTTCCCGCGACGGCGCCCAGCAGGATGTACCACTTGCCGGGTAGTAGGCGCGCCCCGGCGATCGCGACCGCGGCGGCGACGACCCACGGCAGCAGGTCGCCTTTACCGCGCCACAGACCCGCCAGGAGCGCGATGAACACAGCCGTGAAGGCGAAGTCGAGCCCAAAGCGCGTCGGGTCGCCGATGGCGTCGCCGAGTATGCTCCCGGCGAAGGTCGCGCCGAGCCAGGCGACGAACAGAGTCAGGCCGCTGCCCAGCAAAAACGCGCCATCGCGGCCACCGCGCGCGAACTGGGCCATAGTCAGCGCCCAATTTTCATCGGCCATGAAGAACACCGAGGCGTAGGCCGCGAGGGGCGGAAGCCGGGCAAACCAGGGGCGTAGCGCCGCGCCCATCAGGAGCAGGCGCAGGTTGACGACGAGTGTAGCGCCAACGATGGCCGCGATCGGCAGCGGCAGGTGCGGCGCGCTCCACAGGCCCAGCGCGACGAATTGCGCGGAGCCGGCGAAGACGAGGCCGCTCATAAGGAGCGCTTCGAGCAGGCTGAGGTGGGCCTGCCGCGCCAGTACGCCGAAGACGAGCCCGTAGGCGAACACGGCCAGGGCGATGGGGACGGCCCGCCGCGCGCCGGTCAGCGCTCCGATCCGGCTGAAGGAGATAGGCGCCTCTAGCGGCGTCCCCGTTGCTGTGTCGAGTGGTTGCATAATCCTATCGTAGGGGCGCCGGCGCGGCGTGTCTTGTACGTTCTTGCTCTGAAAGCTATCAACCGCACCCCGCACCCCCGCGCCCCGCGCCTAAGAGCCGCGCATATATTGCCCCGGCGTCACGCCGACGATGCGCTTGAAGTGGCGCGTCAGGTGGCTCTGGTCGACAAAGCCGGTCTCGCGCGCGGCCGCGGCCGCCGGATGGCCGGCGAGGAGCAGCCGTTTGGCGTGGCCGACGCGCACTCCCGTCAGGTAGGTGTGCGGCGGGAGCCCCACCTCACGCGCGAACACACGCGACAGGTGAAACGGGCTGAGGCCGGCCAGCCGCGCGAGCTCGTCGAGCGACACGCTCTCGCCGTAGTACGCGTCTAGGTACTGGCGCACCCGCCGCACGCCGGTTTGCTCGCGCCGTACGACCTGTTCCACCCTCGGACTATCGGCGTACCGCGCCACGAGGAGGGCCAGCGTCGCCAGGAGACGGGACTGCCGCTCCAGCGCCGAAGGGGACATTTCCAGCGTCAGGTGTAAGCGACGTAGCGCGGCGGAGAGATGATCATCATGGATGACGGGCGATGGGAAGTGGGGAATGCCCTGGCTGTATCCCGCGAGGTCAGAGGCGACGCCCCGCAGCAACGTCGTGCCGGGATATAGCATGCGGTAGGCCCACCCGGAACGCGCGGCAGCCTGTCCCGTGTGCATCTCGCCAGGGTTGATCACAATGATAGCGCCGGAGGGCGCGATGTGCGTGTCCCCACGGTAGTAGAATTGCTCCGCGCCCGCTTCGATGACGCCGATGGCGTAGCCGTCGTGGGCGTGCCGCGCGAACGCGTGTGTGACATAGGTGGCGCGCAACAGTTCCAGGCGTCCCAGGTCGTGTGCCTGCCAGAACTTGACCGTTTCACGTGTCGTGGCGCCCGGCATATGGCGCGCCTCACGCCATGCTCAAGATCGTCGCTCCACGCGGGCCGACCATGACGGTGTGCTCGAACTGCGCGGCCCAGCCGCCGTCGGCCGTGCGCACCGTCCACCCGTCGGGGTCGATGACGACGCGTGGCGAGCCTTCGACCAGGATCGGCTCGATGGTGATGACCAGCCCCTCCTGCAGCCGTGGTCCCGTGCGCGGACGCCCGACGCTCGGCACCGGCGGCTCCTCGTGCATGTGGCGGCCGAGGCCGTGGCCGATGAAGTCGCGCAGCACCCCATACCCGCGCGTCTCGGCGTAGCGCTGCATGGCGTGCCCGATGTCGCCCACGCGGTTGCCGTTCGCGGCGGCGCGGATACCGACCGCCATCGTTTCGCGCGTCGTGGTGATGAGGCGCTGGTGTTCCGGGCTCACCGCGCCGATGGCGATGGTGATGGTGGAATCACCACAGTAGCCGTCGAGGAGCATGCCCGCGTCGATCTTGAGCACGTCGCCCTCGGCAAGCGCATCATCGCCCGGCACGCCGTGCACGGCGGCGCTGTTGACGGAGGTGTTGATGCAGCCGGGGAACCCCTTCTCGGTGGCGAAGACGGGGTCGGCGCCGAGAGCCCGCATGTAGCGCAGGGCGTAGTCGTCGAGCGCGCGCGTGGTGACGCCGGGGCGCGCCAACTCCGCCAGTTCCTGTAACAGCCGCGCGGTGGCCCCATTGGCGCGCCGCAATCCCGCGATGGCCGCTTTGCTTCGAGCTACCATGTATTACCCCCCCTTTACTATCAGTGTACCAGGCGTCTAGCGGCCCTGGGTGTGCCCCATCACACGCACCCCGGCGCCACGGCGCGGCCTACTTCCGTTTGGGTAGGGGGCTGTAGGAAAATGAGGCTATTCGTGCTGGGTAGTACCCGAATGGGTACTGCCTACGCTGGCAATCCCGTCTATGATGGGTTTGTGCGGTCGGCCACATCCGCTTGACGCCCCGCTAGATAGTTCGTGGAAGGATCAGTACTAATGTCTTTATTCACCCCCAAACACTCGCTCCGTGCCATGGCCGGCGCGGGTATCCTGCTGTCCGCGTTCGCCGCCCCGCTGGGCGCGCGGCACGCCCATGCCGCGTTCGGCTGCCGCTCGGACCCAATCGTCGTCCTCTCCAACGGCGTCGTCCTCGACCTGAGCGCGACGCTCGACGCCGATGTCTCGCAGGTGCAAGAGATCCACTATAAGCTGCACGGGCCACACGGTGTGTCGGTCGTGCGCGCCATCTCCACCGACGGCGCGGTCCAATATAAAGAGCACTTCGAGTTCAAGGATGACAGCCACGGTGACGACACGTCGACCAGCGGCGCTGAGACCTACCGCGTGGAGGTGCAGACCAAGACGGCGGACGGCCACCACACCGGGTGGGCCACTATCGCCGGCGGGTACGCCACGGACTTGGGGATCACCCCCGCCATGGTCGGCCTCTCCGCCTTCCAGTTCGACGCGTCCGTCGCGCAAGGAGACGCCGGCAAAGGCAAGGACGCGCCACCGCCGCCGCACGCCGACGATAATGCGTCCGCATTGCCGGACACGGTGACCGCGGCCTTGGCTGACTGGGCGAACAACGCCTCGTGGCATACGTCCATGTCGTCCCCACCGGGGCAGGCTGACAAGATTCTCGCGGCATCCATCGCGCTGTAACCAACCAGCCACCTTAGCCGCCACTCCCTCAGGAGGCGGTGGGACGGGGGAATGCCATCTGATGAGAGGACACTCGGAGCGAGATGCGGAGCGCGCGTGCGACCATCACCCATCTGACACCCCAACCCGTCGTCGGGGCAGGGACGATCGCCCTCGCCCTGCTGGCCCTCGTCGTATCCTGGCGCGATGATGTCTTCGCCGCACATGGGCACGGCGCACTGCCGGTCGCGCTACTCGCGGTGTCCATAGCGGCTGCCATCCTGGCGGCCTATCGCTATCCCATCCATGTGCGCCATCAGACCAAGATCGGCCTGATAACCGTGGCCTATTATCTTCTGGCCGTCCTTGTGCCACCGCCGCTGGCCGCGCTCACGGCGGGACTGGCGGCCGGAGTCGGCGAAGGACTGCGCAGGCGCGTTAGTGGGTCCTACCCCAGCGACATCGCCAGCGAGGTTGGCCGCCGCATCCTCATGGTCTTGGTCGGGGCCTTGATCGCCCAGGTCGGCGCGCCGGCGGTCCCCTCCCCCGCGGCCTTGCTCGGCGCCGCCCTCGTCATGGCTCTCTTAGATGCCGTTTCCCTGCCGCTCGTCACGGCGCCGATGGCGGGTGAGCCGCCCCGGCAAGTGCTCGTCGCCTCGGTGCGGGAGACCGCGGTAGCGGAGGGCATCCAATACGTCGTGGCCATCGTGGGGGCCGTCGCCGCGACGCGCTATCTCTGGACGCTGGCCCTGCTGGTCGTACCCTGCGCGCTAGTCTACGTAGCGTTCAAAACGATGAAGGAGATGCATGAGGGCACGCGGCAGCTACTGGAGAACATGGCCGATACCGTCGACCTACGCGACCCCTACACGGGCGGCCACTCGCGGCGCGTGACCGAATACAGCGCCACGATGCTGCGCGAATTGGGATTGAGCGGTCCTGAGGTCGACCTGATCGTGACGGCGGCGCGCGTGCATGACATCGGCAAGATTGGCATCCCCGACGTCATCTTGAACAAGCCAGGCCCGCTCACGCCCGACGAACGGGCGGTAATGGAGGACCATCCCGTGAAGGGGGCGGACCTGCTCAAGCGGCACGGAGACTTCGCGCGCGGCATCGCGATTGTGCGCGGTCACCATGAGAGTTGGGATGGGACCGGGTACCCCGACCGTCTGAAAGGGGCGGAGATTCCGTTCGGCGCGCGCGTGATCGCGGTCGCCGACAGCTACGACGCCATGACGAGCGACCGGCCGTACCGGCGGGGCATGCCGGTGGACAAGGCCAGGGCGATCTTGTACGAGGGCCGCGGCCAACAGTGGGACGCGGCGATCGTCGACGCTTTCCTGCGCGGCGCCGCCGCCACGTTCCCCCCTGAGCAGGGCGACAAACCCACGGCGGCACCGCACGTACAGATCGTCCCACCCCTCGCGCCCGAACCGCCGCTATCGACAGGAGCCGCGGATGTCGCGTGATACAGGCCGTGGTTTCGCTGCGACGGCGCGGCCCTCACCCCCAACCCCTCTCCCGCGTACGGGAGAGGGGGGCTGCCGAGCGTATGCCGTGCGTCTCCCCTCGCCCCTTGAGGGAGAGCCGGTTGGGCTGTCGGAGCGCAGCGGAGAGAGACCAATCCGCATGGGGTGGGGGTGAGGGGGAAAACGACATGACGCCCGCTCGGCGTGGTTTCGCTGCGAAACCATGTCAGGCATCGATATTCCCGAAGGCGACCAGCGGCGTGGTGGGGCGCCGCGCGCCCGGCGTCTGTTCTACCGTGAGGCGGGTCAACGTGTAGTTGGATACGTCGGGGCTCGTGGTCGTGAGGCGCCCCGTCCCATCGGACGACGGGCGGAACGCGCCCACATCTTTGACCACGCGGTAGTGCCCGCGGATCAACCACAGTTCGTAGACGCGGCCGGACGGGATCGGTTTGAGTCCATGCACGTCCAGGTCGAGGCGGCCGCCAGCGGCGAAGTAGCGCAACGAGCCGCTGATGGCGGGTTGCAGCGGCGTCCCGGCGATCGCGACCTGGGTGGTCGGGACCGGTTGCCGGACACCCCAGACGCGCCAGGCCCCGATACCGACCGCGAGGAGGACCACCGCGGCGGCCAGCGCCAGCGCGGCGACGCGCCCGGAGATCACCCGGCCCGCCGGCGAAACGCCGCGGCGCGCCCGATTAATCGAGTCCAGCTCCCGGCGCACGGGGTACGATGGGGCGACGCGCCGCACGGAGGGGGCGGGGAGGACGCCTTCGGGCCGCGCGGCGCGCGGTTCGGCCCGCACCGCCTCCATCACCCGCGTCTTCAACGCGGGTGGCGGGTCCAGTTCGGGGGTTAGGGAGGGTAGCAGCGCCTCGACCTCGCGCAATTCAGCCTCCACCTGGCGACAAGAGGCGCAGGCCGCCAGGTGGCTGTCGATGAGTTCCCGTTCAAGCGGCGTGACGGAGCCCAAGACGTAGGCGGCCACCAGGTCGCGGAGGTGGTGTTTTTGCTCCTCGTCTGTCATGGTGTAGCCCTCCAGGGCCATGTCCGCGGTATAGCCGTGACCTGGGACGGCTTAAAACCCTCCCAGGGGCGTGGGCAGAGTCGGTTTGAACGCCCGGAACGGGTAGGCCTTGGACGTGTCGAACTGGGCGCTGGCCGCCGCGCTTTTGTCGATAAACGGACGCAGCGCGGTCATCGCCTGGTCGATGCGGGTCCAACCCAGCGTGCGTTCGAACCCGCTGTTATTCGCGGGGTCGACCGCCTCCGGCGTCCCCGTGAAACCGTTGAGCGTCCTGAGCGGGCCGCCGACCGCGGGGTCCAGTCCCGGCGCGAGCACCCGCGCCATGGTGCGATGATCGCTCTCGACGCCCATGATACGGGCGGCGGCGACGCGCAGGTTCGGCGTCGAGAAGTCGCGCACGCCGACGAGGTAGGCGGCGATAAAGGCCTCCTCCAGCGTGACCAGCGTGTCGAGCGTTGTCCTGGCCGTCGCGAACATGCCGCGTGGATAGTAGAAAGCCGTATAGGGCGTCGGCGCGCCGGTGAGGCCATGCAGGAGTTGGTAGTGCGCCATCTCCTCCTGGAGCGCGGCCCGCATGTAGACCTGATCCTGCGGGAACAGGTACGCGAAAAGCGGCGACACCGTGATGATATGGTCGTAGGTGGTGACGGCGAGCGCTTCGGCGACCTGCGCCGCGCGTAGGATGGCTCGGTCGGCGCCGGTCAGTCCGGCCGCCACGCGCTCAGGCGCGCCATGGGGCGAGTGGCGCCGCAAGCCCGCCAGCGTCGCGCCTGCCGCGGCGAGGCCGCGCAAGAAAGTTGGACGGTCCGTCGTCGTGTCCGTGTCCAGTCGATTCATGTCACCGTTCCTTTCCGGTCATGTCTCGCCATTCTACCGCATCGCGGCGTACCTGTAACGGTCAGACCAAACCCTTGACGCGCAACACACCGAGCGCGATGAGCAAGACGCCCGTGGCGATGTTGAGGTAGCCGGAGGGCGCGCCGAGGCCGCCGGCGCGCCGCGTCACGGGCAGCGCGCCGGCCAGTTGCAATCCCCCCAGCAGGATGGCCCCCACCCCGAACAGGATCACGACGACGCCGATAAACATCCGTTACGGCTTCGCGGGCTTGGCGCGCTCGTACTGCACGGGCCAGGGCGCGTCCGCGCCGAGGGCGTCGGCGGCGGCCAGGGGCCAGTAAGGGTCGCGCAGATCGGCGCGGGCTAGCGCGATGAGGTCGGCCTGCCCGTCGTGCACGATAGCGTCGGCCTGCTCCGGCGCGGTGATCAACCCCACGGCCGCCGTGGCGATGCCCGCCTCGCGCTTGATCGTTTCCGCGAACTGGACCTGGTAGCCGGGCGCGACGGGGATCTGGGCGCGCGGGACGTTGCCGCCCGAAGAGCAGTCGATCAGGTCGACGCCGTCTTCGCGCAGCAGGCGCGCCAGGGCGACGCTATCCTCCAACGTCCAGCCGCCCTCGACCCAGTCGGTGCAGGAGAGGCGCGCGAACAAGGGCAGGCGCTCCGGCCAGACGGCGCGCACCGCGCGCGCCACTTCGCGTATGAAGCGGGTGCGGCCGGCGAAGCCGCCGCCATACGCGTCGGCGCGCTTGTTGCTCAACGGTGAGAGAAACTCGTGCATCAGGTAACCGTGGGCGCCGTGCAACTCGACGACCGTGAAGCCGGCCTCGAGGGAGCGGCGCGCCGCCGCCGCGAAGGCGTCGACGAGCCCGGCGATATCGTCCGTGCTGAGTTCGCGCGGGCTGGGGTAGGTATCGGCGAAGGGCAGCGCGCTGGGCGCGACGGTCTGCCATCCACCCTGCTCCGGGGGAATCTCGCCGCTGCCGTCGTCCCACGGACGGTGGGTACTGGCCTTGCGCCCGGCGTGGGCGAGTTGGATGGCGGGGACGGCGCCCTGCGCGGAGATAAACGCGGCGACGCGCGCCAGCGCGTCCCGCTGCGTACTGTTCCAGATACCCATGTCCTGCGGGCTGATGCGCCCCTCGGGCGTCACAGCCGAGGCCTCGACCATGACCATGCCGGCGCCGCCGACGGCGCGGCTGCCCAGGTGGACGAGATGCCAGTCGGTCGCCACGCCATCCGTGCAGGAATACTGGCACATCGGCGAGATCAGGATACGGTTGCGCGCGGTGACGCCGCGCAGTGTAAAGGGCGTGAAGAGGTGTGGGGCCGTCTCCCGCGTGTCCGTGTCGTGCCGTTGCCCTTGCCCCGTTAGTTCCGCCTCTCGAATCGCCACAATAAACTTCCTCTCATTGTCTCTAAGCGTACAGCGCGCCATTGTCCTGGCGCTATGCCATGAAGCCGCCTCGCTATATCTTATCTAGCGAGACCCCTCCCTACTGTGTATCATGCGCCGTGCCAAAGGTCACGCCGTTGGGTGTCCCCAACGATGCTGAGAGGCGGCCTGACCTTAAAAGGTCATGGCAGGGCACGGACCGTGACAGGTCTGTCTGGGCGCCACACCCACGCCTATCGTCGGTCGGGCGGCGCCGCGAGACCTGTCACAGTCCGTGCCCTGCCAGGCGCTGTCAGGCCGCTGCCTGTCAAGCGCAGACCAGCGGCGGGCGCCATCACAATCGTGGGGTACACCCGTCCGACGGCTCCCGCTTGCTTTCATAGGCCAGATGTTCTACAATGGGTATATATTAGAACAAGCGACCCATAAAGGAGGGCTCATGGCCCGTTTCATTTCCCTCACCATAGCCGCGGTCGCCGTCGTCCTCAGCGTACACAGCGGCAGCCCTACGCTGGCCCTCGCCGCCCTCTGCGGCGCCGGCGGCGTAGCGTCGTTCGCCCACGAAGTAGTCGATAGTCGGTAGTCGATAGTCGATAGTCGATAGTCGATAGTCGATAGTGCGGTGACGCAAGCGGCTTGCCGTTGGTCAAACAGTCGTTCGCCGTGTGGCCGTCCGGTGTGCCATCCTACTATCGACTTTCGACTTGCGGGACGAGGGGTGGACAAAATGCATAGAACTTACCATCAATCTCTGGCCCGAACGGGTCTTGCGGCGTCTATCGCCGGTGGACTAGTATGACTGTATCGACGGGTAACCGCCGACGCGCGGGAAAGCGCTAGTGTGATGCTAGGAGGTTTCCATGCCGTTGTTACGCCAGAGAGAGCGGTCACGGACGCAGGCGCTATTGCGGAGATGGCAGGTTGATCGGATGCGCGCCTAGTGGGGCGCCGGCAGCGTTCAACGACACACATAACTAACCGCGAACACACATAGACGTTAAAAGACAATGACTAGTGACGGCTCCGGTCAGGGCAGGTAGCCCGGACCGGAGCCGTCGTTTCATGTCAGGACGTAGAGCTTTGTACCGCCATCTCACGTCCGCGCGGACGGGCCGCGCCCATGCCCTGCGCCGCCATGATCAGCAGGCTGCAAGCGCACGTCACCGCGAGGGCGGCCGTGGGGCGGGGTCCCGCGCCAAGCAAGAAACCTTGCAGTGGGGGCAGCGTCGCCGCGCCCAGTTGAGCCGCGACGAGCATCAACGAGGTCGCGGCGCCGCTAGCCGCCCCACCCGCGCGTGCGGCGGCGGCGATGGTGAGCGGAAAAATCGGCGCGAAGGACAGCCCGACCAGCGCGCAGGCGGCCAACGCCACGGGCACGGCGGCGCCGAACAGGGCTAATGCCGCCGTCGCGCACGCGGCGAGGGCGGCGCCCCACCGGATGATGCGCGTAGGCGCCGTCCCACGGCGCAGGAGGTACGCGGTCGGTAGCCCACCCAAGGCGAGACAGAGCCAGAAGAGGGCCACGGCGGGCGCCGCGTCCTGCGCGCTTACATGGGCGATACGCCGCAGGATGGCGACGATCCAGCCGCCGAAGCCGATCTCGGCGCCGAGGTAGAGGAAGCCGACCGCCATGGGCGCCCACAGCGCGCGTCGCGCCAAGAGCGCGCGCGTACCCCCACGCCGGCCAGATCTACTCCTACCCCTACGCCTACTCTGTGACCATCGGGGCAGTCCCAGCCGCAGCGGTAGGATTGGCAAGACCAGCAGCACGGCCACGGCCACGTACGCCGGACGGTATCCTCCCGTCCGCGCCAGGGCGAGACCGGCCAGTAAGGGCGCCAGGAACGCGCCGGCGCCGAACAGGGCGTTGAGGATGTTGAGGACGCGCTCACTCCGCTCGGGATACAGCAGGCTCGCCGTGGTGTTGACCCCGACGTTGATGATTCCGCTGCCGAACCCGGCCAGCGCCGCGGCCAGCGTGAGCAGGGGCAGCGATGGGGCCAGGCCCTCGCCGGTGGCGCCCAGCGCCATGGCGAGCAGCCCAACGGGGAGCAACAGGCGCGGCCCCGAACGATCGAAGATGGGTCCGGCCAGCGCCGTCGCCAACGACGCCAGCAGAAAGTTGGCGCCGAAGACGGCGCCCAGGCTATCCTCGCGCACGCGCAACGCATGCGCGAGGGCGGGGACCGTGGGGCCGACGATAGCGGTGAGGCAGCCCGTCCCGCACGAAACGAGCAGACAGAGCCCAAGCAGGACTGATCGCGGCAACAGGCTCTGTCGCTCCTTATTCCCTATTCCCTACTCGTCGTCGGTGGTGTAGCTCTTACCGCAGGCCATGCAGCGCCACTGTGAGCCCATGGGGATGCTCTGCTTCATGCCGCCGTCGATCTTGATGCCGTAGTTGCGCTTGACCAGGGTGCGGTAGGGCTTCCCGCAATGCGGGCACGGCGTCTTCTGTCCTTCTGGCTTGGCGGCGGGGGTAATAGCAGGCATCGGTCGGTCTCCCTCTACGTGTGCGCCGAACGCGCGAATGGATGAGTTGGATCTCTTGCAGGTAATGCAGGTAGTGTAGCCCAAACTGGTATCCCGGCAATAGCTCTTTTGGTTTACAACATACTGGCCGCTACGACACTGTAGCGGTGCTAGAAAGTTACGCTATAACCCGTTTAATGGCAAGCTCGGCAACCTCAGATGTCGTCCGCGTCCGCACGCCCCGCGTCGATCACCGCGCGCCCTTCCGCTCGCTCGCGTGTGCCGCTGTCGGCGTCCGTTAAGGGCGTCCCTGCGGCATCGTGCGTACGCCGATGCTCCACGTTAGCCTCGCGCCCCGTTCCCGGTACGGGCGTCGATGGAGCCTGGCGCGCCCGGTCCGGCTCGCCCGGCGCCTCCAAGTTCTCGATGCCGTACGCCTCTGGGTCCGTGAATACCGGATCGTTCTCGTGTGCCATGTCGCGCCTCCTCATGTCCTCTCCTTACCATGGATCGACCAGAAAGCCCCGTCTTGTTAAAAGGCGGGGAGTGTCAACGTAGCATGAATACAGTAGCACGAAAGATACCTCGCGTTTATAGTCCCAGTTTGTCACGGCTAGCGAATGCCGCCTCACACGCGGCTAAGGACCTCGCTCCCCGTGAATATCTTGCGCATGCGGAACGGCGTGGGCGTGGTCGCCAGCATCCACGGGCGCAGGCTCGGCGCGTCCTCGTACACGAACCAGGGCTCCGGCAGGCGGTACAGCGGCTGCCCCGTCCAACGCGGGATGGGCATGTTGTCCCGCCAGCACAAGAGATCGACCGTGGCGGCGCAGAAAGCCGCCCAGCGCCGCGACACGAGATCGTCGCCCGGCGCGGCGATCGGGGCGGCGACCAGCGCGGCGATCGGGGCGGCGACCAGCGCGGCGCGTCCCGGCGGCAGGGACCGATAATCGTCCAGGAAGTCGCCCACGGCCAACCACGCCGCGCCCGGATCGGCGACGATGCGCGCGAAGGTGGCGGCCATGGTCTGCGGGACCCATTTTTTCTCACTCATCGCCCGTATTCTCCCCCGTGGGGTCGTAACTCTACGATGTCCATAGCCTACTGCCACAGCGGGAAAGCCCACGCGTACTCATCCTCTCCTCCTGTTATGGCTTTCTCGGCGGTTGTCCTGTCTGCCGCTGCATAGCCGCATCCACGCGTTCCTGGTCGCCCCCTATGGCGTAATACATACCCGGAGCCGCGCTATCGACGCAGCCCCGCAATTCCGAGAGGAGTGGATGGATGCGCTCTAGGGTCGTGCGTTCGGCGAACAACTCGATGACAGCGAAGGGGCGATTCATTAGCCTCTGCTGATACGCCATGTTGTGATCCATAGTATTGTATCACCGCAGTCAGCCGCGTTGGAGTACGGTCCGACGCGCCACTACGCGAGGGTCTACGACGCGCCGAACTTCCGCAGGAACAGCGCCGTGAAGCGGATCGCGGCGGCGTAGTTGGGCAGGTGGAACTTCTCGTTGGGCGCGTGCAGGTTGTCGTCGGGCAGCCCGAAGCCGGCCAGCACGCTCGACGTCCCCGCCGCGCTCAGGAGGGTCTCCACGATGGGGATGGAGCCGCCCATGCGGATCAGCGCGGGCGGCGCGTCGAAGGTCTCTTCCAACGCAGCCCCAGCGGCGCGCATGGCCGGCGTGCCGGCCGGCAGGCTCACCGGGGCGCCGCTGCCGAGTTGGCGCACCGTGACCTCGACGCCCGGCGGGCACAACTCGCGTACGCGCCGCTCGAAAAGGGCGAAGATCTCGGCGGGGTCCTGCGCTGGCACGAGGCGCATACTCACCTTGGACAGGCCGCGCGCCGGGATCACAGTTTTGGAGCCCTCGCCCGTGAAGCCGCCGATGAGCCCGTTGACGTCGAGCGTCGGACGCGCCCAGGTACGCTCCAACGGCCCGTACTCCGTCTCGCCCGCTAGCGCCGCCGATCCGACCTCGTCGCGCAGGTAGGCCGCCTCGTCGAAGGGCAGCCGCGCCCACACGGCGCGCTCCTCGTCCGTTGGCGGCTCGACCATATCGTAGAAGTTGGGGATGGTGATGTGCCCTGTATAGGTGTCCTTGAGACCGGCCAGAATCGCGGCCAACCCGTTCAACGCGTTGGGCGCCGTCCCGCCGTAAAGGCCGGAGTGCAGGTCGTGAGACGAGCCGCGGACCTCTAACTCGGTATAGACGAGCCCACGCAGCCCCGTGCAGAGGGCCGGGACACCGCGAGCGAACATGGGCGAGTCGGCGATGAGGGCGGCGTCGGCGCGTACGCGGTCGGGGTTGGCGCGCACGAAGCGCTCGATATGCGCGCCGCTCACCTCCTCTTCGCCCTCGATCAACACCTTGAGGTTGACCGGCAGGGCGCCGTCGGCGCGCAGCACGGCCTCGACGCCCTTGAGCAGGGCGAACATCTGGCCCTTGTCGTCGGAGGCGCCGCGCGCGTAGAGGTCATCGCCGCGCACCGTCGGCGCGAAGGGTGGCGTCAGCCACAGGTCGAGCGGATCGGGCGGCTGCACGTCGTAGTGGCCGTAGAGCAGCAGCGTGGGCCGGCCGGGCGCGCGCAGCCACTCGCCGTAGACGAGCGGGTGACCGCCCTCGGGGTCAGCGATCACCTCGACCCCGTCCAGCCCGATCGCGCGCAGGTCCGCCGCGACCCACGCGGCCGCGCGCGCTACGTCGGCGCGGCGCTCCGAGAGCGCGCTCACGCTGGGGATGCGCAGCAATTCCTTGAGTTGCTCCAGAAACCGATCCTGCTCCGCCGCGATGTAGGCTAGTGCGTCCATGGGTTCCTCCGGGTCAGTCGTGAGTCGTGAGTCGTGAGTCGTCAGAATTGTAGCAATCGACGGACCACGCGCTATAAACGCAAAGACGCGCGAGCTAGCATAGCTAGCTCGCGCGTCTTACCATCGACCATCGACCATCGACCATCGACCATCGACCATCGACCATCGACCATCGACCATCGACCATCGACCATCGACCATCGACCATCGACCATCGACTACCGCTTGGGCTTCGCGACGTTGACCTCCACGCGCTTGCCGCGCAGGGTCGTGTTGTTGAGGGCGTCCATGACGCGGGACGCCTCGTTGTTGGGCACTTCGACGAACGAGAAGTTGTCGTAGAGGTCGATCGAACCGACGCGGTTGCCGGCGACGTGCGCCTCGTTGGCGATGGCGCCGACGATGTCCATCGGCCGGATGCCGGCGCGGCGGCCGGCGTGGATGAACAGCCGCGTCATGCCGGGTTCCACACCCGCGTCCATGTCGTTGTCCTTCGCGGCCGTTTCCGTGCCCAGCAGCGAGCCGTCGCCGAGGACCTTGAAGGCCGCCGCGGCGACTTCGGTCGGGTCGAACTCATCGCCGAGCGACTCGACGACAGAGATATACGAGTCGAGCCCACCCTCCTCGATGGCGGCGCGGATCTGATCCAGCACCGCTTCGCGCTTACGCGTCGCGATGTCGGACTGCGAGGGCAGCCGCATGCGCGTGAGGCGCTTATTGATGACGCGCTCGATCGTGCGCAGTAGGCGCTGCTCGCGTGGCGTCACCAGCGTGATGGCGTCGCCCGTGCGGCCGGCGCGCCCGGTGCGGCCGATGCGATGGACGTAGGACTCGGGGTCCCACGGGATGTCATAGTTGATGACGTGGCTGACGTCCGGGATGTCGAGGCCGCGCGCGGCGACATCGGTCGCCACCAGGATCTCGACCTGCGCGTTGCGGAAGCGGTTCATCACGCGGTCGCGCTGCACCTGATTTAGGTCGCCGTGCAGCGCCTCGGCTGAGTAGCCGCGCCCCTGCAGGCTCTCCACCAGTTCGTCGGCCTCGCTCTTGCGGGCGCAGAAGACGATGGTCGAGGAGGGCGTTTCGTAGTCGAGGATGCGTGCGAGGGCGTCGAGCTTATCGCGCCCGCCGACCTCGTAGTAGATCTGCCGCACCAGCGACACGGTCATCTTCTCGTTCTCGATGCTGACACGCACAGGGTCGCGCATATATTTCCGCGCCAGCGCGGCGATACGCGGCGGTATCGTGGCCGAGAACAGGCCGGTCTGGCGCTCGGTGGGGACGTGCTCGAGGATGAACTCGATGTCTTCGATGAAGCCCATGTCCAGCATCTCGTCGGCCTCATCGAGGATCACGGTGGACACGCGGTCGAGCGCGAGCGTGCCGCGCCGGATGTGGTCCATGATGCGGCCGGGCGTGCCGACGACGATCTGCACGCCCGCGCGCAGGACGCGCAGCTGGCGCTCGATGGGCTGTCCACCGTAGACCGCCAGCAAAGAGGCGCCGCGGTACTTGCCCATACGGTGGATGGCCTCGGCCACCTGTACGGCCAGTTCGCGTGTGGGCGCTAAGACGAGGGCCTGCGGGTAGTTGGCGCTGGAATCGAGGCGCTGCAGGATCGGCAGACCGAAGGCGGCCGTCTTGCCGGTGCCGGTCTGCGCCTGGGCGATGACATCTTTGCCCTCTAGCATGAGCGGGAGGACCCGTTCCTGTACGGGCGTAGCCTCTTCGAAGCCAAGCTCCGTAATGGCGCGCGTAAGCGTGGGGTCGAAATCAAATGAGTCGAATAGCGTAGGCATACTGTTACTGTGCTCCAGGTCCCCACCCGGCACAGTCGACACAGTCGAGGCGCGCCCGGCGGCATAGAAAACGGGCCTCGCGTTGGAGGCCCGTCTACGGATTGTAGATAGAGGATAGGGGGAGGACGCGCACGCGCCCTGACACACTATCCATAGTATAGCACATTTTGTGCCGATTGGCGGGAACGGCGGGAACGGCGGGCGACGGGCGACGGGAGTAACCACGGTGAGATGATGAACAGCCGTGGTACCATCGCCCGTCGCCCGTCGCCTCAACTAGCCTGGGCGATGCGGTCGCGGTTGAGCAGGGTCGTGCCGCCGGAGGAAAGCGGCGTGAGGATACCCTCGGCGTAGGCGCGCTCGAAAGCCTCGACGACGGCCGCGTCGAACTGTGTGCCGCTCCCCTCACGCAGGCGGCGGCGCGCCTCGGGGAGCGAGAGCGCCGGGCGGTAGGTGCGCGAACTGGTCATCGCGTCGAACGAGTCGGCCACCGCCAGGATCGCCGCGTCGCGCGGGATCATCCCTTCCTTGAGCCCGTCGGGGTACCCGCGCCCATCCCAACGCTCGTGGTGGTGGCGTACCGCCGGTAAGATCTCTTGCAGGAACGGCGCCGCCGCGAGCATGCGCTCCCCGATGGTGGGGTGTTGTTTCAAGATGGCGAATTCGGCGTCGTCGAGCGCGCCTGGCTTGGTCAGGATGGCGTCGGGGACGCCGATCTTGCCCACGTCGTGCAGTTGGCCGGACAGGCGCACCCGCGCGATGTCGCCCTCGGAGAGGTCCATCACACGAGCGATCGCCGCGGCATAGCCCGCGACACGCTGCGAGTGGCCGCGCGTGTAGGGATCTTTGGCGTCGACCGCGGCGGCGAGGGCCTCGACGGTGGCCATGTTGGCATTCATGAGCTGCGCGGCCAGGGCGGTGGGGTCGCGGTCGAGCGGTAGGATAGCCTCTTCGGGGCGGCCGACGCGGTCTTTGCCCTGGTGCTTGGCGGCGTAGGCGGCTTGATCGGCCGCGTGCACCAGGTCTTCGCGCGTCATGGCGTGCAGCGGTAAGGCCGCGACACCCACGCTGGCGCCCAAGCGCATGGACACGCCGAACTCAGTTAGATCGCGCGCGGCGATCGCCGCGCGCGTACGCTCGGCCACCTCGTACGCCTCGACCATGTCCGTCTCGGGCAGGATCACCGCGAACTCGTCGCCGCCATAGCGCGCCGCCACGTCGGCCCCGCGCACGCTGGCCCGCAGCGCCAGCGCGATAGCCACGAGCGTGGTGTCGCCGGCCTGGTGCCCGTAGGTGTTGTTGACAGTGCGGAAGTCGTCGAGGTCGATCATCATTAAAGCAAGCGGCCACCCACCGCGCCGCGCGCGCGCGACCTCCTCCTCCAGACGCGTCTGGAAGGCGCGGTGGTTGGGGAGGCCGGTCAGCCCGTCCTCGGAGGCTTGGGCGAGGGCGCGCTCGTGCAGGTCGGCGTTGCGCAACGCGATGGCCGTCTGCGTCGCCAAGATGATGAGGGCGTCGCGGCCATCGTCGCCGCGTTCGTCGGGCACGCCCATCAGCAGGAGCAGGCCGGCCACACCGGCCCCGCCGACCTCCAGGGGGACAAGCAAACGGTCGGCGTCGCGCTGGATGCCCTGATCGGAGGTGGGCATGGGGAGGTAGGCCGGCCCCATCTCCACGGTGTCGCTCGGGCTCAATAGAATGCGCTCTAGCAGACCTGGCACGTCGGGGTCGCGCAGGTAGGCCGCGACCGCCGTAGCGTCCATCAACGCGCGCGCAGCCTCCGCGGCCGGTTGTAAGAGAGTGGCCTGACTCTGCTGCAAGCGCAGGCTCTGCCCCGCCGCCAACACCGCTTCGAGTTGTTCGCCGCGCCGCCGCAGCGCCGCGGCGCGCTCCTCCGCCTGCGTGATGGCCTTGAACGCCAACCGCAGCGCCAGGACGGGCAACACGAAGAGTGCGAGCAAGAGTGGGTCGAAGCGCCACGCCACGGCGGCCAGGATACCGACGGCGTTGGTCGCCAGCTCGGGCGCCAGGTTACGGCGATCTTCCTCCCACCACAGCCGCCACGGGGCGCGCTTCTCCATGAGAGCGAGCGCGACGAGCATGATGCCAACGTCGAGCGTGTAGTACGTGACGAGCAGCAGAACAAGGGCGGGGATCGCGGCGAGGATGTCGTGGGGTTGGAGCACCGTCGTCGGCACGGCGACGCGTGAGAGCAGCAGACTGCTGAGCCCAACGGTGAGGGCGGCGTGACAGACGTTGAACAGCAGCTTATACAACGCTGGGCGTTCGTGCGCGGCTTGTGAGATGAGCATGGCCAGCAGCGCGATCAAGAGCGGATAAGGGGGAGGACACAGCAGGATGAGCGTGATGTCCACCGGCGTAGCTAGGCTCATGTTGGTGGCGCCGCTGACGTAGACGTGCGTGCGCTCCCCCGCGTAGGCCAGCACGACGAAGATGACGACCGCCGCGTACCAGGGCGTGATTCCCGCCAGGCTATGCGCTATCGTCCCCCCCACGAGCGGGCGCGCCTGCTCGATGACCAGCGCGAGACAGGAGAGATAGATAACCCCAAAATAGGCCGGCAGCGCTAGCGGTAGCTTCCGCACGTCGTCCTCACACTCATTCCCCATCCCACACCGGGTCGCGCCGGGGCGCGGCCCTCACTGTTTCAACGCTTGTTTCTCTAGCATCGGCGGGAAAAGGGGGGCCGTCCAGTACCTGATCGTGCTAGGACAGCTGTCGCCGGGCGCCGGACAAACGGGCTACCGCGACCGGGTATGGCGCTAATGGGGGATGTGGCCGCTGTCGTTTGTGTCTGACTATAGTTCAGGATTCTCTATCGCCCTAACCACCCGATAGTGTCGCGCGCGCCGCGACGGGAAACGAGAGATATGAAGCGCCGTACGAAAATATTGATGCGTCCGCTTGCCGGCGCCACGATCGCGACCCTAACTGCGATAGGACTTGGTCCGGCCGCGACAACTCCGCCACGCGCCAGCAGCCCAACCATCAATCCACGCCAGACGTTTTCCACGCACTGGCATGGGTCCGGCACGCTCGTCGCCCTCCACGCCAAGCAGGGGACAGGTGACCTCGCCGAGGCGGACGGTACCCTCATCCCGCTGCGCTTCTCCTCACACGCCCAGATGCAGCATGTGACTCTGGGCGATGACTTGACTGTTTCCGCCGACGCCCACGGCCATAGCCGCCTCATCGTGCGCTCTCTATCACGCCGGAATTTGCGTGCGATCGGGACGCAAGGATCGCGCCGGAACCTGCGCGCGGTCGGTGTGGAGAGCTCACGCCGGAATTTGCGTGTTTACGGCGTCGTCGCGCGGCTGCTCGGCCACGGTCAGGCCGAGGTGCTCGGCGTCAACGGCGCGGCCGTCATCGTCGACGCGCGCACCGCCCACATCGTCGGCGGCCAGTATACAGCCACCGGCGCCGGTGGCGCGCTCTTCGCCCCGTCTATCGCGGCGGCCGCCTCCTTGGAACGGCCGCGGCCCCTCGCGCTGGGCGAGGCCATCGATACGCAGGTTATCTGGAGCCACGCCAAGACGATGGTGGTGACGACCGCGTCCGTCGTCGCGACCCGCGTCACGCTGATCGATGTCGAAGGGGCCGTGACATGCGTCAACCGCGCGGGCGGGACCGTGACGCTCGTCGACGAGAACGGCCTGAGTACCGTCGTCCACCTGGGCGCGGCGGTAAAAACCTACCGTGTGGGGCAGGACGCCGAGGCGTCAGGCGCGCCGGCGGGGAACGGCCAACTACAGGCGCGCGCCGTCGAACGCGAGTCTGTCCCCGCCACGAGCGCGGCGCCCCCACGGGAAACGAAAACCTTTCATATCGCGCACCCGACCGCTACCGGCGTCCCGACCGCGGAGCGCGCGTCGTCCCCCGTCGCGCGGGATGTAGCGCGGGGCGCGCCCACAAGCGCGCCCCGCGTCCCCGCGGTCGCCTCGCCGGTTTCCACGCTGCCGGTGAGCGCGCCGACCAGCGTCCCGACCGCGGCGGGCGCGTCCATCCCCACCGTGACCGCGACTAACGTGCCCGCCAACACCGCGACTAACGTGCCCGCCAACACCGCGACTAACGTGCCCGCCAACACCGCGACTAACGTGCCCGCCAACACCGCGACCGCGACCAGCACGGCCAGCGCGACGGCGACCGCTATCCCGACGTCCGTCATGGCGCCCGCGAGTTGCGCGGTGACGACCCCGACCCCGGTAGACACCTCCTCCGACCCCTCGCCGGCGCCAATCCAGGGCGCACCACAGGGGCTCAAGGCGCAGTATCAGGTCGGCGATCCCGGTAAGCCCTGCGACGCCTATATCGCGCCCATGCTGCGCATTGTCAATGGCGGCGACAAGGATGTCTCGCTCAAAGATCTCACGGTACGCTACTGGTTCACGGCCGCCACAAAGCAGCCCCAAAACTGGTTCTCCGGGCCGGTCGGTCCGGGCACGGCCACCGTCCATCCGCTCACCACGCCGGTACATGGGGCCGACGCCTACGTCGAGATCGGCTTCTCCGACAAAGCCGGCGCTATCGGCGGCCGCGCGAGCCTCGACCTATCCTTCCAGCTGTGCAAGCCCGGCGCCTCTAACAACAGCTGTCCGTCCAATCCCGAGACCTTCGACGAGTACGACGACTACTCCTACAACCCGTTTATGACCTCTTTCGCGGACTGGGACCGGGTTACGCTCTATTATCAGGGCAAGCTCATTTGGGGCGCGGAGCCGCGTTGACGACAATTCACGTCAACCGCCGGCCGGAGGAGCGCCTCTTGTGGGCGTCCCGCGGCGGCGCGCTCCCGTGAGCGCCGCGCCGAGCACGAGCAGGGAGCCCAGCAGCGAGAGGATCGCGCCGAGCAGGTATGACGGCGGGGCGTAGACGAGGGTCACCGTATGCGTCCCGGCCGCCAGCGGCAGCGCCGTGAGCAGGCCGTCGGCGCGGCGTAGCGCGACGGCGTACGCGCCGGGTTTGCCCGGCGTTTCGTCCCGCACCGTCGCCGTCCAGTCCTTGTCGTAGACCTGGTCGAGCAGCAACACTCCCGTGCGCCGCATCGTTACGCGCAGCGTCACGCCGTTCTCCGCGCCCCCGAGCCGCGTGACATCAGGCCCCACCTGCGCCGGTTGTCCTGCCGGCGGACGCAGGAACCGCCGCCACGCGTCGAGCAGCGGGTTGGACACGGCCGTTTCTGTGTGCGCGCCGTCGAGCAGCGCTACGCGCCGAGGGTCGAAGCCCGGCGCGAAGACGGCTGCGCGCGCTTGCCCCGGCTGAATGGCGCGTGTGGCGTAGAGCGGCAGGGCGAAGGGCAGGCGCGCCGTCACGCTATACGCGTAGGCGGGACCGGGGCGCGCGCCGGGGTGCGACCAGTCGCCCCGCAGCACGCCATAATACGGAACGCGCACGACGCCCAAAGGGCTGAGGCTCGGGTCGGACAGGGGGCGGCGCGACAGCACGGTCGACACGCCCAGCACGGCCGCGATGCGGCTATTGTAGGGCGCGATATCGTCGGCGCGCGCCATGCCCGTGTCGATCTGCCCCAGCGTCTTGGTAGGGTGCGTGAACAGGTAGTAGCCCGAGAGCGTGAGCGGCGCGAAGTCCTCGATGTCGAGCGTGCGCCGGTCGAGCATGCCCAGGCGCAACGGGACCGCGCGGTCGAGCGACCACACGCGTCCTGCCCCCTCGCGCCCCTGGACCAACGTCACGGCGGCGTTGCGGTAGTACGGGGCCGGGTCGAGCGGGTGGATCAGCGGCGCGTTGGCGCTCCACAGGTCGGCGGTCACCAGGACCGCGAGCAGCGCCGCCCCGGTTGGCCGCGGCAGCTGGGGGACGGCCAGGACGACCAGCGCCGTGGCGGCCGCCACGACGAGCAGGCGCGCCAGGGCCGGCCCCAGGGTCGCGCCGCGCAGGGCCGCCGCCCCCGCCCGCGCATGGTCGAGCGGCAGCGCCGCCGCGACGGCGACGCCCAGCAGACCCAGCAGCAACAGGAGGGCCAGGGCCGCGAGCGGCGCCAGGGGCGAGAGGCGAGGGGCGAGGGGCGAGGGGCGAGAGTTGGCTTTCGCCCGTAGCCCGTGGCTCCTCTCCCGCCTCCCGCCTCCCGCCTCCCGCCTGACGGAGCCGAGGAGCGCGTCAGCGCCGGCGCCGGCCAGCATGGCGACGGCGAGCGTGACCACGAGCATCCAGCGCGCGGGCGTGCGCGCCACGTCGAAGCCGGGACCCAGGTGGTAGAGCAGGTGGTAGAGCGGCGTCTGCGCCCCCAGCGCCAGCGCCAACGCCAGCGCGGCCAGCACGGCGTAGAGCCTGATGTCCGCGCGGCGCCGCCCCGCCACGACACCGGCCAGCGCCAGTGCGAGGACGGGCAACCCCAGGTAGGTGTAGACCTCCTGGAAATAGGCGTCGGAGTTGGGGAACCAGTACGTGCCCGTGACGTCGGAGCCGAACAGGCCGGGGGCCACGGCCAGGACGAGCCCGGTCAGCGGCTCGGCGGTGCGCGTCAGCCGCGGGAAGGCCATCGGGCCGCTGCCGCGCAGCGTCTCACCGACGAGGCTCTGCAACGGCAGTAGCACGACCGCGCTGATCAGGAGGCCGGCGATACCGGCCGCGGCCAGCGCCAGCGCGCAGCGCAGCGCGGCCGGCGCGATCCCGGTGCCGCGTCGCCCCGCCGCGCGTATAACGCACAGTGAGAGCACGAGGGCCACCAGGATAAGCGGGTAACCGACGAAGATGAGCCAACTCACGCCATTGGCCAGGACGAGCATGCCGAAAGCCCCGCCGCACAGCACGCCGCGTCGCAGCGCCGTGCGCCCCGACGCGGCGTCGAGCGCCCAGTGCAGCGCGGCCAACGCCACCGGGAACCACGCCATCAGCCCGACCTCCAGGAAGTGTCCGGCCAGCACATGCGCCAGGATAAAGCCACTGAATGGGTAGGCTATCGCGGGGACGAGCCGCGCGGCCGGCCGTACGCCCAGGCGCGCGGCCAGCGCATACGCGCCCAGTCCGCCGATGGCGAGGTCGAGCGCATAGGTCCAACTTATCGCCGCCGTGACGGGCAGCAGCGCCAGCAGCCACGTCGAGGGATAGAAGGGCAGGGCGCCGAAGGGCGCCAGCGGATAGCCGCCGCCGCTAAAAGGGTTCCACAACACCGGGTAACCGGCGCGCAGGGCGTGGGCCACCAGTGTGAGCAGCGGATAGTTCAGCAGCACGATGTCGACGCCGAACGGTACGATATGGCCACCGAGGTACGGCGCGAAGAATAGCAGGGGCAGCAGAAGGGAGATGAGGTAGAGGAGCCCCTCACTCCCCCTCCCATGGCTGACTAGCCCCCCGCCCGCGGCTGGCGTTGGGGCGCGCCTCCGGGGGAGTCTGGGCCTGCCTCCTCGCCCGACCCACGGCTGGGCTTCACTCCTCGCCCCCCCTACCTCCTCTGAGAGTCTTTCTCTCGCCCCCCCCGCCCATGGCTGACTGGCCCCTCGGCTGCGGCCGACGGTCCAGCGCGCCTCCGGGGGAGCCTGGGGAGATGCCTCCCCCCAGACCCCCGCCATACACTCATCGCGGGGGTCATGGGACTTGGACATGGGAAACGGCCTGCGGTCCCCGTTCCCCTCCACGCGCCGCGCCTGCCTGCACCCCCTCCGTGCGTCGCGTCTGGCTGTTAGGCCAGCCGTGTCCACCACCGCTAGGCCAGCCGTGTCCACCACCGCTAGGCCGGCCGTGTCCACTACCGCGACCACGCTCACCAGCACCCTTCTCACCATCCGCCGCAATGTCTTTTTGGCGGGGGTCTGGGGGGAGGCATCTCCCCAGGCTCCCCCGGAGGGGGCGGGGGGGGCGAGGAGTGAAGCCTCAGTGGGGGTGGGGGAGGCGAGGAGTGAAGCCCCAGCGGGGGGCGGGGGTGTCATCCGATCCATCCGCCCAGCACCCAGCGTCCGGCGTAGACGAGGAAGAATAGCGCCGAGGGCAGCGCCACCGGCAGGGTGCGCCAGCGCGAACGCCCCAACCACAACCACAGTGGGACCAGCACCAGAAGAAAGCGCGCCATCGAAATTAACGTGTCGGAGTAGTAGTGGTTCGTAGCGAGGCTCGGTACGCACAGCACGTAGAGCCAAAACACCACGGCGTAGGCGCGCTCGGACCAGTCGAAGTCGCGCCAGGCCCAGGCGGTGAGGACCAGAAAAACGACGGCGAAAGACGCGTCGGTGAGACCGCGCCAGTTGGGTTGTCCCATGTGCGGCCACTGCTGCAGCGACCACTTAAAACCGTCATAGATACCAATCCACGGCGGCGCGAACGAGCGCCCCCAGGCGTCCTCCGCCTTGCGGAAGATGAGCGGATTATGCCAGGCTAGCCCCAGGTAGGCCATGTAGGCCAACATCCCGCAGGGGATCAGCGCGGCGGGCAGGAGACCTTTCAGCCATGTTAACCACGGAGACACGGGGACACGGAGGGAGCCGTCCCCTTTCCCACGGTTAGGGAGAGGCTGGAGTGTGAGGGCATCCTCCGTGTCTCCGTGTCTCCGTGGTAAGAAAATAACCTGCTGCGCGTAGGCCGCCAGGTACGGCAGCACGAGCGCGACGCCGAGCGAGCGCGTGGCGGCGGCCAGCGCGCCGCACAGCCCGGCCAGCCACCAGCGCTGGCGCTGGAGCATGAGGAAGAACAGCACGAGCCACAGCAGGAACATGCCCTCACTGTAGGGGGCCGAAAAGAAGACGCTCGTCGGGAACAGACACAGCAGCCAGACCGCGCGCCGCGCCGCCGCCGGACCCGCGCGCGCCAGGGCCAGCAGGTAGAGCGCCACGAGCGCCAGCGCGAAGATAACATTAGAAACGACGAGCGCGACGGCGATGAGTTGCGGCCGCGCGGGTCCTCCGAACGGTACCGCGTCGAGGGCGCCGGGCACGACGGTCGCCGCCGCGCGCACAGTCAATGGATACAGCGGGAAGAAGGCGAAGGCGCTATAGTGGTGATCTTTGTCCACCCAGTAGCTGCTATAGCCCATCTGCGGGCCGTTCCCCGCGATGCGCAAGTACCACTCGGCGTCCCAACGATACCACGCCGAGAGCAGGGGGCCTCCATCGGCGGGCGTGTGCGAGCGAAATTTGCCGGGATCGGGCAAGATCAACGTGCGTACGCCCTGGGGCCAGTGCGGCGCCGTGAGGGTCACGAGCAGCAGCGCGAGGCGCGTCAGCAGCAAGGGCAGCCCCACGTCGCGCAGTAGGCGCCGGCCCCACGCCGCGCGCCGCCCCGCGACACGCTCACGCGCGATCGTCGCCGTGCCCGGTATTGTCGCGTCTATGACTCTATCCCTTAGGGCCTGCGACCGCGGTCGCGGGCTTCTCTAAACTAGGCGATCACCACCACGTTGGGCATCGGCCGTATGACGAACCCCGTCCCGCCGTCCAGGGCTGGCGCGCGTCCGAAGACCTGCGGCCACGTCATCTCGGGGAAGTCGCCGTGGCCGGCTCCCTCGTACTGGTTGAAGGGGAACAGCTTGATGCCGCGCCAGTGGATCGCGTCCGAAACGCCCGGACCGAGCAACTCATCGTAGATCTGCGCCTTGAGTCCCGGTGACCCGAAGCCGTCGGCCACGATGACGGTGTCGACGTAGAAGAGATCCTGCCGCAGCGTCTGCCGATCCGTGATCATATCCTCGCGGAACTGGTGCACCATCATGATCTTGCGGTGCAGCAAGTTGCGATGCGCGGCGTAGGCGTTGAGCATGGCTCCCGCGGCGTTGAGCTCGGCGGCGCTGACCGTGCCGACAGGGATGCCGGGGGTGGGCTGGTAGGCGGCGGTGCGGAACTCGGGGTCGAGCGCGACCTCCACGTTGTCGTACTTCAGGTAGCCCTTGGAGATGATGCGCTGCATCTCAGTGGCCGGGTCGGAGCGGCCGAGCTGGTCGTCCAGGATGACGAGCCAGTGGCGGCGCGCGGCCTCTGTGATGTAGCTCTTGACGATGTCCACGCCCGCGTCGTCGAGGTAATACAGGCAGTTGCCCGTGACGTCGCAGGGGACGGCCATGGCGTAGATCAGGTGCACCGTGATGCGCGGGTCGGTCCCGCCGTTGTTCGCCTTGATGCCCTGAGCGTAGGGTTGGACCTGCCACTCCAGCTGCGCGAAATTATCGTCCATGCCCAGGCGGCCGAGGATCGGCGCGGTGCTAAAGGCGCGGCCGTAGATCGTCAGCAGCGTCGTCTGAGCCATCCAGGAGTAGGGCCGGCGCCACGCGGGCGCCCGCGTGGGCCGCTTCGTCGGTTGAGGCGTCGGCGTGCGCGATGGCGCGTGCGTCGCCGACGGCGACGGTCTCGCGCTAGTCTCCTTGCCCCTGGCGGTCACCGTCGGCGAGGGGGTTACAGTGGGAGTGGGAGTGGTAGGTGTCGCGCTCCCCGTCTTAGTGGCACTGGGCGTGCCAGTGGTCCGCCGGCCCGTACGCGTAGGGGTCGCGGTCTTACTGGGAGCGCCAGCCGGCAGCCGGTCCCGGTTGCCGGACGTATATGCGCTACTGGCGAGGCGCGCGCCCCCGGATGATTGCCGGCTGGCAGTCAGCGGACTGATCGCCGGCGCTCTCAACAGAGACGCCGCCGCTGGCGGATGCGCCGGAGAATAGCCGGGTATGGCGAACAGGATCGCGAGGGTCACCGAGAAGGCCATCACCAGTTTCATGTTGTCCTCACTCCAATAAAATACAGAGACCCCAAGGCCCCCGCGGCCAGCTTCGTCATGACGCCGGAATCGACGTTCAGGCTGTAGAGACCGTCGGCGCGCTTGACGACGGCGGTGTGGCTGTCGAGCCAGCCCGCGCCCTCCGCGTCCCCAGACACAATGGCCGCGCGCGACGCGCCGTCCATCGTCGCCACCAGCGCGGTATGTTCCACCTGTGGGAGCCGCGCCCCGCGCGGATAGCTGACGGTCAGCAGCGTATACAACACGCGGCCATCGCCGGGCGCCACGTAGACATTATGACTGAAATACTGGTACAGCCGCAGGGTACCGGCGGATACGCGCGTCGTGACCACATGTGTCCCCACTTTGCGCCGCACCGTCTGGGTGAGCGCCCGCGTCGTCGGGTAGCGGCTGGCCGCGTCGAGCGCGATGTCCCGGTTGGTGTTCAAGTTGAGGGCCGCGATACGGCGGGCCAGCGGCGGCTCGTCGCCCGAGGGCGTGAACGAATTAGCGTCGCCGTACACCGTCCACGTTCCGTCGGCCGAAACAGTCAGGGCGCGGCGCGGCGGGACATCGGAACTTTGCGGTGGTAGGTAGTCGTTCACGATGTCGGCGATGGCGGGGTCGTACTCGATCAAGCCGCGCACCGTGTTGAGCCCCACGCCGTCGGCCGCGTCGACACCCCCATAGAGGTCCTGCAGCAGCAGGGTCGGATCGCCCGACCCATACAAGGACGAGGCGCGCCAGCCGAGCAGCGCCTGTATCACGTCGAGGCGCGCGTCCACGCGCGTCGTAAACAGCGTCGTTCCACCCTCACCGAAGCGACCCGTCAGCACGACGCGCCCGACGCCAGTGTTGAGGACGTAGCCGGGGAGCGGCAGCGGCGCGAAGAGTTGCCAGGCCAGGGAGCGGCCGTCGGGCGACGGCGCGACCGACCACACCGTCTCGCCGGGGGACAGATCGGGCGGGCGGATACCGGAGCCGCGGCCGAAGTGGTCGACCGCGGCGAAGGTCGAGGCCGCCACGTTGGCCTCGTAGAGCAAGCGCCCATCGGGCAGGAGTTGCGGCCGAATCGTCGCGCTCACCGGCAGCGTCGCGACGAGGACCGCCCCGCTGCCGTTGGGGTAGGCGGCGTAGACGCGCGGCCCGTTCTGGTAGTAGACCGGGGGCAGCAGCGCGGACGGCGCCGGTGTGGGCGCGGCCGTTGGGGACGCGGTTGGCGTCCCACTAGACACGGCGACGCCCGCGGCCGGGGCCGTGTCGGGGCGTCCGGCGCGCGCGTGGGATAGAGAGAGGAGCAGGGGCGCCAGGGCGAGGAAAACGACAGCTATACGATGAATCATCTTGGCTCACCACGGGGCCTGCGACTGAAGTCGCATGGCAAACGACGGCGACTGAAGTCGCTTTGCAGATCGACGCTTCTCGTCATACCTTGGACGCGACAGGCAAATGTCTGCACGAGGTTAAGCACTTTAGTGCTCGTGGTTTGCCATGCGACTTCAGTCGCAGGCCCCACCAAGCGGGCGGCTCCCCCTCTCCCGCGCACAGGGAGAGGGGGGTGGGGGGTGAGGGCATTTCTAATCATCGGCGGCAATATCACTACGGTAATAGCGGTCGGTGAACGTGATGCGCTCGGCGTTGCGGTAGGCGGCGGCGCGGGCCTGCGCCACCGTATCGCCGAGCGCGGCGACGGTGAGTACGCGGCCGCCCGCCGTGATGGTGCGGCTGTAGGGGTCGCCGACGGACTGGCGGGCCTGGCGGTCGATGCGCGAACCACGGTTGCGCCCGAACCCGAACATGGCGAATCCTCCCACGCGCTCGCGCTTCTGCGGCTCCGGCGCCACCGTCGTCCCCTTTATATAAGGATCGCGCGTGGCGCCGTGGAACACGGCCACGCCCTTCTCCACCTCTTCGAGTCCCAGGATACCGTACCCCGTCTCCATAGGGCCAGGGTAGCCGCCCGAGGCCACCACCACGGCGCAGCAGGCCTGCGGGCGCCAGGCCGGCGTGACCTCGGCGAGCGTCCCCTCCGTGACAGCGAAGAGCAGCGGCAGGAGCGGGCTCCGCAGGCGCGGCAGGAGGCACTGCGCCTCGGGGTCGCCCAGGCGCGCGTTGAACTCGAGCGCGCGCGGTCCCTCGGCGGTGAGCATCAGCCCCGCGTAGAGGAAGCCGCGGTAGGGCGCGCCCTCGGCGTCCAGCCCCCGCACGGCCGGCTCCAGGATCTCCCGCCGCACCTGGTCAAGCAACTCATCGGTGGCCATGCTCGGCGGCGAGTAGGCGCCCATGCCGCCGGTCATCGGGCCGGTATTGCCGTCGTCGAGGCGCTTGTAGTCGCGCGCGGCCGGCAGGGGCAGCACGGTGGTCCCATCGGTGAGGGCGATCACCGAGAGCTCCGTCCCGCGTAGGAACTCCTCGACCACGATGCGCGCGCCGGCCCCGCCAGGCAGGGCGGCCAGCGCGTCCAGCGCCGCCGCCGCCTCACCGGGCGTCGCGGCCACGACGACACCCTTGCCCGCCGCCAGCCCGTCGGCCTTGATCACGATGGGGTAATCGTCCAGCGCGCGCGCGCGGGTGTAGCGGCGCGCCGCCTCCGCGTCGTCGAAAAGCTCGCAGGCGGCGGTGGGGATGCCATGCCGCGCCATGAAGCCCTTGGCAAAAACTTTGCTGCTCTCGATGCGCGCGGCGGCGGCGCGCGGCCCGACGATGCGCAGGCCGCGCGCGGCGAAGACGTCGACGACCCCGGCGGCGAGCGCCGCCTCGGGTCCGACCACGGTCACGTCGATCTTATTCTCGTCGGCCCACGCGGCCAGTCCCTCGGCGTCGTCGGCGTCGATGGCCACATTGCCGGCGATGCGGCCGGTCCCGGCGTTGCCAGGGGCGCAGTACAGGTCGCGCGCCACGGGCTCCTGGGCGAGCTTCCAGACCAGGGCGTGCTCGCGCGCGCCCGAACCAATCACAAGCACTTTCATAAAGGTCAGTATACGGGGCCTGGCGCTAGCCCGCGACTGCGATTGCGCCAAAGAAGTGTACGTCAAGCGCGTCTGGCCCTGTACACTGAACTCTAGACGGCCATAGTGCCCTGAGCTTTGTGGAGACAAGCCTGTTGCTGCTGGAACGCCTGATCCTCGACCATTATCGCAACTACACACGCCTGGAAGCGCGGTTCGGGGAGGGCGTGATCGTCCTGCAAGGGGCCAACGCGCAGGGCAAGACGAACCTGCTCGAAGCGATCTACCTGCTCGCCACCACCAAGTCGGCGCGCACGCGTACGGACGCCGACCTCATCACCTGGGGCGCGCCCGACCCGTTCTCGCCCACCGCGTTCGCGCGCATCGCGGCGCATGTGGCGCGCGCGCGCGGTCCGGTCGACGTGGAGATCCTGATCCAGGATCTCTCCGGCGCGTCCGCGGCCGATCGCGCCCTGGCCGATGGGCGTGGCTCCGGCAGCGGCAACGGCGGACGTCGGGTGGCCGTGCCCATCGGCGCCGGACAGAGCGCGCGCAAGCGCTTCAAAGTTAACGGCGCGCCGCGCCGCGCCGGCGAAGTGCTGGGACAGGTCAACGCCGTGCTGTTCGCGCCGGCCGATGTCGCCATCGTGGACGGCGCGCCCTCGGCGCGCCGCCGCTACCTCGACGTCATCCTGTGCCAGACGCATCCCTCGTACTACCGCGCCCTGCAAAGCTACAACAAGGTGCTGGTGCAGCGCAACAGCCTCCTGCGGGGAATACGCGACCGCGTACAGCCGCCCGAAACGCTCGCGTTTTGGGACGGCAAGCTGGTCGAGTACGGTACGGCGGTCGTGACGCAGCGCGCCGAGGCGCTGGCCTACCTCGCCGACGCCGCGGCCGCGCAGTACGAACGCGTCACCGGCGGGCGCGAGCGTCTGGACGTGGCCTATCTCTCGTCGATCCCGCTAGAGGGCGCCGCCGTGACGATGGGTGTGCGTGAAACGTTCGAGATCGAGCTGGAGGCGCAGCGCGCGCGGGAGATCGGAGCTGGCGTCTCGCTGGTGGGACCGCACCGTGACGACATCGGCCTGGCGGTCGGCGGCGTCGACGTCACGCAGTTCGGGTCGCGCGGGCAGCAGCGCTCGGTGGCGCTGGCCCTCAAGCTAGCCGAGTTGGCCTACATCCGTCGCGAGACGGGCGAGTGGCCCATCCTCTTGCTCGACGACGCCACCTCCGAGCTCGACGCCCCGCGCCGCGCCGCCGTCCTGGAGCTCACGCGCGAGATCCCGCAGGTCTTCCTTACCACCGCCGAGCCGGACTACCTTGCCGGTCTCGTGGGCCGCGCCCCGCAGGTCTGGCAGGTGGAGGACGGCGCCCTCAATCCCACTAGCTGAGGTTTGGCGTCACCGAAAAGGTACCGGCATAGGGTCTGTGAAAAGTCTTGGGAGCGCGGGTGTCTCGTTTCCGTTGATTTTCATGGAGGCGACAGGAAGATACGCCAAAGCGTCGGCGCGAGCGCCAGGGAGGAGAGATAGTCCACATGCTCGATCGACACAGCAGGCCGCGCCGCGGTCTCTCGCGGCGCGGCCTCCTCGGGGGGGCGCCGTCAAGAGAGGGTTGCGCACGCCCGCTCCAGCCGCGCGGCCTCGTAGCCCGCCCCCAGCTGCTGTGCGCGGGCGCGCGCCTCCTCCAGCCGTGCCCGCGCCCATGCGCGCTCCCCCCGCCGCTCGTGCAGCGTCCCCTGGGCCTCCAGGATGTGTGTCTCGCCCAGAGCGTCGGGGAAGGCCCGCGCGATGTCCAGCGCCTCCGCCAGGGCGCGCTCCGCCTCGGCCCAGCGGTGGAGGCGGGTGTCAATCCGGGCCTGTATCAACAGCCCGTTGGCCAGGGTGACGGGGGTGTGCTCGGCGCGCGCGCGGGCGATGGACCCGGCCGCCGCTGCCGCCGCCTCGCCCGTCCGGCCCGTTTCCAGGCAGGCCCAGGCCAGGCGAGTCAAGGCGTAGGAGGCGGCGCTCGGCTGATCGAGGGCGTCGCCCAGGGGCCGCAGCCGCGCGTAGGCCTCGTCGTGGCGGCCCGCCCACAGGTCGCATTCGGCCAGCGTCACCTCCAGGAAGGGACCCAGCGCCGCCGCGCCGCCCTGGCGGGCCAGGCGCAGGCCCTCTTCGAGGTAGAACCTCGCCGCGTCCGGGCCGTCGCAGGCCAGGGCGAGGACGCCGAGCCCCAACAAGCCGTGGCAGGCCCGCCAGGGGGCGTCCGTCTGGGCCGCCAGGTCGCGCCCGATCGTGAAGGCGGCGCGCGCCTCGTTCCAGGCGCCGCGATAGCGCAAGGCTTCGCCGCATAGGTAGTGGATGAGCGTGAGCTGCGGCACGTCTCCCACGCGCTCGGCGACCCCGCGCGCGCGCTCGGCGTACTCCAGGCTCACCGTCGCCCCGGCTGTCATTAGACAAATGGTGGCTACGCTGGTCAGGGTGGCCGCCAGGGCGGGCAGGTTGTCCGTTTCCTCGGCGAGCCGGCTGGCCCGCTCCAGGGCCGTGGTCCCCTCCGCGCCGCGCCCTAGCACAAGGAGCGCCAGCGCGCGGTTCAACTCGGCCGCAGCCAGCAGTTTGTCGTCGCCCGCCGCGCGCGCGAGAGTCACAGTGCGCTCCACCGCCGACAAGTGCTCCGTGTAGAGCGCGCCACGGCTGTAGAGTTGCGCCAGCGAGGCGTAGAGCGACGCCAGCCCGCGCACCGGCGCGCCCGTTTCGCGCGGGTGTGGCCCCCCGTCTTCCCCCGTGCCAGCCTCGATCAGGTCGCGCAGCTCCTCCAAGCGGCGGATGCCCTCCCCGATCGTGCCGCGGGCCACATGTACGTACCCGATCTCGGCGGCGGCTTGCCCCAAGCCCTCCAGGTTGCCGGCCGCGTGGCAGTCCCCGCCGCCTGCTCCAACAGCGCCAGCGCCTCGTCGTAGCCCCGACCCGCGGCCCGCATGACCCCGGCCAACTTGGTCCGCACCTGTGCGGCGTCCAGCGGGCGGCCCAACCGATCCAGGCAGTCGATCGCTTCCTTGTAGTACCCCTGGGCCGCCGCCTGCGCCCCCTGCCCGCGCGCCCGGTCCCCCGCCCGCTCCAGGTAGGGGACGGCCCGCTCCGCCTCGCCAGCGTGGCTGTAGTGATAGGCCAGCGTCTCCACCGGCAGCGCCCCACCGGCCGCGTGCCGCTCCAGCGCCGCGGCGATGCCCCGGTGCAGCCCCGCCCGCCGCGCCGCCCCCAACTCCGCCTCGACCACCTCCCCGATCGCGTCGTGCGCGAACCCGTAAGAGTCCGCCCCCGCGTCTTCCCCTTCCCCGGCCACGGCCAGCAGGCGCACCCGGCAGGCCTCATCCAGCGCGTCGTCCAGCTCGCCTGGCGGCCGCCCCACAACGTCCGCCAGCACGGAGCGTCGCACGGTCCGCCCGGCGACCGCGACCGCCTCGAGTGTTTCGCGCGCCGCTGGCGGCAGCGCTGCCACGCGCTGGCGGACGCCCGCGCGCAGGTCCCACGGGATGGCCGCTGCCCCGGCCGCGGCCGGGAGCGCGGAGGGTGTCGCGCGCAACCCCTGCGCGTAGCTCACCAGGAAGAAGGGCACGCCGCCCGCCCGCCGCAGCACCCCCGCGCGCAATCCCCGGTCTGTCATGGCCGGGCTCCCCGCGCTATCCGCGCCGCCCAGCAGGGCATCCAGCAGCCGCGCCGCCTCGTCCGGCGCGAGCGGGTCGAGCGCGTGTTGCGCCGCCAGGCCCTCCCGCGCCAGATCCGCCAGTGCGACGGCCAGGGGGTCGCCGTCGCGCACCTCCGTGTCGCGGTAGGCGCCCACCACGCGCAGGGGCAGGGTCCCGCGCGCGAAGGAGGGGCCCGCGCCGGGGGGTGGCGTGGCCGCGCGCACCAGCGCGGCGAGCAGGTCGAGGGCGTCCGCGCCCGCCCCGGTGGCAGGCCCCGCCGAGCACGGCGAGCCCGGACGCCACGGCGTGGTGGATGGCCTCCTCCAGCAGGCGCGTCTTGCCGATGCCCGGCTCGCCGGTCAGGAGCAGCAGGGGCGGGCCGTCCCCCGCCAGGTGACGCTCCAGCGCGGCCAGCGCGCCGGCGCGGCCCACCAGGGGGATGAGGGCGGCGGGCGGGGAGGAGAACGCGACGAGGGCGGGGGGCGCCGGCTGAAGCGGCTTGCCACCCCGGGGCACGGGCGGCGCCAGGGCGAGGAAGCGGGCCTGCTTCTCAGCGGCGAGGTCAAGCGCGTCAACCAGGCGGCGCGCCGTGTCACGCGGGGGCCGGTTGTCGCCGCGCTCCAGGTTCTGGATGTTGCGCACGCTCAGCCCGGCGCGCTCGGCCAGCGCCTCCTGCGTCAGCCCCGCCCGTAGCCGGTATCCCTTGAGCAGCGTCCCGAAAGGCTTGATCGTTTCCACGCTCATCGTCCCACACACCCCGCGACCGACGCCGCCCGTTCCATCCGGCCATGTTCCCCAACAAGACCATGATAGCATGAACGCTCCCGTGTACGAGCCCGCGTAGGGCGCGCTACAAGGGCCGGGACGCCGCCGCATCGATTGCGTGTC
>JAABUZ0100000742.1_pt1 | contig 73822 bp, 57 predicted proteins | sample 5562091 | NCBI WGS metagenome assembly JAABUZ01 (sample SAMN12813069, study PRJNA571459) | rock metagenome | isolation source: Antarctica rocks | place: Antarctica: Victoria Land, Linnaeus Terrace sud | collected 2015-12-21
TGTGGTGCATTTGATCGCTGGGCTCCTTGCCTACAGCCATCAGGGCAAAAAACCGGGTCTGCATCTCGATGAACGCGCTCTTCTGGCTGCTTGATCGACTTCCCTTAAACAGAACTCACGTTATTTACTATCTTGTGCAGCGTAGAATAAAAGAGAAGCTGCTCGGTCTTTTCGATGTGTGTCGTGACTATACCAGTGGTAATCGCACCGCACGTGCTACAGTGAACGGGGACGATGAATTTGCAATGCTTTCAAACTCCTTGAATACCGTGCTTGATAGTCAAGGAGGAAGCTCTGGACCTTCATTAAACAGTGGTAGTGGTAGTGATGCCACCGCTCTACAAGCCCAGATCGAAAAGCTCTTGCAAGAAGTTAGTGCTGTCGGCGATGGTGACCTACGTGTTCAGGCGGAAGTGACGCCGGATACACTTGGCGTGCTCGCTGACTCTTTCAACTATATGATCGAGGAACTTGCAAAGGTCGTCGGGCGGGTGCAATCGACCGCTCTCCAAGTAACAAATGCAACGCGTCGCATTCTTGATCGTTCAGCAGACCTTGCACAAGCGTCTGAAATACAGGTTGCACAAATTTCACAAACCTCTGAGGCTGTTGAGGCACTTGCTATCTTTATTCAAAATGTGGCACGCAATGCTATGTCCAGTGTAGAAATGGCGCAAGAAGCATTGAAGAGTGCTACAAGTGGCCAACAATCTGTTCGTCAAACAATTGATGGCATGATGCTCATTCGAGAAAATGTGCAAGAGACATCAAAAAAGATTAAACGCCTTGGTGAACGTTCAAACGAGATTGGCGAAATTGTTCGTATCATCGAAGATATTGCTGACCAGACAAACCTTCTGGCCTTGAACGCTGCCATCCAGTCAGCAATGGCAGGCGAACACGGACGAGGATTTGCCGTTGTGGCTGATGAAATTCGTCTTCTTGCTGAACGATCCACTGAGTCAACCAAGCGTATTGCTACTCTCGTGAAAAGTATTCAAGGCGATACTTATGATGCGGTTGTCGCTATGGAAGATAGCACACAGGAAGTGGTGAAGGGATCGCAACTCGCTGATGAAGCAGGGCGTGCTCTTAACTCAATCTACAGTGCCGTCGAACGACAAGCAAAGATGATCGAAAGCATTGCGCGTTCTGCCAATGAGCAAACTCCTGTTTCGGAAGCCGTTGCCGTCACAATGGTTCAAATGTCAGAGGTTATTCGTCAAACCGACGCAGGAACGCAAGAAGCTGCTGTCAGCGTTAGTTATCTCGCAGAACTTTCCGAACAACTACGATCATCAGTATCAACATTCCGTCTACCAGATCGTGAAAATGTGTCGTCAAACTCGTTCTCTCATTTGACATCTATAACAGAGATGAATGGTAATAGTGGAGGACACACGTTCCCGCCAGCTTTGAACTCAGGCGTACCGACTATGGACACAAACGATTGGGGTCAGGGCTTTTCTGGAAATTTCCCACCATTACCAGTACCCGGAAACTCTGGTTCTTTAGTTGCGCTGTCGTCTCGCTCTGGTCCTGGTCAATACGCATTTAATAACCAACAGCAGGACTTTGGTATGCCAGCGAGTTTTGGAGGACAACAGTACGTTGGCAACAACCAACAAGACTTTGGATTTCAGCTTCAATCTCCAAGTCAGCCAAACTTTGGTAATCAGCAGTTCTTAGATCAACAAGGCTTTGGAGATACTCGGTTTCCAAGTCAACCAAATTTTGGACAGTATAACAGCCAGCAGGGATTTGGTGGTAATAGCAATCAACAGTACGGTAATAGGCAATACAACAATCAGCAAGACTTTAGTGACATGAACAGCTTTGGTAGCTTTGCAAATCAATCGAACTTCAATAGCGATGGGAGCAACAGTCAACAACAGAGTGGACAAGGTTTCAATGGGCAAAATCAAGGATTTTTCCCACAAGCGAGCCAGGCACCTTTCTCACAGCCCTCGAATCCAGGGGTAACGCCTTCGCAACAAGGGGATGCAAATTCTCGTCAACGTCGACCTCTTGGACCACAATCAGGTCAGGGTCAACCATCATCGTTCAACAAGGACCAAGTCCCTTTCTCGAATAACGGGGACTTCAGTCGATAGCAAATGAGCATTATGCTATACATACCTCTAAAAGGCATGTGTAGCATAATGCTAGAAGAGTGGGTGTGCGCAACATGTCGAACACGTTTGATAAAATGTCTGTCCTCGATTCATTTATTGAAGAGGTAAATAGCTATTTGCCAGATATCGAAACAAATCTAGAACATCTGGCACACTTAGCGCCAGCAGCGCAATCAACGAGCGATATGGACGCTATCGAGGAAACATATCGTCGCACTCACACCATTGGTGGCTCTGCATCTATGATGGATTTTCCAGGTCTTGCTCATGTTGCCCATGGTATGGAAGACATTCTTGGTGACGCTTTAGAAAGTATCATCATCCTTGATACTCCTACCATCAGCTTGTTGCAGCGTTCGCTAAGCCGATTATATCGTCTTCTTAGTGGAATTCGCAGCGGTATTGACGAAGAGTCGGTGATTGCCGAGGACGATGCTGACTACATTCAGTACCGTACTGCCCTTGAAGCTACACAGGCGGCTCCTCAACAAGAGGTAGCTGTGAATGATTTACAAGAAATGTCAGCATCTCTCCCTCGTCCTTTCACACAACCAGCCGAGGAGGTGTTCACAACTTCTTCAATGCCCTCGTTTGATGAGGTGCTCGCCTCGTTCCGCACGTCAGCTTCTTCAGAAAATGACGTGCCTGTGTGGCCCGAAGAACTTATGTTGCCTGAACCAACACCTGTCTATGGCGAGGCATCTCTACCCATCGCTCAGTCGAGTGAGCCTGTGTCGAGTCTAGGCATACAACCGAGTGCCCTCGATACACTTGTCGCCTCTACACGACAAACTTCTTTTGGCACACAATCTATGCCTGTAGAAAATACTCTAAACGCGTATGCCAACTTTCCTGACTCACATTCAATAGTGGTCGATGAGCAAACGGTACTTCCTGCGGAGCAGAGTCAAGAAGGCAAACAACAATTTTCTCTATCTATACAAGATGTTTCATTGCCAAAGGCGTTTGATGCTATACAAAACGATGCTTACGCATTAGTGGCTCATGCGGCTTCGCTAAGAAATGTAAGTTCTCAGTTGCACTCAGCAATCGCTATTATAGAGGAGCAACGCGACGAGTTTCGAGGGTTCCTGAATGGTTCCAAAGATGCCCTCGAACGTATGGAGGACTGGGCTGGACAAGCGATGGGTCTCAACCTCAAGAATAGTCCTGAACAGGTACGTCGTTATTTGCCGCTCTCGGTTATGTGGGTGTCGAATAGTAAGCTGAAAAAAATACTCGAACTACTCAGCCAAATTACAAGTGGCGTCGATTTGACTGATGAGCAAATGCATACCATTTTAGGGCAGCTTACTATCTCTGTGTCCGAATGTAGTGAGGCTTTTCAACAGATACAAGCGAACGCAGCACGTGTATTGACACAAGAGCCTGGTTGGACTCCTTGGGAAATGCAGGTCACCCAGGATGCAAATCATGGTGTACAAGAGCGTGTAACATTCGAGCGACGAGGCGACTTGGATACGGTGCGCTCTGAAATGGAAGCTACTGTACGTGAAGAACTTCGGCGCGAATATGAAGATCACGTGACATTGGCGGCACGTGCAGAATTAGAACAACAGATACGCAATGAGGTACGTCAGGAATTTGAGGAGAAGCGACGTTCGCAAGAACGTGTCTCGAGTTCTAACGCAGACGAACTACGGCAAGAGTTAGAGGTGCAATTACGTAACGAGATAGAGATTCAAGTACGGCAGGAGTTCTTAAATCAAATTGCCGTTAATGCAGCTGCCCCCTCTGGACGTATGACACTTTCTGCATCCCCTACTCCAACAACGTCAAATTTCGTGGACAAAGCACGGCAGGCAACAGGAGCAGGAGAACGAGAGGAACATAGCACATTCGTAAGCATGGAGAGAGCGGAACCTGCAACTACCAACTCGATTACAGCAGTAGTACCATCATCTTCTGCTCCATCACAACAGAAGCCTATGCCTCCAACCACTACTTTAACTGATGATGTTCCTGAACCTAGCAAAATCATAAAACCAACTGTACCCATGTTAAGTGGTGAATTTGCAGAAGAGGCCACTGAGATTTTTCGTTTAGAGGCGGAAGAACATCTGCAAACTATTAGTACGTATGTTGCAGCACTCGAGAAAGACTCTACGAACCGTGATTTTATTCAAGGTATTCGACGTGCTATGCATACGCTAAAGGGTGCAGCCGCAATGATGGGATTTCGAGCAATTGCTGAACTCAGCCACGTATCCGAGGACCTTCTAGACAGCATCATGGAAGGAAGAACACCTGCTTCATTAGATGCTCTCAGCATCGTTTTGGATACAGCAGAAACACTTGATGTTCTTATTACAGGTAAAGACACTGATAACGTGTCTGATGAAGCTAGAGTACAAGCCTTACGCGTTCGCTATGCGGAACTGCTTGGCGAGCATGGAGTTTCTTTAAGAGTTGTCAATGAAGATACCGAGGAAGACACAGAAGAAAGTGAAGACGAACCTGTTACAGATACTGCCATAGTTGCCGGCATTGTGGCAGAGCAACCAGGAATGAACGTCCAGCGTGCTAACCGTAACGATTTGAGTGTTCGTGTGCGTCTTCAAAAATTAGACGAGCTTGTCAATATCTTTGGCGAACTTCTTGTCAACCGCAGTGTGTTAGAAGAGCGTATCGAGCGACTTGTGCGCCTTGTCGCTGACGTTGGCATTAGTAGCAATCGGCTACGTGATGTTGGGCAAAAACTAGAGAGTCGCTTTGAAGCCGCCACTCTTCCAAGTGGCCGTTCAGTTGTCGTTATGCCCGTGGAAGGCATACAATCTAGAACGAATGAAAAAAATGGAAAAGGGAGTAGGCCATCTCATCTCGCAGATTTTGATGCACTAGAGATGGATCGCTATACTGAGTTTCATCAGGTGGCACGTGGTCTGAGCGAAGGTATTTCAGACATGGCAACACTTAGTGCGGAGATGGATGCTATTATTCGCGACTGTGAAGGTGTCTTTGCTCGTGAAAATCGTTTGAGCACCACTGTTCAAGATCGTCTAATGAAGACAAGACTAGTTCCGCTTTCAACGATGACTCCGCGTCTTTATCGTGCGGCTCGCGCTGTTGCACTCAAGCAGCACAAAGAATTCGAGTTTCTTCTTGAAGGCGAAGAAACTGAGATTGATCGTACCGTGTTTGAGGAGATTGGTGGCCCACTTCTGCATCTCATACGTAACGCTGTAAATCACGGCATTGAGACTCCAGAGGTCCGCGTAGAACGCGGGAAAACGCCGAAGGGTCATATTACGCTTGCCGCTTCTTATGAAGGAAACCAGGTCGTTATTACTGTTCGTGAGGATGGTAGAGGCATTGAACCCGAACAGGTGAGACAGGTTGCAATTGATCATGGCTTAATTCAAGCAGAGCATACACTGAGCGAAAACGAACTGATCGAACTCATCTTCCGTCCTGGTTTCTCTACTGCTGAGATACTTAGTGAGGAGAGTGGTCGTGGCGTTGGCCTCGACGTAGTACGTGATAGTGTCTCACGACTCAGAGGGACGATAGAAGTCGAATCGACACCGGGCAAGGGACAGCTTTTACTATGAGGTTCCCAACCAGCCTGGCAATTCAGAGTGCGATGATGGTACGTGTTGACGATCAGCAATTCGCCATTCCGATTGTCACCGTTGAAGCAATTGGACGTCTTGATACATTTAAGCGTACAACTGTGGCTGGTCAACCAGCAATTGTAGTACGTAACGATCTCTATCCATTACAAGTCCTTGCCCAGTATCTCTCATTGCCAGTAGGCCTGATTGACGATAAATCTCATATCCTGCTAGTAAACGCTGGCGGAAACCGTGTGGCACTTGTCATAGACGAAATAAAGGGAAAACTTGATATCGTCATAAAAAACCTTGGTCCACACCTACGTCATGTACATGGTATCGCGGGTGGCACTGTATTGGGTAATGGACAGGTCGTCCTAATTCTTGAACTGACAGAGTTGCTCTCGGCCCAAGCTCGCTTAGTTTCAAATGTAGCTGGAAGTGCTCCCGCTCTTGCCCAAAAAGAGGTTGTTGCATCAATGGCACCATCAGCATATCAAGTGCCACAAACGCCGCCGCTGTCTAGCAAATCTCGTACTGAAATACAACCAGTTAAGCAGACAGGAACTTTCTCGAAACTTCCTGCTAACGCTCCCAAAGCAGAGCGCGGCAAACACATTCTTGTGGTCGACGATAGCCCAAGTGTACGTCGTGTTGTTGGCAACATGCTCAAGCAGCATGGGTGGGAAGTTCAGATGGCACGCGACGGTGTAGAGGCATTAGAAACGATCAGCCGTGAGACGCCTGCAGCCGTGCTGCTTGACGTCGAAATGCCGCGTATGGATGGGTACGAACTTATTTCAACAATTCGTGCTCAAGAGCAATATCGCGCACTTCCCCTTATTATGCTGACATCAAGAGCTGCCGCGAAACATCAGCAGCGTGCGATGCAACTAGGGGCGAGTGCCTATTTGGTTAAACCCTACCAGGATGATGAACTGCTCAACACTTTGAACTCACTCGTTTATGGGACGGTGGTTCGCTAGTTAAAAGGAGAGGTATTCACATTATGGGCGTTGAACGTGCTGTAACGCGTTGGTATGTACAAAGACAACTTCTTTTAAATGAGATTACGCTTCTAGAAACAAAAATCGCACCATCAATGACTAATGATGGTGCAACCTCTCAACCTCAAGCTTTAGATACTGATATCTTGCAAAAACTAGCACAAGCCCAAAAACAACTACGTGTCCTGGGTCCCTGTCCCCGACCGATGATGGGCTAGCTTCCAATGTGATGGATAATGCGCTTGCCCATCTCTTGTGTTCCAACCACTTCCTTCCCTGCCTCGCGCACATCCCCTGTCCGGTATCCTTCGTTGATCGTCTGCTCTACCGCCGCTTCTACCGCTGCCGCCTCGCTGACGAGACCAAGCGAATAGCGTAGCAACATCGCAACCGAGAGAATAGCTGCAATAGGATTTGCCTTCCCCTGCCCTGTAATGTCTGGTGCAGAGCCGTGAATTGGTTCATAGAGACCAAAGAGACCGTGAGCAGTTCTGCGCGTACCCAGGCTAGCCGAAGGTAACATACCCATCGAACCCGCGAGCATAGATGCTTCATCGGTGAGAATATCGCCGAACAGGTTTTCTGTCACAATCACGTCAAAATTTGTGGGACGTCGAATGAGGTGCATCGCACAAGCATCAACCAAAAGATGCTCAGTCGTCACATCTGGATATTCAGATGCTACACGGGTCGCAACGCGCCGCCACAATATCGAGGAGCTGAGAATATTCGCCTTATCGACAGAAGTAACATGCTTGCGCCTCCCACGCGCAATATCGAATGCCGTACGCATAATACGCTCAATCTCAGCTTCTGTATATAGTAGCGTGTCAATTGCCTCGATACCTTGTGCGGTCTGGCGAATCTCGCTAGGCTTGTTCGCTAGTAGCTCTAAATGTCCATAGTAGAGTCCGCCCGTCAACTCACGTACAACCAGAAAATCTGTTCCTTGTAAAACTTCCGGCTTAATACTAGAAGCGTTCAGCAATGCATTGAATGGGCGAATAGGCCGTAGGTTGGCGAAAAGCTCCAATCCTTTGCGAAGTCGCAGAAGGGCACGTTCTGGCTTTACCTCTGATCCTGTCATATCTTCTGGTAAGCCACCAACCGCGCCAAATAAAATAGCATCGCTTTGTTGACAAAGCTCCATTGTTGCGTCAGAAATAGCATCTCCCTCGGCTTGAATAGCCGCAATGCCAACCAATGCTTTATGAAATATAAAGCTATGACCATGACGTTCCCCTATGGCTTGCAGCACGCGTAGTGCTTGCTCTGTAACCTCAGGTCCAATGCCATCTCCTGGCAAAACCGCAATTGTATATGTACCCATTGATTACTTCCTCCTCTAGGGTAGTTTTAAAAATTCTTTAAGACTTAATGCTGTTAGTCTCAGAATTATTTGTAACCAGATGAACAAATTGTATGGCATGTTTTTGTACCTGTCAAACCATCGTAAAATATCCATAAATTGAAGCAAAAGAATGCCTCCAACGTGTACATAACTGGGCAATATCATCTGTTTATACTTATGGCATGAATGGACTCATCATGTTATAATAGGGACGTGGCGGAATATTGTTACACCGCCTTCCGCATAATTTTCTTTCCTAATCCATATATAAATACAGGCAAGAGGTGCTGCTAAACCTTTGCATGAGGAGTTATAATGAGCAGCGAAAATCAGAATGATGGAAAAACGACTGCCCCTATTGCACGAAGAAAATTTGTGCCAATCGCTATGGCCTCTGGTCCTCACGAATATACGCCGGGGGATCAGGAACTACCGGTGGAGTTGACGAGTGTTGCCGAGATGCTCCAGTGGGCACAGAATTGGTCACGCTCAAAATCTGTATGGCCGTTAGGGTATGGTCTCGCTTGTTGTGCTATCGAAATGATAGCATCCGCGTCCGCGCCGCAGTATGACCTCTCGCGTTTTGGTTCCGAAGTGTTCCGCTCTAGCCCACGTCAGGCTGATCTGATGATTGTGGCCGGTACCGTCTCTATCAAGATGGGACCACGTCTCCGTCTGCTCTGGGAGCAGATGCCCGAGCCAAAATGGGTAATGAGTATGGGCCAATGCGCGAACTCCGGTGGTGAGTTCTATGATAGCTATTATACTGTTCAGGGTGTCGATACTATTGTACCAGTGGATGTCTATATTCCTGGCTGTCCTCCCCGTCCAGAAGCCGTAATCGAGGGCCTTCTCAAATTGCGTGAGAAGATTTTGAAGCAGGGCCTCAAGGTCCGTGGCGAGAAGGAAATAGAGGTGTAGTGTATGCGTGGAATCCTTGAAGGCATGGCTCTGACGTTTAGTCACATGTTTCGTCCTAAGGCCACTCGACTCTATCCGTATGAGAAGCCTAAGCTACCTCCACGTAGCCGAGGCTTGATTCAGCTTATCTCAGAAGAAGGATTGCACACCGAGTTTAATCTCAAATGTGAATCATGTCTCCTTTGCGAGAAAGCCTGTCCTCCGCGCGCCATTACTATTGAGTATGAGCCGATGGATGAATGGAAAGAGCGACCCTGGTTTAAGTCGTATATTCGAGAAGGTGCAGAAAAATTTTCCTCTCGTAAATTGTCACCTACAACGGGTACATCCAAGGCAGGATTTTACAAGACACGTATCTCTGAATATGCGACACATTATCAGGGCAAGCATGTTGCCCCCTGTACCGCAACACCAACAAAAGACTATCTTGAGCCAGAGATCGACATGACGAAGCTCGATGAACTACTGGAAAACTGGTCACAGGAAGCTGGTGAACTTCCGGCACTCATTGATACAGTAATGGACATGTACAGTTACTTCCCAATTCAGGCTGCAAAACGTATTGTGCAAGCGCGAGGTGTAGACTTGAGTGATGTCTTTGGCATAGCAACCATGAGCCCAAAGTTTAAGCCCGCACCCACTGTAAAGGGTGTTCGGCGTGAAGATCAGCCAGTGCGTGGACTGGCACCAGATAAGCGTGGAGTGTGGGGAAATATTAATCATGTGAGGCAGCCCAATGCCTAATGTAGAAAACTCTTATCGCATACTGCGTCGAGCAGAAGACGCAAATGTACGCTCACTTGATGCCTATCGCAGTGTGGGTGGCTATGCTGCCCTTGAAAAAGCTATCCGTCAGCAGACACCGGAGCAGGTGATTCGTCAGGTATCAGACGCAAAACTGCGTGGCCGTGGTGGAGCGGGTCGTCTAGCCGGTGAAAAGTGGCGTATTGTGCGTCAGACACAAGACAATCAAAAATATGTTATTTGTAACGCCTATGACGCTGACCCACGTTCGTATGCTGTACGTACTATTCTAGCGCAAAATCCGCATCAAGTCATTGAGGGTATTATCCTCGCGGCGTATGCCGTTGGAGCGTCCGAAGCCTATCTGTTTACGCGTAGTTTCTTCTATGAAGGTGTGGCTGCGATTCAGCAAGCATTGAAAGAGGCGTTAGAAGTTAACCTTGTGGGTCGTGATATTCTCGGCACCGATTTTAGCTGCACCATTAACGTACTCGGTGTTGATGTTGGCTTCATGGGCGGTGAAGAGACGGTCCAGATTGCCCTTATCAAAGGACGACGTGGCATGCCTGAGCAACGTCCACCCTATCCAACACAGGCAGGCTTATGGGATAAGCCAACCGCCATTAACTCTGTTGAGACGCTTGCCAATGTCCCTCTTATTGTACGTGAAGGTGCCGCAGTATTTGCCAGTGTTGGTACTCCGACAACAAGTGGTATCAAACTCGTCACGGTCTATGACATTGCACCGTCTAATGCTCCTTCGCTCCCAAGAGTCGTAGAAGTACCCTTCGGAACTCCTGTTCGTGCCATTCTTGCACACGCAGGTGTAAGTCATCCTGAAAGCGACATACGTGCTGTTGTTGTAGGTGGTGCGGAAGGTGGCGCTTTGCCGGTATCACTTTTGGATACGCCGTTTGACTTTGATCCTATCGAAGAGGCGGGCGCAATCATTGGCTCGAGTATTATAGAATTGCTTCCTATTGACACCTGTATGGTTCATTGGGCAATGGAGCGTAGCAATTATCTCAGCAAAGAAAGTTGTGGTAAATGCGTGCCTTGTCGTCTCGGCGTAAAACGTATCGTGGGTATTCTTGAAGGTATTGTGAGCGATATGGGCGTAAACGGTGATCTTGCTGTACTCGACGAGTTTGCGACATATGTGCCGAATGGCTCTCTCTGTGGCTTTGGTGTGCAAGCGCCCAATCCGCTCAAGACTGCTAAACGCTACTGGCCTGATCATTTCCATCAACACATAGAAGAGCTACAGTGCCCTACAGGTACTTGTCTTCCTGTGCGCTCACATCGTTTTGTAACCAAACATGTATTAACGTAAGGCATGTAGGGGCGCGACAATCGTTGTGCGTTCTCCTGTATCTCAAATAGTCGTATAACGGGCACAATATCTTGTGCCCCTACAAACGAGGTATATACTACATGGCAATATCAATCCGAGATAATTTCTCGCCAATCACTCAGGAGCCACAAGCTCCAATGGTGCGTAACGATGTTGGGCATCCCAGCTTTACGATTACCGTTGATGGCAAGGTTATGCCTGCGTACCAGGGGCAAACCATTCTGAGTGTTGCGATTGATAATGGGATCAATGATATCCCTAATCTTTGTAATGATGAGAAGCTAGAGCCGACCTCTGCCTGTCGCATGTGCCTTGTGCATATCGAAGGTGAGGCACGTCCCCTCCCTTCCTGTAATACAGCCGCGCTCCCCGGTATGGTGGTGACAACCAATTCGGACGAATTGTTCCATATTCGCCGCACCAACCTGGAGATGATGCTCTCTGACCACAATGCTTATTGTCAGCCGCCGTGTCAGGTCGATTGCCCGACGCACATTGACATTCCCGGGTATCTGGAATTGATCGCCAAAGGATCGATGAAAGAGGCTGCTCGTCTCGTCAAAGAGGTGCTCCCTTTCCCGTTCATTCTTGGTTTGACCTGTCCTGCACCATGTCAGAAGGCATGCCGACGTGCGCTTGTAGACGAAGAGATCGCTATCTGCCGTATGCATGGTCATGCCGCTGAAACCTCCCTTCTTGACCCACCTATGCCCTATCTCAAGGACCCAGACACGGGTAAGAGAGTTGCTATCGTCGGTGCTGGTCCTTCCGGTCTTACTGCTGCCTACTATCTTGCGCTTCGAGGTCATTACTGTAAAGTCTTTGATATGCAGCCTCAGCCCGGTGGTCAGCTGCGCTATGGTATCCCTGAATATCGCTTGCAGAAAGATATGATGGATCGCGAGATAGATCATGTCTGGCAGTTGGGCGTAGATTTCCAGGCCAATGTCAAACTTGGCCGCGACTTTACCATCGACGATCTGTTCGCGCAGGGTTTTGATGCAGTATACCTTGGTATAGGAGCATGGACGAGTAATAAGATGAGGGTGCCAGGGGAAGAGGCTGATGGCGTTGTCAACGCTATTGCCTTCCTTGCTGAAAAGGTAGAAGGTAAACCAGTTCCTGTTGATGAATCCAAAGAAGTTGTCGTGATTGGTGGTGGATTTACAACCTTCGACTGTACCCGTACCTCACTCCGTTTAGGGGCCAAAGTGCATACTACCTACTATCGCACTCGGCAAGACATGGGTGCTACTTTGGAAGAAGTTGAAGACGGTGAGGCAGAAGGTACTGATTTACGCCTTACCAGTGCTCAGACAAAGGTGCTCACCGAGAACAATAAGGTTGTGGGTGTAGAATATCAAAGAACGAAACAAGGTGAACCGGATGCGAGTGGGCGTCGTCGCCCTGTGCCAATTCCTGGTTCGGAATTTACTATTCAGTGCGACACTGTTATTCCTGCTATTGGTCAGGCCGTAGATCAAAGTGTTCTCAATGAAAGTTCAGGAATAAAATGGTCAAAATGGAAAACTGTCCAAACTCACCCACATACCTTGATGACTGATCGTGTTGGCGTTTTCGCCGGTGGTGACTGTCAGATGGGTGCCAAAACGATCATCGAAGGTGTCGCGCAAGGCAAACTGGGTGCGCGTTCTATTCATGCCTTTCTCATGGGTGAGGATATGAAAGAAGTCGGACGTCGCTTAGAGCTAGAGGAGCGTCGACCCGATCTCTTCGATATCGTGCCATACAAGCCTGTTGAGCCAAAGGTGAAGATGCCTATGCTGCCTTATGAGGATCGCAAACGCAACTTCAAGATTATCGAGATGGGCTACCTTCGCGAACAGGCTGAACGTGAGGCGGCGCGTTGTCTGCAATGTGCCTGTCCTGCTGCTGGCCAGTGTGACTTGCAGAAGTATAGCATTCAGCATGGTTTGGCCGATAATCGCTTCCATGATGGTGAGCCAACTGATTATCATGATTACGATACCGATCTGTCTCACAGCTTTGTTCTGCGTGACCCAAACAAGTGTATTAACTGTACACAATGTGTGCGTGTCTGTCATGATGTAATTGGTCCTGACTGTTATGGCATGTTCGGTAAGGGTTTCGACACTATCGTTGAAACGCCGTTTAACGTCAGTTTGCACGATACCGATTGTGTCTCGTGTGGTGCCTGTGTCCAGGTATGCCCCACTGGTTCACTTATGATGGCCGAGCGTACGCTCAACCGCTACGCCTTCGCACTTGATCGCTGTATCTTCTGTGGCGACTGTGTAGAGGTTTGTCCTCATGGTGCATTAGGTGAGACACCAAACTTCGAGTTGTCCTTCTTTAATCGCTATGGAGATGACGTGACGCTTGAGAAGAATGACCTTGCTATTGCTCCTAACTACCTTGTACGCCAACGCTTACCTCGTAGCAAGAAGAGCCTCCCAATGATGAATCCGTTGGTTCGTCCTCTCCCACCACGTGGTATCCGCGAGTAGCACAATAAAGGGAAAAGCGCTTCACTTTGGTATGACCAAAGTGAAGCGCTTTTCCCTTTATAAGCATCATCTCATCTTTATCTTTCCCCAAATCACACTAGACTGACTACAACACAATAAACCCACCATCTATATCTCCTTGTACGTTGGTTCAGTTTCGGACCTCTCTACCTTAGCCGATATGGGCCATTCAGCAGAACACGAAGTCGCATAAAAAGTGGTAGGAACCACGCGACTGCTGGACTATGAAATGGCAGTATAACTTGTTGTGTACGACCATGCGACAGTGGTACGAAGAGGCTCAGGCTCGATCCTACCAGTGAATGACGGAGCTGGACGGAAGAGATTGTCACGAGTTCGTAGCGTTGCATCGGTTCAACATTGTTGACAGTGCTTTGCTTCCCGTTGCCTTGCTTGCTACTCCGCTCGTCGATGACAAGCACCGCTTGCCGGGTCAGGGCAACGATCCGTGCAGGAGTATGAGTCTCTTCAAGAGCAGTCACAACAACCGAGACAAGAAGCTCCTCTTTGCGGATGTTGAGTTCATGATGCAGCCAGTGTTCCAGTTGCTGTGACACGTCCGAGGATACGATCCCACCTAAGCCAACGAGACGTTCAGCATCGACACCGCGTGGCTGCCATGCGTCTACAACCGGAAGACGCCTGAGTCGCTGATCCTTCTGCTCTTCTGGAAGAGGAAGAAAGGTTTGAAGTATCTCAGCAATAGATGTCATTGCCTGTTCAACCTCTGCCTGTGCTGGAAACGCAACAACAAAGAGTTCACTGCCACAGCGACTCTCTATCTCCATAACGAGGCGAAGATACGGTGACTGTTTTTCCTCGAGACAGCCTGCAAACGCGGAGGATGTATCTTTGGCTTGCAGAAGTTCGATTCTCTTGAGACGTTCGAGGGGTGCTGAGTGTGCGAAATATCCTCCCGAAGGAAAGCCCGAACCAGGTGTCTGGAAGTCGCGCAGCCATAATACCTGACGATCCGTCATCAGAAACAAGCCTTCGTTGGAACGCCATGTCCGTAGACCAAGAAACCCTGTACTGTGGCGTAACAAGGGCCGTTCTAGAAACGCAAGGAGCCTTTCATCATCAAGGAGGAGATCAGCAAGGGCTTGCTGAAAGCGTTGTGGAACAAAACGAATAAGTTGCTCTGCCTGAGCGTGAGGGGCAGTCGGATTGAGAAGGTCTGTCTGCTGAATCTCTGCACGTACCACCTGTGAAAGCTCCTGAATGGTACGCCATGCAACAGGTTTCTCTTCTTGCGGCTGGAGAGTAAGCCACCCCTTGGCATGTGGGTGTTGTCTCCGTCGCGCTTGCTTGAGTGCCAAGCGACTCTCACGCAGCATATGTGCAATGGTCTGAGCATCACAGGAAACAATTTCAGTATTCTCCTGCCTGCAGCCTTGTGTATCCTCATTCATCTGTGTCGCTACGTATGATTTCAATGAAGTAAGTTGTTCATGGGGAAGCTCTGCAAGTGACTGAAAGGAGACAGGAAGTGTATCGAGTTTGGGAACGGCCACAAGAAACCATCCTGTAATTGGCACGTCATTCTCACCACGCAAGGAGGTGCCTAACGCCCCAAGCACCTGCACCTGTACAAGCGTTTCTGGTTGAAAGCTTATGGGCGAGAGCAGAAATGTTGGCACCTCCACCTGGCCTTCAAGGTGCAGAACGGCGATGTCAGCGGGAATATCATGCTTAGCGTGATGTATTCCTACAAGAGACAATCGTGCTCGTGTCCTATCCCATTCGTAGTGCGGACAATCGCGCTGAGGGTAGCGTACCTCAACCTCGGCAAGAATTGGCTCTGGCGCAGGTGTTTGTACTCGCATACCTTCTCTTCGTCGGTTCTTCTCCATGTGCAATTCACCTTTCTACCTGCTACCAAACCCCTGTATTGCCAACACACAACTCGGCAGCGCGTCGCCACGCTGTCATCTCCTCGCCGCGTGGCTCCTGTCCGAAGTGGTAGTCATGCTTGCGAATGAGTTCTTGCACCTCGTGAAGTGATTGTTGCAAACAGACCTTTTGACACTCGACAAGGACGTGGAGTTGTGGCGTACTGTGTGCTTTGGCATACTGTCGTGCTCGTGTGAAGTGCACTCGACAAAGACCTGTTGATTGACGTAAAAGGGTTTGCATTTCCTCGGACTGCATTATTTCGACGAGTCGCTCAACCAGTCGCTGTTCAATCTTGGCACGAGTATGACAGAAAGGACATTGCGCGTACATGTGTGTAGCGTCTTCTGAAAGAGAAGATTCTGCCTGAAACAGCCGTTTCATTCCCGCGATCAAGTTGCCTCTTGTCACTTGGTGCCCATTTTTCTGGTCTCTGCCATCATCGCACATCTTTTCTAGCATATCATCGAGAATTTCTTTATACACGACCGCAAGCTGGAAAGCGTTGTTGCGCTGTGCTAATTGCCAGGTATGCAATGGGCAAAAGCCGCGCATACGAGTAAGGACCTGCCGATGCTCCACATCTGTAAAACCTTCATAATTCCATGTATCCATCGCTTGATCCATATTTTCGAGCACCACGATACAAACGGGACAGCCCTCACGTCTGAACGCAACGCGTAATAAGTCTGCATCCCGCGAATGATGAGCGAAATCAAAGCCCTTTTGCATACATCTATCCTTTACTCGCATGGTCTTTTTTCTTGAGATAATGCGATTGTATACGTTGCACGAGCGAAATGAAGGACCGGAGTTACCCTCCCTCAATGGCTCACAACAGATGGGCAGAGGCATAGCTCCAGAACCGACCTCCGTTTTAGAGCACAAAAAAACTTCTACAACGACTCCTGCACAATTTTTATGTCGGGAGTATGTAGAAGCCATCAGCCTGTAAAGGCGTTGCGCGAGCCTCATCGCAGAATCGTATCCTTATTTGCATTGTACAAAAGTGACGTGGTACATGTCAAGAGAATTGTTCAACCAACCAGGGCTTTTCAATTTTCAGAAAGGAAGTGCAAAAAAGAGTCGTCATCGTATTGCACAGCTAGACCAGGTAGGCTTTCGCATGCTATACTTAGCCATAGTCATTCACATGTTGATACGATGGTGATGAGGCTCGCCTCTCTAAAATGCCCGATGGGCTGATAGCTTCTACGATGCTTTGCAGAGCATTGTAGAGGCTTTTTTGTTGTATAGCATTATGACCAGGGCTATCGCCCCCACTGAGATGCCTGATGAGTATGAAGCACGCCTTCGACCCTATCTCGAAAGGGAAAGGACCCTTTTGCAGGACTCGAAATACGATACGATGACACCAGGAGATTCTGTTATACCGGATGAACTGATCCAGACTTATACGCGGGAGCGTTATGGTGGTAGAGAGCCGAAAGATGACGAACGTGCTCATCTGCATGTAGGGAGTAATACGCCAGCTAGCTCGGCTAGCTGGCCAAGATCGCCCTCAAACGGATACATCATCTCACGGTTAACACAATGTATCAGGAGGATATAATGAGGGATAACAATTTGCAAGCACTTCGCTATCTTTCCGGGCCATTGCGTGAGATTACCCAGCACCATCTCCATTCAACTGAAAATGTCCTGACTGCCATCTATCTTAAGAACATCACCACGTACATCCGTGACAGATGGTTGTGGCTTCCACAGATAAAACAGATTCAGCTACCAGTACGGGCTTTTGTCCTCACCGAGGAGCGGTCTCTCGTCCTAGAGGACCCGACCGACCCTGCAGCGTCAACTGTCGACCGTGAATACCTGGTTGCCTCATGCCCCCTCAATAGCATCATGTTTTTCGAACTGCGTTCGCACCTTCTTGACTGTGCGCTAACGCTTGTGAGAGCAACCTCAAACAGACCCGAACATATCATTATCGAGTACAACGGCGTCAGTGAAAATGCGTTCCTTGCGGCCATTATGAGTATGCGTGCATTGATAGATGGTCAACCGCTTCCATCCTCCACGCGGCCCGATGAGACTTACGCACGAGAGCGAATGGCCGCATGGAAGGGATGGCACTCAGTTCTCTCCGGGCTAGAGCTGAGACAGGAGAACGCCATCGCACGCTACTTGGTCACAGGTGAGCGCGTACACGGGTTGCTAAGTGTGCCAGCTATCGACGAGAGCATGTGGTGGCAACGGCTCGGCATTGGTGTGCATGAACAACCGCCTGCCCTGCTAGTACGCACCAACCGACAAATTTTGTTGGTCAAGGAGACAAAGCGCATCATTCACGGGCAAAGTACATATGGAAGTGATGCCTCAGTGATACCACTCGAACGGCTACACACAGCGCGTATTATCGCTGAACAGGAGAAGCTTTACCTGCAGATCGTCGTGGAACACCTGCAGACGACAGAGAGTGTCCGTCTTCCTATCCTCCCTGAACTTGCGGAACGCACCCAGGCACTCTTTGAGTCACATGCAACGACGAGTAAATGGTAGGCTGTATTACAACACGGAATAGGACTACGTAAATACACGAATTACATCTATTATGGCGGTGAGCTCGCCTAATGCCTTGTGCTAATAGCCTCTATCACCGCTCGTCGTTGCGATGCTCATTCCCGTCTTGACGGCCTTTCCGTTGTCCTTCGCCTCATTGGAGATATGTTAGAGCACAGGGTAGATACCATAATACACTGAAAATGAGCTTGGAAAACCAATTTGCCAACACTATCTTATTTTGCCGAGTCCCGTTAATACGCTTCTACAAATTCTCAATGTGCTATGCTTCTTATACCCGAGAACTATTTCATGATTATACACAGCTAATCCTTTATGACGAGTGACGCGTAATACAATTAGAGACAATCCAAAGGTAAGGAGCTTACATAGCGATGCAGCGTGTTTTACGTTTTCCTAAAGAGTTTTTGTGGGGGACTGCGTCCTCCTCATACCAATGTGAAGGGGGCAATAAAAACAATCAGTGGTATCGATGGGAGCAACAAGGGCATATTCTCAGTGGAGAGCAGTGTGGGGCTGCTTCTGATTGGTGGCGACAGGCTGAGCGTGATTTTGAGTTAGCAGAACAGATGGAGAATAATGCACTACGATTGAGCCTGGAATGGAGCCGTATTGAGCCTGAAGAGGGACAATGGGATACTACTGCGCTAGAACGGTATCGTGCAATGCTGGTCGATCTTCGTCAGCGAAGCATAAAACCTATCATTACCCTGCATCACTTTACAGAGCCACTCTGGTTCGCTGATCGTGGGGGCTTTACCAATGAATCAAATATCCACTTCTTTGTTCGCTACGCATCATGTATGGTTGAAGCATTGCATGATCTATGTGACTTTTGGATGACAATCAATGAACCTAATGTGTATGCTGTACAGGGCTATGAATTTGGTGTATTCCCACCTGGAGAACAAAACATTGTTCGTACACTGAACGTCAGTAGAGCATTGTTACAAGCACACGTAGAGGCATTTTATGCGATTCGACGTCTGCAACCAGAGGCACAAATTGGCTATTGTCTGCACTATCGCCTCTTCGATCCCGCAAACGCTTTATCTCCATTAGACCGTAGCGTTGCAAGCTTGCAAGAGACATTATTCAACTGGTCAATGTTACAGGCTGCTGAGAGCGGACGCTTTCCATTCCCTGTTAGCACTTTGCTTTCTCCCATTGCTAAGGCTGCTGGAACGAGAGATTTTCACGGCATAAACTACTATACACGGAATATGGTGCGGTTCGACGCAACTAGTCCTGCGGAAGTCTTTGGAAAACGTTTTGTCCAGTCAAACGTGCGACGTAATGATCCTGGCTTGGATGAGGACTTTGGCGAAATCTATCCAGAAGGACTGTACCGCGTTCTAAAAGCTGTCCATCAACGTACACGCGGGAACAAGCCACTGTATATTACCGAAAATGGTTTCAGCGATACACTCGATGATCGGCGACCTCGCGCTATCTTAGAACATCTCGCAATGGTTCATCGTGCTATCAGCAACGGAATACCTGTTCGTGGCTATCTTCACTGGTCACTTGTAGACAACTTCGAGTGGAATAATGGCTGGCAAGTACGTTTTGGTTTAATCGAGATCGATCCTCATACGCAAGAGCGTTTTCCACGCCGTAGTGCCAGTATGTTTGGTGAAATATGTCGCGCAAACGCAATTACCGAAGACATTGTTGAACGATACGCACCAGAGGCAAGTGAGTCTATCTTTGGAAAAACCCAGACAGCATTGCTCATTGTGTAAGCGATAGCGCATGCATGAATTGATTATGAGATAAAATAAGAAAAAGTAAGAGAAAACATATGGATATTGCTACTTCATATGGCCTTACCTACGGATTAGCACTTTCGTCGGGCGTGAATGCATATTTTCCACTGCTCGCCTTCGCGGTTGCTGCACGATGGCTTCATCTGTACAAAGTGAATCCAAGCTTTTCATTTGTAACACAAACATGGTTCATGGTACTGCTCGCAATCCTCACGCTTGTTGATTTTTTCGCCGATAAAATTCCTGTCGTCGACCATGCATGGGATGCTATTCACACTGTAATACGCCCACTTGCTGGTGCGCTTGTTGCAGGTGCTAGTGATAATCGTATTCATCTTCCAGGCAGTACCGCCTATGCGGGAACGCATATAATAGCGATGAGCATAAATTTATCAGCCACACTTGGAATAGTAATGCTGCTCGGTGCTGGCCTCGCTTTTATGACGCATGCAACAAAAGCCGCAACACGCGTTGCTTCCACAGCTACTACAGTGGGTCTCTTAAATATCGTCTTGAGTGGTCTTGAGGATATTGGTGTTATCATCGCTACCCTGCTTTCACTCTTCGCACCTGCTGTAATGTTCATTATCGTTGTCCTTTTTGTACTTCTCTTTCTCCTCCTTGCACGTCGTATCATTCGATTGGTCAACCGCAGAAGATAATCGCCATGCCAGGTTCATGTATCGTTCATAGGAGCCACTTCAATTGCTATCAAAGATGGGGCAGGACGGAATATAAACTACAGCTTTTCTTTGCCTACGCTCACTTTGCATACGTATGGTACATTCTGCTTATTCTCTTGATAGGCTGGCGATCCTAGAAGGGCTGGGGGTAGATGTCGTTGCTGCTCAATTGTTTCTTGTAGAAGTTGCGGTTGTTTCAGCCGTTCTAGCTCTGTAAGGGAGGCACGCAAAACTGCTTGTGCATTAGATTCTGCACGGTCACTCATAAACCGTGCCCATGCTTCACCAAGCCAGAGTCCCGCACGTACTCGCTCACAACGAGCCTCGTGTTGTTCATCAACGGTACTTTCTATCGCTATGCCCCAGGGACGCCAGATGCGCCATGAACGTTTGAAATGAACCATACTAGCCCCTGGATGATCCTCGATCAGCTTGAATACGCCCGATGCGATCTCAAACCAGCCCCATGCTCGCGCCTCCGCAATTGATTGCGTGGCAAAGGGAGTATCAACACCGTCATCTAGGAGCATGGTATTATTTACGATAGGCAGGTCGCCACTTAACCGTTTGAGTGTATTATGAGTGCGTAGAAGCAACTCCTGTGCATGATATACCTCCTTCTCTAAACACAGGTAAAAAGCTTCCTTCGCGAGGGTCTCTGCATTATTATAGCTATGCTTTTTTTGCATATTCTTTAACTGCAACCTTTCCCTATAGACTATAGTTCTTCCTCTATCATAACGTAATTTGTTTACACAATGAAATATGTTTTTTGTCTTGTCACATCGATACGAACGTGCTACACTCTGTAGGGATGTAGCACGTTCTCGAGTCGAGCTATGTCAAATTTGTAATGCAAATGAGGCTATTGCTATGAATAATACATCAATTTCTGAAATGCAAAAATTTCACTTTGGCAGCAAAATATTCTGTTCAGATGGTGAAGAGGGCATACTGATACGGGTGGGTTTTGATCCAACTACCCGTACTATGACGCATATAGGTATCAGGCAAGGACGATTCTTTGGGAAAAATGTGTATCTTCCCTACAATACTGTAACGAATGCTTCTGGTGAAGGTGTTACGCTTCGCATTACTAGTGCTGATGTACTGGCGGCAAGTAAGAATGCGCCGTCGGGTTGTATCTTCCTTGATAACAAAAGCGTGGTCGAAGCAAGTGTTGGGCATGGCTCCAACGGCAATGGTAGAGGCACAGTGTCGATAGTTGCTGTACATCCAGAATGTGGAAAACTATCCTATATCGTCGCGCACCATCTCCGTCCCGGTCAGGATACACTGTTGTACCAGGAATACATAACGAAAATAGAAACGGATCGTGTAGTTGTTTCGATCTCTGAAGCACTCTTGCATAATCTTCCTGCCTATCGTCCAGATCGTGAACTACAACAAGAAGTTGAACGTGCCCTGTTCGAATTAACTCAGTTGCATGTTGACTTCAAAGGAATGACCATACGTGTCCTGGATAGTATTCTCTATCTAAATGGGAACATCTCGAGTTCGTTACGTGGCGATATTGTACAAGATCAAGCGATGGGTGTTCCAGGTTTGCTCGAAATCAAAAATAATCTGCTTGGCGATGATACGCTTGCGGCTAATCTTGCAGCGGCACTTGGAAGTGATGAGCGTACTCATGATTTACCTATTGGTGTCTATCCTAAACTTGGTGTGGTACGTCTGAGTGGTGCAGTGCATACTCCACAGCAAAAGGCCGTAGCAGAAGAGATTGCACGCACGTTTCCTGGTGTTCGAGGTGTTACAAATACTCTTGTCGTCGACTCAAAAGCAGATATGATACACGTTATGTCATCCGCAGAGGGTGGAGAGACTAACGATCTTATTCCAGGAAAGTACATCAGACACACAAAGTAGTCAAACTCTAAAGAAAACGGTTACTCCTCGTCAGAACGCGCGAGAGCTTCTTTGACGGGAATTAGGAAAGAGACGATGAGTTGGTCGCATAGATCAACTCATTGCCTCTTTATTTCAATGCTTGATCTAAGTCCTGAAGAATATCTTCTACATTCTCAATGCCAACTGATAAACGCACACATCCATCCGTGATTCCTATCTGTTGACGCTCAGCTTGAGTAAGTGTGCGATGCGACGATAATGCTGGATAACTTACTAGCGAAAAGACATCGCCCAGCGTGGTTGCTGCAAGACAAAGGCGTAGTTTATCAATAAAGCGAAATACCGCCTCGCGCGTCTGTTCTTTGAGGTCAAAAGAGAGCAAACCGCCATATTGCTCATGGTCAAGCATACGCATTGCCAGCGTATGCTGTGGGTGATCTGTTAACCCAAGATAGTAGACACGCTCCACAGCCTCATGCTGTTGCAGAAAACTGGCAATTTGCATCGCATTATTGCACTGTCGTTCCATGCGCAGTGGTAGTGTACGCAAGCCACGGAGCATCAGGTGCGATTCAAAAGGGCTAAGCATCGCGCCAAGGAGCGTAGAATATGTCCGCAATTGATCGAGTAGTATATTCTTTGCACTTATCACTATGCCACCGGTACTATCTCCATGCCCCCCGATATATTTCGTCGCACTATGTACTACTAGATCAAAGCCATGTTCTATTGGTCGTACCAGATATGGCGTTGTAAATGTGCTATCGACAACTGCCACTGCCCCAGCTTCGTGGGCTGCTGTACTTATCGCATCTAAGTCAACTAGTTTCACCAGTGGGTTAGAAAGTGTCTCCACATACACAACATCAGGTTGTTCTTTTTGAATGATTGAGGCTGCATTTGGACTACAGAGATCGCACAAGAGTATCTCAACACCCACAGGTTCAAAGACTTTACGTAGCAGGCCAATCGTTGGGCCGTACATATCCTGAGAAGCCACAACTTTCGTACCAGGTATAGATAACCCAGCCGCAAGTAATGCTGCATGGATAGCTGCCATACCAGAGCTAAAAGCGACAGCACCAACACCACCTTCAGCCTTTGTCAGTGAGACTTCGAGCGCGTTAGCGTTGGGATTTGCCTGACGTGCATAGACGAACGTAGGCTCACCTGTGGCTGTTGAACCACTAAAAGCTGCGTCTAACGCCTCTACACTTTCGTGTACAAATGTTGTGCTAGCATAGATAGGAAAAACAGTAGGCGTGCCTGTAGAGTCGGCAAGGTATGTGTCTCTTCCACCATGGACAAGCGATGTTTCTCTCTTCCATAATGGGGCAGAGTCATGTTGAGTCATTATGAACCTCTTCTAAATAGTCGTTGGGTAACTGATTTTCGATAAAGAGATGCAAACGATGCAAATCTCCTATCATCAATGAAAGGTTAGGAATAGTATGTACATATTAGGGCGTACAAAGACTATTAAGATAGTGAAGTGAAGCTAAAATATCTGAAATAGGAAGCATGTCCTCTTCACGCTCTATAATCCATTGCTGATGAAGAGCATTATAGCGGTTCGCTAGTATGATGTTTGGTGTCAGTATTTTTTGAGCCGCATCCCACTTTGTATAACGCGAGATAACTCCACCTTTGGGGTCAGCAAGGAGTGAAAAGGGAAGATGCAGAGCCTTCTGCGCTTCCAGGTTTGCGATCACTGTCTCCGCTGTAATGGCAAGGATGGCACACTGTTCCTCGCGAAAATCTTGAAAATGCTGGGCAAACATGCAAAGTAATTCTTGTCCTTCTTTTGTCGTTGCGCTTTGTATTAAAAGGAGTACAAGGTGCTCACGTTGCTTATAATCCCAGGGACTGTGAGGCATACCATCCGCTCCAGGCAAGCTAAACGCTGGAATGATCTGATCTTTTTCAAGCAAAGGCTCGTGCATTGTTTGTAAGTTCCTTAAATGTAGTGTACAAGATTGCATACTTCATAGTACATCATGAGTGCCTTGCTTGGCTAGTCTTATTAGAGCGATGGCTGGATAGTTTTGAGTTCCAGTACGCGTCTTACCTCTGATTGTATAAAGCTACTAAAAGCTTGTCAAATAGAAAGAATATCCGTATACTAAGCGGCAAGATGGAAGAAAAATAACTATAAAAGATGCAGGAGCGCAAGCATGCAGCCTCGTACACAACGCACCCGTGTAGATCAGGTAGATACATTACTTGTTGTGGGAAGTGGGAAAGGTGGTGTCGGCAAATCAACGGTAAGCGTTAACCTGGCAGTCGCGCTTGCCAAACAAGGCGCAGCCGTTGGCTTACTCGACGGGGATGCATATGGACCGAGTATCCCTATGATGTTGGGTGTGCGTAAACGTAGTGCAAGCAAAGATGCAAAGGCAACTCTACCACTAGCTGAGCGGCAAGACATTCCGCAAGCACAAAAACTAAATCCTTTAGTGCGTTATGGCGTCAAGGTCATGTCCGTAGGCTTCTTTATCGGTGAAGAGCAAGCGGTAGCACCAATTCCAGATGCGCTAGGACTCCTCATTCGGCAACTTCTCTACTCAGTGAATTGGGGCAAGCTTGATTATCTCATTATTGACTTGCCACCAGGGACGAGTGAACCGCAGGCAACGCTTTGTCACGAAATGCAGCTTGATGGAGCCATACTGGTGACCACTCCACAAGACATCGCACGTATTGACACTGCGAAGGCATTGGCGATGTTTCGAGCAGCGCATGTTCCTGTGCTGGGTGTTGTACAAAACATGGATGGTTTTATTTGTCCGCATTGTGGTGAGCGTGCCGAAATATTTCCACGAAGCCACGAGGTGCGTAGTGCGCTTGATGAACTACCCATGCTAGGAAATATTCCACTTGATCCCGCCGCTGTTGTCAGTAGCGACAACGGGCATCCTGCTATCATAAGCATACCCACATCAGCTGTCGCACAAGCCTTTATAAGCATGGCTATCAACGTTGTCACAACGCTAACAACGCTAAATACATCTATAACAGCATTGGGACAAAAGCAGTCACCTGTGCAGGAAGAAGAGAAACTTACTATTCTGAAGGAAGAGACATATACAAATGAAGGAAAAGATTAAGGGACTGCTAGCAGGAATCATATTTCGTTTTATGGCCTTGCTCACATTGGGGAAAATATCACCTATTTTAAGTGCGTGTGTGATTATTGAACGCGATGGAAAAATTCTATTAATTGACCGTTCAGACGGTTTAGGCTACGCTATCCCTGGTGGTATTGTGCGATATCGTGAAACTGTTGAGCAATGTATAATTCGTGAGGCGCGGGAGGAGACAGGATACGATGTAGCTGTTTGTGAGTTTGTTGGTGTCTACTCTGGACTTCGGCGTGATCCGCGCTTGCGTGCTATCGCTTTGGTTTATAAAGGTGCTATTACTGGTGGAACAGAACAGGGATCAGGCGAGGGACTAACAGCTTGGTATGCTCCTGGCGATGCCTTTGGACATATGGCGTTTGATTGTGAAAGTATGCTCAAGGATTATCTAAGCGGGAAGCAGAGACTTTCGTAGGTATTGTTTGTTGCAATATGATATAGTGGTGCTGACACAACAAAGATATGTATGCAGGAGTTGTTTATGCCTATCTGCCCAATTTGTGATGATACGGGTCTGCAGAATTCGGACTCGACAAACCCTGAGTTTTGTTACTGTGCCGCTGGTAAACAGGCGCGTCGACAATGGGAGGCAAGCCGAGGAAAAGGAAAGTTGCCTAAACCTGCAAGCTTTATTGATATAGCAAACCTTGAGCAGGTAAACGCGAGCGTTGATGCGATGCGCGCCTCATTGCTTGGCTCATCTACCACTGAGCCAACAGTGCAAGCGAAACATCCAGCAATTCAGTTGCTCTATCATGTTGCTCATGCTGGGCACGAGGTGTCAATGAATGAGGCAACACAACTCTACGATCTCGCAAAAGCATTGGAAGGATTCTTAGGAAATCTCGCGCCTATTGGACGAACAAATAGACGATAAATAGAGACAATGCTAGCAAAAATAGGTAAATAGGTAGAAATATTGACATTTGTAGTGCTTTCCCTCTATACTTTGTTCGTGCCTGTCTGTATCTGTTGCATACAACTATTTTTGTCTAGCTAGACGGATGATATATTGTAGGTCTTGCTACCTATATACTTTACCAAATAGGGAATGTAGGGGTTCCTGGGCACCGATTTAGATGCACGGAGAGGAAAAATATTATGACGTGCCCGCGTTGTAACAATGAATGGGATGTGAGTAAAAGCCCTTGTCCACGATGTGGACTGCTAGTACATGTACCTGGACGTTCACGAACGCGTCCTACTACGCCATCTGAAGAAAAAACTTCGTCAGGACCTCAGACACCACCTAGCAAACAACAATTTAACGGAACGCCTCCTGTGCAGCAGTCAGATAGTTTGCCTGCTATGAATAGACAAGAAAATACTACATTTCCTGTGCAACGAAATAACCAACAAATGCCAATAACGCCTTATCCATCGCGTATTCCATCGATGAATCAATATGCTAACCTACAACGAGAGGTGAGAGAAAATTCGCAACAAGATCTGTATGAAACACCTTCATCATTTCCAATGAAGTCTCTGCCTGATATCTTACGTCCAGCTAGGCTATCTTCGCCTAACTACGATAATAATCCTTTTCTTGCCCAACTACAAAAAAATGAAGCCCCGCTTGACGCAACTACAACATCAGCAGGTGGTATTGCCAGGGGAGAACACATTCCTCCACGTAGCGGGATGCAGCGATCATCAATGCAGCAACCTTTTGCCCACTCTACAGAAAACCTGTCGTCAGATGCACAGCGTGCTATGCGTCCACGTCACTTGGTTACAGACTCGCTGCTAAAAGAAGGGCAACTGCATCCATATAGTATGCCATCCTCTCTACCCTTGTCATCAATTCCGGCAAGGCCCAAATTTGCATTATCACCACTCGCGCCTGGTACATTACTACGTGCTGGTCGTTATCGACTACGGGAGTTGCAAGAGCGGCAAGACTGGCTAGAGGGCGTGTTTGAAGCTATGTGGATAGCGCAAGATGCCCAACGTTCAGGCTCACAGGTGATGATTTGCGAGTTAGTGACGCCTGATAGTAAGTCTATGGTTATGCAATCTACGTTAAGAAACGCAACGATGGCGTTGACTTCTGTTGGACGACATCCTCATATTCTCACACTCTGGGATGCCTTTAGTGATCAAGGGCACAGTTTTTTCGTTTTTGAACCTATAGAAGGTGAAACGCTTGCAGCGCACATGCGTCGTACAGGGCATGTTTTTCCTGAGCAAGATGCTGTTGAATGTTGTCTCCAAATGACGGAAATTTTGGAAGTTTTATTACAACAATCACCACCACTCGTTCATGGCTTTATTCGACCAGAACATATTGTCATGAAACGCATGGGTTCAGAGTATATTTTAACAAACTTTTCTATCGTGTTAGCGAGTGGTGCAACGCAATATGTCTCTAATGTTAATCACTCTGCTTTATCACCTTACACCGCACCAGAAGCTAAGCGTGGCATAATAGATGTGCATTCCGACTTGTACTCCTTGCTGGCAACGGCCTATCACATGGTGACAGGAAGCATCCCTGCTAATTTGGGTGACAAAATTCCACCACGGGCTCAGCGTCTTAACTCAACTATCTCTTCCAAGTTTGATGCAATTCTCGCACGAGGGTTACATCCTGTTCCCACGCAACGCTATCTGCGACTCTCAGAACTTCGTCAAGACCTGTTAGCGATGCGTTCTGTCAGTGGAACTGTATCTTCAAGAAATGGTCAATTAGCCGAACCACAATTAGTAAAACAAGAGCAACCGACCTCTACACAAAGAACTAACGCAACGCAACCAATGCCGCCAAACCCAAACAACTCTCTTTCCCAAATTCTTCCCTCTATGCTTGCATCAGGCATCGTAGATGATCAAGAAAAGAAGATGCTCTTGCCGCGTCCAGAGGAGCTTACACCGATACCAGAACGAAATGACTCCCAGCAGGCTATGTTCTGGCTTGTTGGTATCCTTCTTTGCCTCGCACTCATTGTTATTGTGAGTCGGGGGCTTATGTAGGACTATAGAAAAAGTAGGACGCCCGTGTAACGTAACATCATAGAGTTACACGGGCGTCCTACTTTTTCTATAGTCCTACTCTGTTTTTGTTCCAACATGAATAGCAACAATACCACCACTTAGACGGTAAAAATGTACATCTTGCCACCCAACCTCTTCCATCATAGTTTGTAATACTGGTGCTTTGGGAAAATTTGTCAGCGAATTGGGTAAGTAGTTATACTCTTCAAAAGCCTTTCCAAGAACAGTGCCAAACAAAGGAGCAAATTTGTAAAAGTAAAAGTAGAATAATGAACCAAAAATTTTGCCAGGTGGATGACTAATTTCAAGGCACACGACGCGTCCTCCTGGACGGACAACACGCAGCATCTCACGAAATCCCTGTCGGATATCTGTCAAATTGCGGACTGTGAAGGCAGAGCAACAGCCGTCAACACTATTATCGGGCAGGTCAATATGTTCGGCGTCTCCAACACGCAATTCGATGCGACCCTCTAACCCTAGCTTCTTCAGTTTAGTACGTCCAAACGCAAGCATCTCTGGTGTAATATCCATACCGATCATATGTGTTTCTGGACCAGAGGCACGAATGACCGCGATAGAGAGGTCTCCTGTACCGGCACCCAGATCAAGACCGGTCTCGCCTGTGCCTAATGCTAAGTACCGTGCCGCTCGTTTACGCCAGTAGCCATCTAAGCCAAAGCTCATAAGACGGTTCATGGGATCATAGACGCGTGCAATACGACCAAAGAGGCGCTGAACGTAGGAACGCTTCCCGCCAGTCTCTCGAAATTTTTCTTCTAATGATATTTTTGCACTCATAATACTATCCTGTAGAGTTCTTGTGCATGAAGGAGCGCGTAATAGGTATCAAGCACTCCCTATTTTTTGCGCGATACGACGAATTCGATCAGTTCGTCTAAAACATCACGATCAGGTGAGGCGGGAAAATGATAGAGTGCTTCTCGTGCTTTATTGCCAAAAGCATGTGCATCCATCATTGCTCGCTTTACACCATGGCCTTGCGCAACCCAATCGACGATAGCGTGTATATCTTCCTCGCTTTTCTTCGTGTCATTAAGCAGGAAGTTTACTTGTTGATGATGTCCATTCTGTGGTTTTTCTTGAAGCGCGTAGATCAATGGTAACGTCACCATGCCCTGACGCAGATCATTTCCAGCCGGTTTGCCAATGGTCGTTTGATCTTCTGTGTAATCAAGCACATCGTCGATAATTTGAAAAGCAATACCAAGGTTCATACCATAGTCATGCATTAACTGTATCTCTTCATCCGATGCATCACTTACAATAGCTCCACCCTTACTACAGGCAGCAATAAGACAGGCAGTCTTATGCTTAATTTTTTCGTAGTAGGTTTCGGTGGTGAGATCGACATAACCTGCCGTCATCATTTCCATGATTGTTCCTTCGCAGACGGTTGCAACTGTTTCTGCGAAGAGGCGATCAATACGACTATCATTGAGGTCTGCGATCAACCCCGATGTCTTGGCGAAGTAGTAATCCCCGAGGAGGATGGCAATTTTATCACCCCAGAGCGAATTCACTGTAGGATGTCCACGTCGCGTTTTTGCTTCGTCAACGATATCATCATGAATAAGGCTAGCAAGATGAACCATCTCAAATGCCACGCTTAGAGGAACAAGCTTGTCAAGACGATAGGTGTTTAACTTTCCTGCTAAAAGGGTAAGAGCGGTTCTAAGACGTTTCCCTGGTGATTCAATTGCGTGCATTGAAGCAGAATTGAGGATGTCGAGTCCAGAGGTCGCTCGGTCCTGAAAGACTATGTCTACTTGATCGAGATCAGCCTGGATACCCGCAAAGAGCCGGCTCAACGTGGCCGTAGTGTTCATAAAGACTCTCCGTTCCAATTTCTTCTGGCACGTGACCAGGAATGATTAAGTGCTATCATCCGACACGTGACGAAGAGAAGTTGTCTAGTTTAAGACACACGTTACTTCTCTTCTGTTGACAGTCTATACAGCGTATGTATAGTGTCTCCCTTGTTAGATTATAGCGTGTCCCACCCATTTTTGGGGAGAGAACTCAGGCATTTTTTGGTATCGTTTTCAGGATACGCCCTGTTCACTTGTCTTCCTATGCTAGTGCTCATTCCATCATGCTATTCTACTATATAGTAGATGTAATATCGACCTCAATCAGGTCCTCTTGAACATATCCTGCGCTAAAATTAAATTCATCTAACGCATCCAGAGCGGTCCGATATTCATTCCAAGAAAGACGACGATTGAGCACAGGATCTTTAACCGCCTTCCATGCTGGAAAATACTGATCCATGAGGCTGACTGGGGTATCAGCTCCAAGTTCCTCTGCAATCCAACGTAACACCTCGCGCGTCCCAGAAACATCTTCAGGCATGACAAGGTGACGAATAAGCAATCCACGACGTGCTATACCCTCATCGTCAAGTTGCAAAGGACCAACTTGACGATACATTTCGCGTAATGTTAACTGGTTATAATCAACGTATTTTGGCATTTTTGAAGTGCGTAGTGCATTTTTATTGTCAGAATATTTCGCATCCGGCAGATAGATATCTACCACCCCATCAAGTAACTTCAATGTCTCCAAGTTTTCATAGCCTGCACAATTATAAACAATTGGTAGCCGCAATCCCTTCCCACATGCAACAACAAGTGCGGCGAGAATCTGTGGCACAAAATGTGTTGGTGTTACAAGATCAAGGTTATGACATTTTTTCTTTTGTAAGTAGAGCATCATATCCGCAAGGCGTTCTGGTCCAACACGATGTCCTAGCCCTCCTTGACTCAAAGAGAAATTTTGACAATAGGTACAACGTGCCTGACAATAGCCAAAGAAGATTGTACCGGCACCGCGTGTTCCACTAATTGGCGGCTCTTCGCGTCGATGCACGTTCCAAGATGCAACAATTGCCTCTGTTCCAGAATGACATACGCCAGTCTTACCTGCAATACGATTGCATCGGCAATTTTGTGGACAAATGGTACAACTACGCAAAACTTCCCAGGCAGCTTCTGCACGTTCTGCCAATTCACCTGATTCGTAAAGATTGAGATAGCTAGGGTACAGCATGGGTGGTTACTCCAAGTGAGTAGATGAGTATGAGAATACCAAGCCCCATCGCTACTATAGACGAATGACCACGAGTAAATGGTTTATCTTATAGCGACAGAACTTGGTACTCTCGTGCGCTTATTGTTGCGTGGGCCACTTAAAGCCACGTTGCGAAGGCTTAGCACCAGATGTACTAGACCGAGCAGGCTTTTTGCTACGTGCAACCGCACTAGCAATCCTGGTGCGGCGTTTTTGCGGTGTTTCTTCTGCACTCTCTCCTGTTGACGTCTCGTCTGATACTACTTCACCGCGTGGTTCATCCATAACTAACATCTCTTCTAAAGCAGAAGGGGTGTCTAAGACTTCACCAGTTGGTATTTCTTGTGTCTCATCGCCAGGCTTGCTATCGTTTACATGTCCTAAAAGCTCATCTTTATCCTTCGTAACATCGGTCCAAAACTGAGCATTTCTGCGTTGTACTGGACGCGGCCCCTTCAGCACACGACCATCAGGCAGACGTGTAATGTGTCGCTCTGGTTGTGCTTCGCCTTTTTGGTCATTAAAGCGACGTACTGGACGATCTTGCGGACTACGACTTCCACTAAATGGTCTCTCCATTGGACGAGCAGGACGTGCTGGCAATGAATCACGCGTATCGCGCTCCTCAAAATGCTCATAGTCGCCCTCAAAGCGTGCATTACCAGCGTTGGGGCGGCGATTGAACTCCCGCTCTGGACCTCTAGCGTTATTTCGTTGATCGCCAGGACGACTTTGCCAACGTGGATTAGGTGTTTCTCGCTGCGGACGGTCTCCATACGTGTTATGTATCGGACGATCATTACGCCCAACATCACGTCGTTGGTTACCCCTGTCCTGAAATTGTTGGTGGTTGTCACTACCTCTACGGTTTGGTCCGTTAAATGAGTCCCGTTGTCCATTAAAGCGTTGTTGACCACCAACGTCACTTCTCCCTGGGCCATAAGAAGGGCGTGGCCGTGGGCTATGTGTATCGCCAGAGGGTCGGCCAAAACTTCTGGGCGTATCACGTGAGTCTCGACGATCACGATCATCGCGGTAATTGCCTGGACGATTATCGCGGTAGTTCTCCTGACGGTTATTAGACGGGCGACTTCCGCCTCGTCCATTTTGCGAGGAATAGCCGGACTGCTGACTATTTGGGGTGTTGCGCCATCCGCTATTGCGTTGTTGCTGTCCCTGCCCTTGTCCCTGAGGTCTGTATTGTCCGCCAGTAGTTCGCGGACGATAGTCTGCATGTTGTTGTTGTGCCCCCGACTCCCAGGCACGATCTACTGTTTCACGGTTCAAACGAGGTCGAGCTGGACGTGGAGACCGCTCATCTCGATTACGGTTGGGGGATTGATTGCGAAACGACGGACGTGAGTCGTCCCGCTTCTGTTTATTGAAATCTCTGGTCATAAGTCCTTTCACGGGTACTAAGCCGTATTGGGGATATAGTGTAACTTGGTGGTTAGATCGGCAAGGTCCTTGCTTTATCGCTTCCTCCACTCGGTCGCTCTGCACCTACTCTTGCATCTCGACACGCTTTCTAGCGCTTGGAGTGTGTTATGAGGGCACGTCTCCTGTAGTATACCACAAGCGAAAAGGGGGTAGCGAATATTTGACTGTTTTATCTAGATAGTTTTACACATCATTACAACCTTTTCTTTATGTAGAAGGTGTTGGCGTTGGTACTGGGGGTACGTGCCCGTTGAGCAATGGTACATTAGTGAAGCTACGCTGAGCACTACCAAACATCGCAACTGATTTACTAGAAAGTTCGTCTGGTAATAGGGGTCTAAGGGTAACAGTATAATACAGCGTTCCCTCATGAAAGAGTCCTTGCGGTAGTGGACCCTGTTGTTGAGTAAGCAACTGAGCGCGTATTGCTTGTGTTTGCGATGCAGTCAACAAGATAGCGTTATGCGGAATAAGGAATCTCAGGCATCCTGTTGCTGGATTATGGCTTGTTTCGTCTGGTGGTAGCAAACCACATTCAAATGTAGCCGCTTGTGCAAGTGTAAAGTCGGACAGAGGCCATGTAAGCGATTGTTGATTAGGGCTAAAGCTTTGACGCACAAGTAGCGCGACATTATTTCCCCTATAGGGCTGTGTTGGCTTATTCAACGTCTCTGTAATAGTCGTGAGAATATGATCCAGACGATGGTATTCACCCATATCCTGGGAACTTTCTTGCTGATTACCAAAGGAGCCGTACATAAACTCTTGTTGCTTTCCATTGAGTGTGATCTCTAAAAAAGTGGCATTCTGATCCTGAATATCAGAAAACTGTTGTCGCTTAAAATTGAGGAGACCATAAGTGTCTATTATCGTATGTAAGAGCCCTTGTAGTGTAGTGTTATCAAGCTTACCTTGTCTATCTGTACCAAGAATAAATGTACCATCTCCATACAGACTAAGAGTAGGGCTTAATTCTAACGAACCGTAGATGCCACCACCATAAAACGTGCGTAACAAGACGTCTTGCGGCTTTATACTGTACGTGATTGCTTGTGAAGATGTGTTACCAGCACCAGAAAGAGAAGACGTATTGTTCTTACCATCCTGATTTTGTGATGCACCGATACTAGTGCATGCACTGAAAAGAAGAGTAAGTAGGGCGAAGCACAGCAAGGTATACTGTTTCCCTCGTTTTTGAAATGCTGTCATTCTCGTCTCTTCATGTGCCCTGAGTATACTTTGCAACGTATTTCTAACTTCTTTTACCTGCTATATTGTATATGAGAAAAAGTAATCTGTATAGATTATATAACTGTCCCTGTACTATAGAGCTAGCTATTTGCGCTCATTGGCGAAGCGGTAGCCAATCATTTTATACACAAGTTTCGCCGCTAAGAAGTCGGCTCGTGTCTGTCCAAGCATGGGACATAGCTCGACAACATCCATACCAACGACTGTTGTGCGACTACAAATTTCTCGAAAGAGGTCAAGAACTTGATACCAGTGCAATCCTCCCGGCTCGGGTGTTCCTACCGCAGGCATTTCACTGGGATCGAAGGCGTCGAGATCGATAGTAACATAGGTATGCTTGCCCAGGCGTTCCCAGGGAAGAGTTGTAAGTCCTCGTGCAAGTTGATAAGCCCAAACAATACTAACATTGGGTTTTGTTTTTAAAAAATCAGCTTCTTCAGGGCTAAAACTACGGATACCAATTTCTAGAAGTGGAATACCCATATCGACAATACGGCGTTCGATTGAGGCGTGTGATAATGGTGTGCCTTCATATTCATTACGTAAGTCGCCGTGTGCATCAATATGTACAACAGTTAGGTCAGGATAACGTTCATGGACAGCAGCAATAACTGGGGAAGAGAGCGAATGTTCACCACCAAGTGTAAATGGAAGTTGTCCATGCTCTAATACACTCCGTGCCGCTGCACCAGTCGCTTTGAGGGCTGCTGCATGATCCATATGAGTGTAATCTAAAACTGGATGCGTGAACACACCAATTTCAATGGGACAGTAATCAAGTTCTTCATCATACAGTTCCATTTGACTCGATGCATCAAGAATTGCTTGTGGCCCATGCTCAGTTCCTTTCATATAGCAAACACTATATTCAAGTGGAGCTGGAATAATCGTTACGCGTGCCGTGTCAGGGTCGCAATACGGTGCATCCGGCGCACCAAACTGGGTCACAAGCGATTCTGTCATGACTAATATCTCCTGGGCATTCTGTTCCGTATATGTATTGCCTTTAACGCACCCCCACAGCACTTCGTGCGTTACGTGCTGCCAAAGCCTCCTCGTAACGCATTGGGTCTGGAGTGTCAGGACGTAACGAACGATTGCCACGTACTACAAAATGCGCTTCTACATCATCGGTCTTGAACACCTCTTTCGCAAAGTCAATAGCGTCTTCCTGGCTAAATTCCTTGCACGAACAGATGTCGATATCAACTTCACCGTACTCGGGCCATGCATGCAAGCTGATGTGGCTCTGGGCAATAACCACAAAACCAGAAAGTCCTGCATCCAATGGATTCGATGTTTCAATGTCGTATAAATGAACAGGACTAACCTTTTCCATATCTACTCGACCTGGATACTCGTCCAATACACGACGAAGCAGTGGTGCATTGCTTAACGCCTCCTGATCACAATGATACAACTCTAACATCAAATGAACAAGCATTAACTGTTTCTCCTATGCGTCCTGACTTCACAGATTACATCCACGTCAACATGATGTGATCTGTCTTTGTTTACATGTGCCTAATGGGGTACACAGGAGAACATTATACATTAGGTTGTCAAGATAATGCAAATCAGGAAAATACGATTGTATCTAATGCCAATTTGTTTTCTACCTAAATGTTAGGCAACTATCTACCTAATGAGGAAGCATGCTTTATTAGGTAGAACATGGACTTATGGACGAGCAATCTTTCCTGTCTCATAGGCGTCCTTAAGTTCCTTCATAAGTGCCTCACGCTTGTCATACAATCTCCGACGTGGTCGTGGCTTAGCCTTACTTACTACATAGGCTGTAAGTAGTGGTAAAGCAATTGTAGAGTCCCCATAGACAACAACCGTATCTCCTAACTGATCTGGCTTTATTTTGCCCCATGAAACAGCTTCAGATGGCGTTGCGCCAGAAAGGCCACCCCAATGTGGTGCGTCCGCTGTGACCTGGATGAAGTAGTCATGCCCGCCCTTTTGGATACCCAAGACCTCCCAAAGTTGTGGCTGTGTCTGTAAATAAAAGTTCTTAGGACTACCACCACCTAGAATAATTACACCATTACGGGTGGCATGATGTACAATGGCGGTTGTCTCGTTTACATCGGCCATTGGGTCGAGAGTGAGATTGCTTCCATCCAATGAGTTACGGGCAACATTCATTCCAATTGATGAGTCACCGGGAGAGGAGGTATAAATAGGAATACCCCATGCTGCTGCTTGAGCAAGCACAGAATACTCAGGTTTGACACCTACCTTGAGCAACTGTGTCCCTAAATGGTAATGAAGCTCTGATGTCGATATTGCTGTGTTTGGAAGGCTTTTTAATGCCTCGCGTACGAACGCATCGGTGTCGAGAAGTACATCATCTTTGAACAGAATGTCGTAGATGCGGATGACGCCCTCTTCTTGCAGTTGAGTATCGTCCATACGAAAGTCGCCTTTGTGTAGCGACATAGCAAGCGCATGGTGAATATCATGATATAGGTTCGCACCCGTGCTGATGATAAAATCAACGAAGCCGTATTCCATGAGTGTCAGCACACACCCACCCAGGCCCGCAGGAGTCAAAGCACCCGCCATCGTCAAGCCAATGGTAACGTCCTTCTCTGGATTAAGCATCTCTCCCGCATAGAGTCGTGCTGCCTCATTAAGACGTGCAGAGTTGTATGCCTGAAACTGCTCATCAATCAGTTCTGCAACCGTCATATCCGGTCGTACGCGCCTCGGCAAAATTTGTGAGCCGCTCAAGTAGCCGCTCTGCTGTATCTCGTCATGCTGTCCCTCATGAGCATGGTGTTTGTCAGGTCTATGTGGCATTATTTTGAAAATCCTTCCTGTATCGAAATGATTGCAACGACGTAGTATACAACATCTGGCGTTTAGAAAGTAGAGAAGCAGAGCAGAAATTCAACGACGTCGTTGAATTTCTGCTCTGCTTCTTTCTAATGTGATATTGACTACTCCACCATTGACCTACGGACTTCAATTACCTGGTCACGCAATTGCGCAGCCTTCTCGAAGTCTAATTGCTTAGCGGCGTTACGCATTTGTGACTCTAAATCCTTGATAAGGCGTACTGCCTCGTCCTTTGGAATTCCTGCGAGTGCAACGGATGTTGCCTTCCCATCGACCCCTACACTGTCAGCGCCGCTCATCGCCTTAATGCGCTCGGAAAGCGTTCTGATTTCTTTCTTGATGCCGCGTGGCGTAATGTGATGACTCTCGTTGAAGCTTGTTTGTATCGTGCGACGGCGGTTCGTCTCATCGATAGCACGCCTCATTGATTTTGTTGTGTTATCCGCGTACATTACAACGCTGCCCTCGACGTGACGTGCAGCACGGCCGATCATCTGAATCAACGAGCCTTCCGATCTCAAAAAGCCCTCTTTATCAGCGTCGAGGATGGCAACGAGCGAGACCTCTGGCAGGTCAAGTCCCTCGCGGAGCAGGTTGATTCCTACGACCACATCATAGACACCAAGCCGCAGATCGCGCAGTATCTCGACACGCTCAATAGTGTCGATCTCGGAATGGAGATAATGCACTTTGATATTCAACTCTTGCATATAGTCAGCAAGGTCTTCTGCCATTTTCTTTGTAAGAGTTGTGACAAGAACACGTTGACCACGTTCAGTACGCTGACGAATTTGTGCTAATAGATCATCGATCTGGCCTTTAGTAGGCTTTATCGTGATCTCGGGATCGATAAGTCCTGTTGGGCGAATCACTTGCTCGATAATCGCCTGGCTATGCTCGTACTCATAGGGACCAGGAGTCGCGGAGACATAGAGTGCTTGGTTCATATGCCGTTCAAACTCGGCAAAGGTCAAGGGACGGTTGTCTATGGCCGATGGGAGGCGAAAGCCATAGTCGACAAGGACTTGTTTGCGCGAACGGTCACCCGCAAACATACCGCGGACCTGTGGCAAGGCGACGTGCGACTCATCAACTACGAGCAAGTAATCCTCCGGTAGATAATCAAGCAATGTCCAGGGCTGATCGCCTGCACCACGTCCAGCAAGATGACGTGAGTAGTTCTCAACACCAGAGCAGAAACCTGTTTCGCGTAACATCTCGATATCAAAGTTGGTACGTTGCTTCAACCGTGCAGCCTCTAATAGTTTGCCTTCGGACTCCAGTTCTTTCAGACGTCCCTCTAGCTCATTTTCAATAAGGTTGATGGATTCGTTGAGCTTCTCTTGTGTCGTAACCCAGTGTTTAGCTGGATAGATATCGAGCCGTTGTCGTCTGCCTAATACCTCTCCAGTCAATGGGTCGATCTCAGTCATACGCTCGATCTCATCTCCGAAGAACTCAATGCGGACCGCGACATCCTCATAGGCCGGGAAGATTTCCAACACATCGCCACGCACGCGGAAGCGTCCACGTACAAAGTTTGCATCGTTACGCTCATACTGAATCTCGTTAAGGTGGCGTAGTATTTTATCACGCCGTCGCTCGTCGCCTACTTTGAGTGTCAAGACTACTTGTCCGTATTCCTCTGGACTACCCAAACCATAGATACAGGAGACCGAGGCTACAATAAGCACATCTTTTCGTTCAAAAAGGCTACGCGTTGCGGAAAGACGCAGTTTCTCAATCTCTTCGTTGAGCATGCTTTCTTTCTCGACAAAGGTGTCTGATCGTGGAATGTATGCTTCTGGCTGATAATAGTCATAGTATGAAACAAAGTATTCAACCGCGTTATTAGGGAAAAACTCTTTGTATTCGCTGTACAATTGTGCTGCAAGCGTCTTATTCGGCGCGAGTACAATCGTTGGCTTCTGAACCTCTTCAACAACTTTTGCAACCGTATAGGTCTTACCGCTTCCGGTAACACCTAACAGCGTTTGATGCTTATGGCCTTGTCTGATACTTTCAGCGAGTTGTTTGATTGCTTCTGGTTGATCGCCAGTGGGTTGAAATGGAGCCTCTACCTTAAATTCTGGCATAATCTCATTATCCTTGAGTAGAAAATCTTTTCTAAGTATTGTTCTTTATTATATCACTTCTTTACGATACAAATAGGTTTCTTTCACAACTGTTTTGGGGGAAATGCAGATTGTAATAATAGAAACAACAAAACTTTTGTTTCTATTTCAACCAACTCCTTAAGAACAAGATACTATTGCAATGCAATGTCGTAGCATGTTGAACTGATTTTTCTGTGTCAACCGTGATACAAATGAACCGTTCAATGACGATACTTTATACGTTGCTTAGTACGGTTGCACAATGTTTTTCTTGCTCTTGTTTTGGAGGTCTTCTTTATGTCTTTTTTTCGTACAATCTATCGTTTTTTTGATGGACGAGCAGGTGCCGGCATGCTTGGTCTTCTGCTTCTGCTTGCACCCCTTGCGAGTTGTAATGGTTCAGTTCCGACACCGCTACAAAGCACCGTGCTTGATCTTGGTATACCTGTTGCGGCGATGAACTCGCCAGTAAAGGGACTCTTGCCAGATAACACTGAATTGCATGTACGGGTCACGTTTAAGATAGATTCTAACGCATTGCAAAAAATGCAAAATCAGAAGATAGAACCAGGGAAAAAGTCTGACCTGGAAAACTCTGCCAATAAAATTGGTATTAGTGACAGTACATATCAGAAGATCAAAAATTTTTTTAGTCGGTCAGGCATTGCTCTAACGTTGAGTAAACTTCGTACTCAACTGGCGGTTGATGCAAAGGCTCATATCCTTGCAAAAGTGCTACAAACAAGCTTTGTTGTACATAATTTTCAAGGTCGCACCTTCTTTGCGCCAAAGACAGCGCCGAAAGTGCCAAAATTTTTAGCTGACTCTATCGATGCAATCACAGGACTTGACAACTATAGTAGTAGGCCACAACACGACTTTACTATGCAATTTAAGACGCCGTCAAGCACGAAGCAGCATTCATCTCCAGATTGTAATCCTCTAGCAAATACTCTACTACCGAAAGACGTAGCAGGTGCATATGGATATAGCCAACTTTGGCAACGTGGGTTGAATGGCGAAAATATGACCGTTAATCTTGTAGAAATTGACGGCTCTTATCGCTCGGATGTACAAAACTATCTCGATTGTATCAATTTCAAAGGTCATTTTTCAGTTGTAAATGTAGACGGTCACCCTTCAGATGCTTTGGGTGAATCAACATTGGATATTCAGATGGTTGCTGGACTGGCCCGTGCTGCCAATATCGTTGCATACCAGACTGATGGCAATGCCACAGGCGATGTGTGGACGAATGTAAACGACATGCTGCAACAGATTGCCAATGACAACGTGAACAACGCGAGTAGCGGCAGTGTTGTGAGTATTAGTTTGGGTGCGGCTGAACAAGAAATGTCAGGAAATGATGCGAGAGCGATTGATAGTAGTATTCAACAGTTGACTCGTGCAGAGCATATGACGGTTTTTGTTGCGAGTGGTGACTGTGGTGCGTTTACCACACGTAAGTATGGTGATCTTTCGGTGAGTTTTCCTGCTAGTGATCCCTGGGCTACGTCTGTAGGTGGAACAATCTTACAAATTGGTAGTAATCGCAACAGGAACAATGAAATTGCGTGGTCAGATGGTTCGAACCAATTCACCTGTAAAAATCAATGGGGGAGTGGCGGTGGAAACAGTCTCGTATACCAGCAACAAAGTTGGCAGAACGCTCCAGGCGTACAAAACAGTTATTCTAGTGGTAGACGCCAGGTGCCTGACATTTCGGCAGTAGCGTATGGGCTTGCTGTCTACTTCAAAGGCCAATGGAGTGCTGTAGGGGGCACCAGTGCGGCTGCACCAATCTGGGCTGCGGGTTTAGCATTAGCGAATGAGGGTATGATCCAGCAGATACACAGATTTGGCTATGGGCCGCAGATTTTTTACCTTGTTGATAACAAAAGTAGTGGTGCGCAACCATACTACGACGTAACGCGCGGGAATAACCTGTACTTCTCTGCTACTCCAGGTTGGGACTACGCAACAGGTTTAGGAACGCCCAACCTACCAGATTTCTATCAGGTCGTTAGCGGTGCAGTCTAAGGTACTAAAATGACTTGATGAAAGTCATACACCAATGATCTTTCCATGATTAGCCTTTTTCAATCACTTTACTTACGTTTTTCAAGAATGGCTAATTATGGAAAGATCATTGATTTGGGAACCTTTACATTTCTCATACCACAAAATCTAATGCTATCGGCGTTAACCTTATAGGCCTCTTATAGGTATTGATCAAGTTATGTTAAATTTTCGTACGTAGTATTTATCGGAACGTAAAAGGTGTATGTTTATGATGCAGCATCCTACTCGCATCTGCCGAAATTGTGGTGCATCGGCTCCCAATGGACAGCATTTCTGCTCAAACTGTGGTGAATCACTTGATGACTTAGAGAATAAGCCTACCGCTTTTAGTAGCGAAACTCCCACTGGAATACCTGACGAATCAACGAGAATGTCATCACCTACACTACCTCCTACATCTGACGGACCACCGTATACACGTTACCCACCTCAGATACCACCACCACCACCACAGGCATCGTCGTTAAATCCACCCACATCTGTTCCCGTTCCAACGTATGCAACACCGCAAAAAGGAAATTCAAGCAAAGTCTGGCGCGGTATAGGGTGTGGTGTTGGTATTGCCGCTCTGCTCGCATTAGTGATTTGTGGCTCAATTGGCTATTTTGTTTACAGAGGTGCTAGCTCGGTTGTGAGTAATGTCGCAAAGACTGCGACTGCGACAGGGGCTTATAACAGTGGGTCAAACAACGTAACGCCAACATTAGGTCCAGCAACGACAACTGCTATAGGTTCTATGATCACTTATGCCAGTATTGACATGACCATTGTTGATGTTAAGCAGGCTCAAAGCTTCGCGGATGACGACAACAGTTCTGGTACTCCTGGTGTGGTTCGCCTTGATCTGAAAGAGCAAAACACCACTACTAAAGCTGGAAATTTTCTTTATAGTGGTATTGCGCGACTCCTTTTACCTGATGGGAGTAAGGTCGGACCACTAAATGAACATGAAAGCGTAGCACCCGATGTGTCTATCACACGAACAAACTGGCTCGATTTTCCTGTATCCACAGCGACCAAGATTAATCAACTTACCCTAATTTTAGGGGCGGATGATGAGGCACAGATGAGTGTTCCTTTAACAGGAAGTGCTGACCTCACCAAGTATAAACCAAAGACGACAAGCCCTAATAAGACAACTCAATATGAAGGTATGAATTGGACCATGACCAGCGCAACCTCTAGTTGGAGCAGTAAGGGTGTGCAAGCAAAAAAAGGAATGGTGTACGTCACCGTCACCTTTAAGATTGATAATCCGTCTCAGAAAAATGTCGATGAATACTGGCCTGATCTGATGCGTTTAAAAGCGGGGAGTGTGGTAAGTTCACCGGAAAGTGGCTCGGACTTCCCTCTTAGTTTTGCAGCAGGTTCGTCAGGTAAAACAGGTAGCGAGTCTTTTCTTGTTCCACAAGGAAACACAGCGTTTACTTTTATCCTGAAGCCAAGCCCAACAGCAGCTAATCAAGCAACGATAGACTTTCAGATTCAGTAGTTACAGACGAAGCAGTGAGAGTGTAGATAGGTAGCCCAGTTTTCTAAGCATGTAAATATTCTTGAGCAGGCTCGTTGTAGTACAATAGAACTATGCGAGCTTGCTTTATGCATGACCTCGCATTAAAACAAAAATCAAAGGACGTTTACAAAATGCGTTCGGTTAAAAAAATATTCTTTTGTGGAGCTATACTACTTCTCTTTTTGCTTGCTGGTTGTGGAACATCCCCCCAAGCAACCAATGTATCAGAGGCGAAACCAATTACCAAGCAGAAGCTTAGCCCAACGGCTACAAGAGCTATTCCAACAATGATCGTATCACCCGTTGTGTCGCTCGACGTTGCCGCTCCGGCACACATTATCATTCCCAGTATTAATGTAAATGCACCCGTTGAGAATGTTGCTATACAATCGAATGGTGATTTGGGCACACCACAGCAGAATCCATGGGAAGGTGTTGGCTGGTATAGCAATGGCCCACGTCCTGGGCAAGCGGGAAGTGCAGTCATCGACGGACACCTGGATCGTCCTGGTGGCTATCCCGCTGTCTTCTGGGACTTACGTAAGGTGAGCGTTGGCGATATGATTATGGTAGTGGATGCAAGTGGAAAAACACTGCGCTTTCGTGTTACACGCACGGCTGCATATCCTCCACAAGACGCACCTCTTCAGGAAATTTTTGGAGATACTGGCGGAACATATCTCAACCTGATTACCTGTGCAGGTACCTGGATTCCTAGCCAACACCAAACGACGTTACGCTTAGTCGTCTACGCAACACTTGTGCAATAACGGAGCAGGACAGAAAAGCTAAACCTCTTCCTGGTCTGGCTTACTCAAGCAAATAACTTCCAATCAATTGGTGACGGAGTGCTGCCATTTCTTCCTCGGTAGCGTTTTCAGGCTTTGTTTCTTGTTCCTGTTGGGAAGCTGTCCATACTACACGAGGACCAGTAGTAGCCGAGGCGAACTCGTCGATCCATGCCTCTTCGAGAAACGTTGGGCCGGTTGTCTGAGTCTCCTGTTCTTCCTGCTGCATCTCTTCCCTTTCATCGTCTACCAAAAAGTTCATAGTAGGACGAGGAGTTTCGGGAACCATCATAAAAAGCTTTTCTGTGTTTTCTAGTGCGTCCTTTTGCTCTGCTACTACCACAGACTCTTGTTGTAGCTGTGGCTCTTCTGTAGTGATTGTAGCCTCGATGGAGGTCACTTGAAGAGAATCGTTGAGCTCACTAACCAGTGAGAAGCGTTGATCACCAATTTCTACAAAGACACCACGCCCCGCACGTAGATCAGCAAGCTGGTGGCGTAGTTCATGGTTTTCTTGCTCCATCTGTTCCATAACATGTTTTTGTCTGAGCAACTCTTGTGCGATCAGATCAAAACTGTCATCACTCATCATATGTCTCTCCTTTGACACGTATCTTGCTCCCTATACGTTGCCCAAACAAAGCATTGATAGTTACATGAATGTAGCTACGTATCTCTGTATGGCGGTATAGTAGCCTATCTCTATTATAGAATAATGCGGTCCCTACTACCCTTTGTATAGAAACGTGTAAATATATTTCAGGTAACAATGGCCGCGCTTTCTACTTCATGCGTAAGCATTAGTCGTTTATTGGGCAGGCTCCTCAGCACCATGAGAGCATGTCGTTGTGAATAGTACTTTCTTCTAATAAACGCAGTTTATTGGAAAAGTCGTGTATGTGAGTGAGGATGACAAATGGTACGTACAATAGTATTGTGAGGATAAATATCGCAGCTATCGTTGTATTTACTAATATGTATATAATATAGGCAATTCAGTCCCTTACATTGTACAATAAGAATGGGAGTGTGCAATGGAGCACCTGCTCGTATCATGCTACTACTAGAGAATAGAATAGCAACGATACATCACAGTGTTGCGTGTATCATCTTGGCGGTAAGCCAGATGAACACGAAGTAAGAGGAGATGGACGGAGCCTATGCAACAGCAAGCTAAAACGCGCATTACACGCGGAAAATTTAATGGTATAAACGCTGTAGCGAATGAAAAGGGTGTGATTGCCGCAGCTGCTATGGATCAGCGTGGCTCGCTCAAAAAGGCTATTACAAAAGCAAGGGGAAAGGACGCATCAGATGATGATCTGAGCCAGTTCAAAATTCAGGTGACAGAGGTTCTTACACGCTATGCTAGCGCTGTTCTGCTCGATCCTGAATATGGATTGGAAGCTATGAAGCGTCGTGCTAAGGGTACTGGCGTATTCCTCGCCTATGAAAAAACAGGCTATGATGCAAATGCGAAGGGACGTCTTCCCGACTTGCTCGACGATTGGTCCGTCAGGCGGCTTGTCGAAGCGGGGGCTGATGTAATCAAGGTTTTACTGTACTACGATCCAGACGATGCACAGCAAATTAATACCGTGAAAGAAGCATTTATTGAGCGTGTCGGAGCAGAGTGCCGTGCGTTCGATATACCTTTCTTCCTGGAAGTGCTGGCCTATAGCGACACAATAGGCGATGAAAAGAGTTTTGAGTTCGCACGTGTCAAGCCGCAAAAAGTCAAAAAATACATGAACGAGTTCTCTAAGCCACAATATGGGGTAGATGTGCTGAAGGTCGAAGTTCCTATCAACATGAACTATGTTGAGGGATCGAAGACTAACGCTGATGTCAACATGAGCTATGTTGAGGGATCGAAGACTAACACTGATGGTAAGATTGCCTATAGCCAAGAAGAGGCGAAGCAGGCGTTTAGAGATGCAGCCTCGGCTACACGTATACCTTTCATCTATCTTAGCGCGGGTGTGACGAACGAAGTTTTCCTCGAAACACTCGAACTGGCCGCACAAGCTGATACACCGTTCGCGGGTGTATTATGCGGGCGTGCAACATGGCAAGATGGCATCAAGGTGTATGCTCAGGGTGGTGCGGAGGCACTACGGAGCTGGCTTGAAGACCAGGGGAGGCATAACATCCAAAGCCTGAACGAGGTTCTGGCGAAAGGTGCGAAACCCTGGTGGGACTTCTATGGTGGGAAAGATGCTATCGAGGTTGTAGATACACAGAAGTAACATTGTACATTTTGAGTTGGCGGCCTAATTGCATCAGGCCGCCTGTTTCAACATTGTCCTGTATTTCCTGTCACCGGCAGGAGTCTCATTTCCATTTCTTACTTATTGCTATCTAGCACTCTTCACCTGTTTGATAACCACTGTCCCCAGAAGTAAGTAGATAACGGTTAGTCCAAAAAGCGAAGTATAGCCGAGATGATGAGGCAGTGTTTGTAACAGTTGTAAAATGACACCGCCCACTGTAATACCTATCACCTGTGGCAAAATGCCAACTGCTGACCAGATACCCATAAACTTTCCAGCTTCATCAGTTGGTGGTAACACATCAGTTGTTAAAGCCCAGTCGACACTCGTATAAGCACCGTAACCAATGCCAAAGAAAGCCCCTGCAACCAATGCCGCGTACTGATTTTGGAAAAGGATGAAGATAATGCATACGACAGTCATCATCACACCCGATAAGTAGACCAGGTTCTTGCGTCCCCAACGATCTGAAGCCCAGCCTGCGAAAATTGATGTTGGCAGTGCGAGTAACAGCAACACGGGTTGGAAGAGCACTCCATTGAACTGCGCACCTGAGAATGGCGTACCTAGCACAATCGTCTTAACACCTTTGCCACCAAGGACGTCATCAAAGTAATATAGCAAGAAGTAGTAGACACTCCAAATGCCCATCATCACGAGGAAGCGTGCCAGCAGTACCCACGAAATATCGGGATACTGTGAGGGCTTGAACAGGAAGCGTTTGAAAAAATATGCCAGGTTCAGCCTGACGTGTTGCTCTGGTGGAAGTGGCTCCTCTTTGACGGTCAGCACCGTATAGACTACAAACGCGATCTGTACAGTCGCAATGAGCAAAAACATCCGTACTACCGCATTACGATACAAAGGAAGAGGCATGTTCCCACCAAGAATGATACCTGCTACAACGGACCCAAGGATAGTGCCGAGCAATGTAAAGAGACCATTAAAGCCAGAAGAGAGACCACGCTGCTGAATTGGTACTTTGTCTGCGATAATTGCGCTCCACGGAGAGTTCGCTAGATTATTGCTAAACTGTAGGAGGACGAAGAGTATGGCGAAGGTAAAGAGGAGCGCACTCGCCGAAAACCAGGAAGGTGCGAACGCAAAGAGGACTAACACAATTACATTTAGAATGGTGCCAGCAATCATAAATGGGCGTCGGCGTCCCATATGAAACGTGGCATAATCGGAGATCGCTCCCACGAGTGGATTGACGACAAAGGCAACCAGCGTTCCTACATTGACGACAAGCGCAAGGTTGATATCCTTGTGACTTGGGTCCAGAAATGTTGCCACCATACTAGGAATAACGACCGCTAATAAGGATTGCCAGTGAAAATTGTTCGCAATCCAAAAAGCATTCAGGTTGACCTGATCGAAGACTGACAGCCGCCGCTTCTCTGCGGGTATCTGTGTACTCACATTGATGTCTGGCCTATTGGTCATCTCCATGTTTTGTTGATCCTCCAATATATAGCGAAACAATAGGGGTGTTTGCCACTAGAGGTAGGGTGTATAGGAGTATAGCCAACATTATACTGATGAGGCGATAAGATAGCAAGCAGATCACTAGAATAATAGAGCGCAATAAAAATTAGAGCATGACAAATAGCATGCTCCATTTTTATTGTTTAGTAAACCTAGTTCCAGTTTTCTACGCCAACGTCCTCGCCCTGACTTTCCATCCAGCGTTCCATGTCGATAGCTGCACGACAACCATCACCAGCTGCCGTAATTGCCTGGCGATAGCGATGATCAGTCACATCACCAGCTGCAAAGATGCCTGGAATATTAGTCATTGTGTTTTCTTTTGGTACGATATAGCCAGCCTCGTCCATATCCAGGATGCCCTTGAACAGCGCGGTATTCGGCTGGTGTCCAATTGCCACAAAGACACCCTGTACCGGCAGTTTCCGCTCTTCACCCGTTTGTACATTACGCAACTGCACCCCTGTTACAGTATCATCACCTAGCACCTCTGTAACGGCGGTATCCAGCATAATACTAATTTTAGGGTTGTTGCGTACGCGGTCTTGCATGATCTTACTAGCGCGGAAACTATCACGACGGTGAATCAGCGTTACGTGGTTGACGTAGCGCGTCAAGAAGGTAGCCTCTTCCATTGCGGTATCTCCACCACCTACAACGATCACATCCTTTTTCTTGAAGAAAAAACCGTCACAGGTCGCACAGGCTGTAACGCCACGCCCTTGTAGATGCTTCTCGCTTGCTAGACCCAGCCATTTTGCAGTTGCACCTGTCGAGATAATAATAGATTGCGCCTTATACTCACCTGAATCAGTTATCACCGTAAAGGGACGTTTGCTGAAATCGACTGCCGTTACATCTTCGGCCATCATCTCTGTTCCAAAGCGACGGGCCTGTTGCTCGAACTTCTCCATCATCTCAGGCCCAAGAATGCCTTCCTCAAAACCAGGATAGTTTTCCACCTCGCTCGTCGTCATCAACTGACCACCAACTTGATAGCCCTGGAACATGAGCACCGATAAGTTCGCGCGTGCTGCATAAATTGCTGAGGTATAGCCCGATGGTCCCGACCCAATAATAATAACACCATAAACTTTTGCCATAACAGATATCCTCGCTTGTATAGTGAATGAATGCTTTCGCTTATAGTAACACAGATGAGTGTTATTTTATGCCATTATATAAGAGCTTTTCACAAAAACAGGCTTTACAGTCTAACCTATTGTGAATGTGGTAGAGGAAGAGTCGTATTCAATAACTCTTCCTCCCCCTCATTAACTTGCATACAACTTTAATACTTGCAGCGTATCTTGTACCACTTGTTCGAGTGGCGCAAGAGCTACGTACTCTTCTGTTGAATGCTCATTCATGACACCCGTTGAAAGCGTGAATGCTTTGATAGTTGGACGAAAGCCACTGGTATCACTGCCGATAAATGTTGGTCGCAAACGCATTTTCTCGCTGCGTTGCTCTAAGACTTTTCTATACGTATTCAGTAATGGCTCGTGCTCGTCAATAGTGTATCCATCTGTATGTGTCTTGAATGTGATTGCAGCCTGTCCCCCGAGACGTTGCGCGGCTTGCTCAAACCCATTTTGCAGAGCTTGTTCGTACTGCTTAATGCGTTCAGGCGACTCAAAACTTCGCAACTCCCCTTCGAGCAGGAGTTTCGCTGGAATAGCATTGCGTGTGCCTCCACCACTAATACGACCAATGCTGATACGCGTCTGGTCGTTGGCAAGGGAGCCAAACGGATACTGCGCCTGGCGAAAGATTTCTAGTGCGTTTACCGATTGCGAAAGGTCTTTTCCTGGATGTCCGGTACGACCCGTGATTGTAACGTCAAAGGCTTTGTAGGCCGCTCCTTGTGACACAACGACGCCTGCCTCGAAGGCATTATCAAACACAATGCCATGTGTTGCAGGCCAACGCGCACTATCGAAGCCACCTGCACCACACATGCCCGCCTCTTCCTGAACCGTAAAGACAATCAACAATGGAGGGTGAGATAGTTTCTGCTCAACGATGCGCCGCACCACTTCAAGAATAATAACGATTCCGGCTGCATCATCACCTCCAAGATTCGTTGTGCCATCACTATAAAGCACACCATCACGTAGTATCGGGCGATGTCCTAGCCCAGGCGGAACACGGTCCATGTGCGCGTTTAAGAGTAGCGTTTCGCCATTGATGCCATCCTCCGGAAGTGTAGCGATCAAATTCCCTGCGTCGTCTACAGTGCTGGAAAGTCCAAGTGCTGCAAGGTGTTGCTCAAGATAGTGCCGAACCTGCTCTTCATGCCCTGAAGTGCTGGGAATGCCAATAATTTCAATTAATGTATCAGAGAGACGTTTGAAAGACATAGAATGTCCTTTCTAAAAGGTATAGAATTTATTGCAATTCGCTCTTGTTTATAGCCTATCACATGTGGGGTAAATTCTGTCTATTTAATGAATACGGAGATAGGTTTAGATGAGTGCCTAACTAACTGGACGTTCTAGTCAGAGGTATACTATTACTCAAGAGGGACTTGGAACGACAACATTCTTTGAGAGGCAGGAATTTCTTTGGTTGCGAATTCAGAGAAGCGACGCTATAGCTTCGAGCAGTACATCACGTTGTTGCAAAATAATGAGCAACGACTCGAGTATGATCATGGTGACATCTATGCGATGGCGACCAGCAGTGCTAATCATGCTACGATCTCTGCAAATATGTGGCGTGCTTTAGACGATGCATTGGGAGAAGATATCGCATGCCGGGCCTACATGGTTGATCGCGTAGTACGACTTACAGTTGACGTTATCGTGATGCCATGCGAGAGAGCTGACCAAGATGATGCATTTTTTCTGGATTTGCTGATATTTATCGGCGGCTTTCCATTCCTCTTGAAAAACGCACATTGATGCCTCTTGAGATTATCGAATCAGCGGATGAACAGGAAGAGCTTTCCTGAAAATATGAAAGCGTAGGTGCACTGTATTTCCCAAGCTGAGTTACCTTTTTCCCACAACAAAACGTACTATATAGGCAGAACGCCAAGTTGGCTTGAAAAAAATTCAGCAAAGGAGCAAACATATGTGGCCTTTCGATCCAAATAAACAACAGATGTACCAACAATATGCGCAGGCAGCTAATACAGGAGACTACAGTAACATCGATCCGAATGAGGCACAGGGAGAAACGCAGCAATTCATCCAGAATGCGCCTCCTGAGGAGCAACAGCAAGTCTTTCAGCAACACTTTTCCCAGATGGACCCCAATCAGCGTGCTCAACTTGCTCAGCAATTTCCACCCGAATACGGTGTAGACCCCAACAACCCTTCGTCGATGGCGCAAGGCATGGCTCACGCGAGTCGAGAACGACCTGATGTGCTACAGAACATTATGGCTCATCCTGTGATGGTGGCGGGCGGCGTTGGATTAGCTGCTCTTGTTGCCAAACACATGCTTGATTCACGTCAGCAGTAGAGCAACTATTCAGTGAACTGAGTCGCTCCGACTTTTGACAGACAAGAGGGAAGTTCTACACTACAAGCTGCTTTTGTAGTGCAGAACTCCCCTCTTTACGCATTTAACATAGCTATGCCTATCAGAACTCACAAAACAATAAAATATTATCGTGTTCACCTCGTTATTCTTTTGCATCTTGCCGCTCCTGCTTCCTTCAATGATGTGTTTTATTATTCAGATTGAGGATATAGCCAAGCGCGAACAACACCAATCCAACGGCTAAACCCAAATACAAAATATTTGTATTCCCATTCCATGAGACAACTTCTGCCAGGAATGTAACTGCCAGGAGAACGATGATAACTCCAATGATTTTCGCTTTGAGATCATCAAGGCTAGTAATGACGAGCCAGGATGGTGTAGGCAAACGCTCGTCGATGAAGAGTTCATAGAGTCCAAGCGCAACAATATAGAGGACAGTACCAAGTAGAAAGAGATCAATTACCTCAACAGACTCGACGGAAAGATGTTTGGATTCTGCTGCTGTAAATACTCCATGTGTAACCACGTCGAATATGATACCGAATACTGCTATATCACCATAGATGAGCACAGTAACTGAAGCTAGGAATGAACCGATTACGGCGATGATGACCAAGTATCGGCTTCCTGCAAGAATACGTCGTAACATGTTAATCAATCCTTTTTAAGCAATACTTTGTTCTATACTCAAGAATCACTTAATGTAGTAATAGTAAGCAGTATAATACTCAGGGCTAGAAACTTCCATGAAAGGACGATCAGCATGATTGCATATCCTCATCCTCCATTATCGGATAGCACTATTCTCCTTCGTCCATGGACTGTACAGGACCTTCCTGCTGTTGAGCTGGCGAGCTACGATCCATATATTGCCGCAGCCACAAGCGTTCCTTCCCCTTACACTCATGTTGAAGGTCTGGAGTGGCTAAAACGGCAACAGCAGCACGTGTTTGCAGGAATTGGCTTACCTTTTTGCGTCGTGAATGCACAAACGAATGAACCTCTTGGCTTTATTGCTCTCTGGCTACATAACCGTTCTTTAGGTCGAGTCCACTTTGGCTACTGGGTTATTCCTAAAGCGCGTGGAAGAGGAATTGCAAGTATGGCACTGCGCTTGTTGAGTAACTGGACGCTTGAGCATTTTGCCATGATGCGCTTAGAATTGTGGACAGAAGGCTGGAATATCGCATCCCAACGAGTAGCAGAACAAGCAGGGTTCACACGAGAAGGAGTTCTTCACTCTTATATAGAAGTAGCAGGAACGCGTCGTGATGTTGTTATGTATGTGCGTATGCTATCCCTTTAGACATGAGAAAGGGATAGCATGATACAACTTTATTTAACAGTAGAGAGACTCTTGCTGTAAACGATAAAGAAAGGCCGCCGATATACTTACTGTCGGCGACCTTTATTTATGTCTGCTTTATAACCGTTGTAAGTAACCTTATTCGCGGTTACGCATGCGCTCGTGCTGAGTGAGAAACTTCTTACGCAGACGAATGTTCAACGGTGTTACCTCGACGAGTTCATCGTTGTTGATGAAGTCGAGTGATTGCTCGAGGCTCATCAGAATTGGCGGGGTCAAGCGCACTGAGATATCTGATGTGGAGGAGCGAATGTTTGTCTTCTGCTTCTCTTTACAGATGTTGACGGTCATGTCATCGGGACGCGAGTTGAGTCCAACGATCATGCCTTCATACACTGGTGTGCCCGGTTCGATAAAGGTGTCACCGCGCTGCTGTGCGTTGTTCAATCCATAGGTCATTGCGCTGCCTTGCTCCGAGGCTACAAGCGCACCCATACGGCTTGTCCCCATTTTACCAAGCCATGGCTCGAAGCCAATAAGCAAACTGCTCATTGCTCCATTACCCTTCGTCAAGGTAAGGAAGGCATTACGGAAACCAATCAAGCCGCGTGTAGGAATGCGATACTCGATTCGTACGTTGCCGGACCCATCGTTCGTCATGTTAATCAACTGCGCTTTACGAGCCGCAAGATTCTCGGTCAACGTGCCGATGTAAGTATCCTTTGTGTCGATGACGAGATGCTCAATTGGCTCGGTGATTTTGCCATTCTCATCTTCACGTGTAATAACCTCTGGACGTGACACCTGGAACTCGTATCCCTCACGGCGCATCGTTTCGATAAGCACTGAAAGGTGAAGCTCACCACGCCCTGAAACAATGAACTCATCAGGTGAGTTGCCATCTTCTACGCGCAAGCTGACGTTTGTTTCTAACTCACGGTAGAGACGCGCACGCAGCTGACGTGATGTTGGATATTTGCTCTCACGCCCAGCAAATGGGCTGCTGTTCACCCCGAAGGTCATTTTTAGCGTTGGCTGTGTGATCGCGATGGTGGGCAGTGCCTCCGGTATATTGACATCGGCAATGGTTTCACCAATATTGGCGTCGGCAATACCTGTCATTGCGACAATCTCGCCAGCCTGGGCCTCTGCAACCTCAGTACGTTGAAGACCTTTGTAACTCAAGACGAGATTGATCTTTTGCCTTGTGACTACGCCATCACGGTTAATGCGAGAAACAAACGTATTCGGTGCAATCTTGCCACGCACGATACGTCCAATAGCATACTTGCCCTTGTAGTCGTCGTAGTCGAGTGCCGCGACAAGCATCTGCAACGGTGCGTCGATATCAACCATCGGTGCAGGAATAGCGTTGACAATCGTCTCAAACAATGGCTCCAGGTTGACACGCTCATCATCTGGATGATACATCGCAACACCATCTCGCCCGATTGCGTAAAGCACAGGGAAGTTCAAGTGGGCATCGGTAGTTGCAAGTTCCAGGAACAGGTCCTGCGTCCACTCCAATACCTGATCGAGACGAGCATCGCGCCGATCAATCTTGTTGATAATGACGATGGGCTGTAAGTTTAGCTCGAAGGCCTTTTGCAAGACGAAGCGTGTTTGAGGCATTGGTCCCTCAACGGCGTCGATGAGCAGAATACAGCCATCAGCCATGTTGAGGACGCGCTCGACCTCACCAGCAAAGTCTGCGTGTCCGGGGGTATCGATGATATTTATTTTGACGCCACGATAGTTGATCGCGGTATTTTTTGATAGGATGGTAATGCCGCGCTCACGTTCCTGATCGTTCGAGTCCATGATTAACTCGCCCATGTCCTGGTTTTCGCGGAAAATGTGGCTCTGCTTGAGCATACCATCGACAAGAGTTGTCTTACCATGATCGACGTGTGCGATAATTGCAACATTGCGAATGTCGGTACGTTGTACTAGCTTTTCTGCTGTCTGCATCATATTACTATTATTCATAACCTGCATACTCTTAGGGTGCTTTCCTCAGATACTCTCTTCAAAGACATAATAAAACCGAGCGGTCTTCGTCGCCCGGTGGATAAGTAGGCTATTTACCCGACACTCCATTACTTACATTGTATCTGTTCCACTAAATTACGTCAAGCGCGTCAGGACTTCTTAGGTACTTTTCTTGTGCTTGCTGCGGTTATATACACAACCACAGCGAGCACAAGAAATTTAGCCATGTAACGTTCCATTTAACGCGCGATCCATGTTGTAACAGGTACTAATAAGTGAAAGGTGGGTAAATGCCTGGGGGAAGTTCCCCAATGCCTCACCTGTTGGCCCAATTTCTTCCGCATACAGACCAACATGATTTGAGTAGGTGAGCATCTTTTCCAGGACCAAGCGAGCTTCGTCAATCCGTCCTGCACGCGCTAATGTCTCGGCAAGCCAGAAACTACATGGGCTAAACGTTCCTTCCAGGCTTCCTAGACCATCATCTGCCGCAACCTTGGGATTATAGCGATATACATGGGAGTCACTCGTAAGTTCTCTTTGGATACGATTAATGGTTGCGTTTATACGCGGGTCAGTTGGGCCAGTGAACTTTGTCAAAACCATGAGCAACGCACTGGCATCGACAGCATCACTTCCATAATATTGAACAAAACTATTAACCTTTTCATTCCATCCCAGTCGCATAACCTCTTCATAGATGTTCGCGCTCGTTTGCGTCCAATGCTCAATTGGAGCAGGCAAGCCTCGATGACGCGCGATACGTAGGGCACGATCAAAGGCAACCCAGCTCATCACGCGCGAGTGCAGAAATGGTTTAGGACCACCACGTACCTCCCAGATGCCTTCATCTGGAGTTCGCCAGTTCGACGCTAGCCAATCCAGGAGGCGACGTAGGTTAGCCCATAGGTCATAAGAAATATCTTTGTAACGGTCAAAGATGTAGATGGAGTCCATCAGTTCCCCATAAATGTCGAGTTGCTGCTGCTTGTAGGCTCCATTACCGATACGGACAGGGCCACTCTTTCGGTATCCTTCGAGATGAGTAAGGTTGATTTCGGTCAAATCGTGTCCACCATCAATGGTATACATTGGTTGCAGCGTTCCATTAGCTTTCAGTTCGTGGCAGCGTGCGTCGAGCCAGCCCATAAAGGCCTCGGCCTCTTGTGTGAAGCCGAGAATGAGCAGGCTATAGAGCGTGAATGCGGCATCGCGAAGCCATGTGTAGCGGTAATCCCAGTTACGGGCACCACCAATTGTCTCCGGAAGACTCGTCGTTGGCGCTGCAACAATCGCGCCCGTCGGTGCGTAGGTCAGAAGTTTCAAGGCAAGAGCTGAGCGATATACCATCTCGCGCCAACGTCCTTGATACTGGCATTGAGAGAGCCAGTGTTGCCAGTAATCTTTCGTTGCTTGAAACAGGGCATGATAATGTCGATGTGTAAGCCGTTGCGGTGCTACGTCGCGGTCCTTCGCACTTTCCAACACAAAGTAGGCATATTGGTCTTCTTGCAAGGTGAAGGTGGCACGTACACCGCCTTGACCATCTTCCTCTATAGGCACTGTGGATGCTAATCCCAAACAGAGTTGATGACTGTTGAAGATCGCTCCATCTTGTGACAGATGGATGGCGTGCGTGTCACGTCCATAGTTGAAGGCGGGTCTACATACCATTTCAAGTGAGAGGGAGCCACGTACCACATGGGCGGCGCGAATAATATGATGCTGGTGTGTCTTACTCTCTACCTCTTTAATTGGCATAAAGTCGAGTATCTCACATACACCATCAACCGTAAGAAAGCGTGTAATCAGAATGTTCGTCTCTGGTAAGTACATTTGTTTGCGACTCATGCCTTGCACGTAAGGTGGTGCGATACGAAAGAAGCCGCCTTTCTCGGAATCGAGGAGCGCACCAAAAACACTTGGAGCGTCGAAGCGAGGAATACAGCACCAGTCAATGGAGCCATTTTTCCCGACTAGCGCGACGGTATGCAAATCACCAATAATGCCATAATCCTCGATGGGTAGGTAGTTATCGGCAAGCCGCGGCATAGCGGATTGCGCTTGTTCCTGTTGCTGCATCTGCTTTTCCCCTCAATTTCGTTGTACTACAGAAAACTTAGCGCAGGCTCGGTTAACATGAACTCTACATGCGTTGCTACCTAGCATACCTAGCAGGGTAGATTTAAAAACTGGTATGATGATGTTACCACTTCTGACGAAGCTCTGCTGCTTTTCGTATCACGTTCTCTTTCAAGAGAGAGCTATCCGTGTTTGTTGTGTGTGCAACAGTTTTGTTACCTTCGGCTGGTATCTCAAGAGCACGTAGACGTGCAAAGACAGGTTCCATTGCTTTATCTGGATTACGGAAAAATTGACTGCCTCGGATACGTTCAAATCTCCATCCAAGACGCTCTAAGATAGCCTGCCGGGCCATGTCTTCTTCCAGTTTCTCGATTGGATGCCAACGGTCTCCATCACACTCAACAGCCAGACGTTTGCCGCCTCCCTCTACCACGAGGTCTATTCGATAAGCACCAACAGGCCATTGTGGAACAACACGATAGCCAGCTTGCATGAGCCTCCGCAGCACGAGTTTCTCAAATTCGGACTCGACCCGTTGTTCTTGTTCCGAGAGCATAATAGCAAATGCCTTTGGATTTTCAGCATGCAAGATAAGACGCTTGCGAATGTCGCCATCTTTCAAATTCGTGTGAGGGTCCAGAGAGTGAATCACCCACATCTGGTCACGGGCGCGACTGGCGGCAACATTGAAACGCTTCTTATACATATAATCATTGCCATCTTCACTACGAAGGGATAGGGGACCATTCCCTTCTGGCGTGTCGACCATTGACAGGAAGATAACGTCGCGCTCATCGCCCTGGAAGTGTGCTGCATTGCCACATAGTATCTCTCTTCGTGCATATTCTGTTTCTGTAAGGTATCGGCGGAGCAATGTATCAATGTAAAAAGCTTGCTCTTCTTTTGCCATCGAAATGACACCGAAACTTGCATTCCGGTATTCTGGTTGCTCTGTCATCGCCACGAGGAGCGAGGTAATAGTTTGTGCCTCTTCTTCATTGCGAGAGCCGCGCACCTCAGATGCTTTTACACGATATGCAACTGTTGGAGGACGACGTAGAACCTCGCTGTCATCGCGTAATGGTTTGATTTTCCCTTCATAAGACAAGTTGTTGCTGAATTGGATGATGGGCGAGACGCAGCGAAAATGTTCTTGCAAACAGATAGGGACACCATATGCTGTTTGTGCCAATGTGTAAATTGAAAGTTTGCCGTCAAACATTTTTGCCAGTGGAATACCTTGGAGGTGCTCATCGATGAGATGTTCAATTTCATCGACTCTTTGTCCAATCGCCAGGGGTGTTACCTGCTCATGGTCACCTACCACAACAACTTGTTGACCCATATACAACGCAGTCAATGCTTTGATATCGGCCTGACTTGCCTCGTCTATAATTACAACATCGAAGTGGTTGTGGCACGGATCGAAGTTTTGCACAACGCGGTTTAGTGGCATAATCCAGACAGGCACCGCTGTCTGGCAAAGCGGCATAAGCCGTTGTGCTTCGGCACGTAACTGCCCTGCCCGCTTGCCTGTTCCTTTGCCAATTTTACGCGTGATCTCCTTCCATCCTTGCAGGGCTCGACGCTGTTCTCCTGTCGTACGCCGTATCTGATTGGCCCATGCTTTTTTCTCAACTAACTCTGCAGTAATTATACGTAAAGTATCGCTCAATTGTGTGACGGTATTCTGGAGTTTCTCCAGCGAAACATTGGCACGTCGGTCTAACTCGTCAGAGAGTTGTCGCCATGTCCATGCTGCCTCCGGATTCTCTGGTAGTTCTGCCCTGCCATGAATTCCTTCGCGCCGTCGAATGGCAGCAGCCCATTGCGGTGCACATTTCTCTAGTTTCGCTAGAAACGTAGAACGATGTTGTAGTTCCTGATAGCGTTCCTGTAAATAGACAAGTCGTTCGTATGCTTCTTGATATGCTTGAGGTGCATATGAAGTGACGGCGCTACGTAGGTGTTGCACGACCTCTGTTTTTGCCGCGTCACCTGTCACCGCCTGTAATGTATTGTAGAGTTCTAACTGCTTTGCTTCGTTTACTTTGTAAGAACGGCGATGAAGCTCGGCGCTAAGCACGGGCGAAAGTTGAAATTGTACGGCGTTGAGCAAACGTATAAGGTCGCCGTGTTCACTCATGTGAACAGGTATTTCGGCCAGGAGTTTCGTCCACAGAAGTCCGTGTTGCATCAATTCGCGCTCTAGCGGTTCCCATTCCATTCTATACCAGTTCAGGCTTTGACGAAGTTGATAGACGAATTGTATACAGAGACGTTCAGGCTCTGGCCCCAGCATTTTCGCGTCTGGCCCATCTAGTACTGCCATCTGCCTTTGCCAACGTCCCACTAAATCTTCTCGTGCTTCCGTAAGTTGGAGTTGCGCCTGTAGGGCTTTGAAATGGTCGAGTGTTTCAGGCGAGCGGCCTTTCACACGCGTTTTTTCGATAAACGCTTTCCATTCTTTATGCATGAAGAGCGTGATACCGTTCGTTTTTCCACCATGTTCAATATGGCTCACAATCTCCTCAACTATCTTGAGCAGTTTGTCGAGCTGATTCTGTTTGTACTCATCAGGGATGAAAGGATCATATTCAAGCCGTGAAGCGTCACTTTGCAATGCTAGAGTATATACACGCTCAATTTTTGCAATGAATTCATCCCACACTTGGCGACGTAACCCTCCCTCCCGACCCGCCATGAGCGTTGTTAGACGCCAGCGTGTCGTGTCATGTAGTGGCTCCGCTGCTTTTGTAAGACGTGCTTGTAGTTCCGCAAACTTTTCAGGCGAGGTGTTAGTTGCCGCTTGTGCCCAGAGATCGCGCCGATACTCTAAATTCTCTTTCAATAACCTGTTTCGTTCTGCTATGATTTGTGCAAAAGCTACAGGAGGAAGTAACGTCACGGCATTCGGCAAGCCAAGAGCCATTTCGCGCTCATCTTTGAGCGACACTGTCGCATTTGTCGAATAAAGATGAATAAGTTCTGCCTGTGATAAAGGAAGAGGGACTCCCTGTGCTATCGGTGCAGGTATCCATCCTAATGTTTCGCGCTGACTGGTAACATGGCGTGCAGCCTCTGATGGTGCATATTGCTGTCCTGCAATGACAATAGTTTGATACTCACTACTACGTGCGTCTTTGAGTTGTGAACGTGTTTTCTGAAGTTGGTTCAACACCTCAAGGCGTTGACGTGTTAATAATGTAGCTTCCCGCTCAAGTTGTTCTCCGTTCGCGTATGAAAGTCGTTCTGTGATAGCGTCAATCGCGCTCTCCATCTGCTTCCTGCTATCATCTTCCAGTATGCTGACACACAAAGGCTGTAGAGGCTTTACCACTTTTTCGCGTAACACCTTTAACGCTTTAGCTGTGTGGCTTGTCACGAGAACGCTTTTACCTTGTGCTAGAAGATGGCCAAGTAGATTTGCGATTGTATGTGTTTTGCCAGTTCCGGGAGGGCCTTGTACGACAACCGCTCCATGCTTCTCCAGCCGACGCGCAATTTCTAGTTGTTCTGCATTCGCGGGTTTACTCAATAATATGTGTTCGTCTTCGCCATTTGGCGAGTAGAGCGAGTTCGCCGAGTTACTCGCATCCTGATATGCGTTTGTCTCGCTTGTGACAAGGCTCGTAATCGATAGTGGTAAAGCAGGACTTGTTGGTAGTGTTTCAAGAATAGACTCTATCGCTGTATTGAAGCCGAGTGTGCGATCTCGCAAAAAGAGCACTGGATCACGCACTATAAGAGGAACACTCTTGTCTCTTTGTACAAGAGCTTGCTCTGAAAATTGTCCCTTTGAAGAGAGTTGATTGACGAGCCTCTGTAAAAACTGTGAAGTATCGGCACCACCAAGTGGGTGATAGCCACCTTGTTCAAAATCTTGCCGACTACGCCCTATATGTGTTGCATTGACTTCAGGCAATGCTTGAAATAAGGCTGTGTACAGTTCTGTCGGATGTTCTGTTTCTGTTAGTGTATACTCAGGAATTTGTGGGTTGAAGAGTAGCTGTAGACGAAGCAACAAAATAGGGTGGTGAACACCATCTGTACCCGCTGGGTACCATGAGAGTATGCCATCACCCAGGACTAGCTCTACATGCTCTGCCTCGCGCGTCAATTGCGAACTGAGTCTATTAAATTGTTCGTATATATCCTGTACACGTCGACTTGGTCGCTCTATTTCTGCCCAGGCATCTCTACGTAACACCCACTCATCGAAAAGTCTTTTTCGTCCTGGATCGTTGATAACGTCGGCTCTCGTAAGGGGATTAAGAGCAACTTTATAGTCAACATTTTGCCAATTTGCCTGTAAAAATGGCAAAATCTCTTTTGGCGGTTCGGGCGGCTCCGTCAACTTAGGACGACGTACTTTGAGGATGAAGCTATCATCGTTAGCCATAGCTTCTTTGCTTGGAGGAATGATCGTATCTTGTTCTGATCGTGCGCCAACACGAATGCCGGGATAGTTAGAGAGGTCATGAAACCACATAACCCATGATTGAGCTTCAATATGCTGTTGAACTGGATTTTGAAGGTGATTAAATGCTTGAACATAACGAAATACTTGAATGAGCTTTGAACGCGTTTGGTCGATTGAAGCTCTACTATTGACTTGAACCACGAAATTCTCTCTTCCCGTTATTCTCTTGACTCGATATATAGAAGAGGTAACATAATATATGAAATTGAGGACCTCTCAGCTAACGTTGATCGTCCTCTATATGCCTACCCTCAGTATACACTAGCATTGTTAGTAGGCATGAGTATAGCAAAGCTACTATTGTAGTTCAAGTATCGTTCAAGACCAATTTTTTTGAAATGTTGAAAACTGGGATGGATTCGCAACCAAAAAACGTTGTCTATCGTATATAATGGTAAGAGTAGTCAATATAAGGCTACCTTCTACTGTAACTATAAGGGGACACAGCTATGCAAGATCGACGACTCGCTCAACGCCGCTCAAGTGGCGCAAAAGCTATAACCATCGACGAACGTGCTACTATTGCTCGTTATCGAGTACTTCAAATCGTTGCGTTGCTTCTCTCCGCCGGTTTTGCTCTTGGTCTTCACCTCGTGTTTGGACACTAAGGCATCTCCTAAGCGGCTGATTTATATAAAATGTACAGGTACCTTTTACTAGGTACCTGTATGCACATTTGGAGAGGTTTTGCTCTTGTCATCCCATTTACTTGCACCAGTCAATAAAAATGAGTACAATCAATAGTATTGTGACCATTTATAATGTTATTGGAGCAGTGCAAGCCATGATTTCACCTATACCACATCCGAATTCATTAATGCTGCCACAACCTGCTTTTAATACTACACCTAATCGCTTGATTGTCACCGCTAGTGTTGCCCTGTTCGCAATCCGTGATTGGTCGCTATGGGTGCTTGTGCGTGAGGGACCGTGGGGACCACCAATGCGTTTGGTGCTCGGTACGGAGACGGTTACGGATGCAGTAGAGCGTACACTTGATTCATTACTGCTATGGTCTTCCCATGCCTCGCTGGTAGAACTTAAAGCAGGCTGGCAGGAGCAGCAAGTCTCTGTGTGGGGCAGTATGGAACAAGGTGCGGCGGTCTCACTTATCCATAGTATTTTGTTGCGTGCTAGCCATGACGATCTGCGCCCAGATCTTCAGCAACAACCCATACCGAGCTTACATGTAAGGTGGGTACCAGTAGCGGAAGTCGAGCTAGGGCGACAGATGCTTGATACCGATGTCCTCCCTGTTTTGCAGACTGCGCTACATGTTTTACGTTCACAAATACAACGCAATCCAGAGATTGTGTTGCGCTTCCTCGCTGATATGCATACAATGCGTTCAGTAGAATCAGAAGCGGAGACGAGACAACACGACAACAACTTGCTGCCAGGCAAAGAACCGCAGTCAGGGAATGGTATACTTACATTGGCCGAAGCAACACTACTCTACCGTGCGTTTTTTCCGTCTGATGAGCAGATCGACCTTTCAAATTTGCGGCGACGTTTTATCGCAACGAATACGCTGGAACTGCTGAATGAAGAGCGGCCAGTACGTGGTCGTGAAACTGATTGGAGGCGTGTGAGCCGAGCGTATCGATATCTGGGATAAAAAATTGTTTAACATACTTATCAGAAAAGGAAGAGTATGGCGAAGGTGACGACTGGCACAGGCGATACAGGATATACGGGGCTGCTTGGGGCGGAGCGTGTCGCAAAGTATGATCCACGCCCTGATACATTTGGCACGGTTGATGAAGCAACCTCAGCACTTGGGCTGGCACGGGCAATGGCACAAGATCAGAAGGTCAAAGATATTATTTATCGTGTGCAACAGGAACTCTATTTGCTGATGGGCGAACTGGCAACCACACCCGAAAACTATGAGAAGATGGGTTTACGTATGACGATTGAGCATGTCCAACATCTTGAAAAGACAGAGGAAGCGTTAAAGCAAGAAGTAGACATTCCCAATAAATTCATCATTCCGGGTGATACGCTCGATGGGGCAGCACTTGATCTCGCACGTACAATTATTCGTAGGGCTGAGCGTATGGCGGTAAAATTGCTGCATGATGGTGTCATTGAAAACGGCGAAGTTGTGCGCTACCTCAACCGTCTCTCCGACCTTATATTCATTCTTGCACGCTACATCGAGGTTAAATCTTCCGTTGCTGAATTACCGCAGGAATAATTCTAGTTGAATTTCAAGAGAGATATGACCTGTGTAGAGACCTATGTTAACATTCTTTCAATCTGTGAAAGAAGCCCGACAGCCTGTCATCCAGGCTCCCGGGCTTTTGCTTACTCAGTTATTTGAACACAGGTATTGTCAGGATTAATAACTGCTAACGCCAGCATTAGCATGAGCGAAAATGTATTGTGTCCCCACTGGTATGCCATAGATGTTGGGTGTAGTGACGTAAATGTCGATACCATTTACCGTCACATTTGGGTGTGTCGATGTATTCGAGCTACTTTGTTCATTTAGCACCATGTAACCAAGGCCTGGAATGGCAACGTGTGTATTTGGTGCAGATGAAACAAGCAAACTAATATTGGATACTTTGACGTCGGCTAGTGTTGTTGTGGCAGCACTTGTTCCATGACCATTCCAACTTGCGTTGGCAACCGCTTTTACCTTGCTAGCCTGGATTAAACCTCTAAACAGGTAAAGATTAGACACGGTAGAACTGCTCGAGGCAAAGGCTCCTGTGCGGGCTAATTGTCCCGAAGCTGTATCAATAACTTGACCTGTGGTGCCAGCTGAAGGTATGGAAGAACTTGAGGCGCTGTTTTGCGCGTTCCCGCCTCCACAACCGATAGCCGCGGGATTGACAGCCGTACTGGAAACTGAACCGGGATGAGCGGAGATTTGCGTAAGTGCACCAAAGGAAACCGCACCTACAAATGCAGGTTGAAGTGTACGAAGATTCTGGCTACTCGCTGCAACGATGATGAAGTGAGTACCGGCCTTCAGTTTAAAGCTATTGGTCATGGTTACATGAACATCAATCATGGTGATGCTTACTGACGTCATATCCCGACCATTAGACAAATTTTCTTCGTTTAATCCTACATAGCCGAGCTTTGGTAGCCGGATTATCGAGTTGCGAGCTACTGAACCAGTGATAGAGCGTCCAGCGACCTTCAGTCCGATGAATGTTGCTTCATCAACTGTGCTTTTAGCACTGGTTGACGTGAGTTTACTGGTGATACGGGCACGCACTTGCTTTGCTGTGATCAAACCGCCCAGCACATTCAAATTCTGAAGTGTAGAGGTCGTTTGAATAGAGGATAACTTCGAGTTGTGATAGGTGGTCACTGAAGTTTGGGCACTACCTGATCTCATCAAGTTAGCTAGTGACACATTGGCAATGGAGTTCTTAGCCGAATGTGACAATGGATCGCAGGCCATTCCTACCTCTGCCACAGGTCCTAGCGTACTCCCGCTTTGCCCAAATGTAGCGCCAAGAGGCGTGGTTGCGTAAGCTGCATACGCGTACCCAGAAGGCGAACTCGCTATAAGCCCGGCTGCGTGGGCTACTGGTTGAGTTACAAATGACAAAAACGATAGTATCAGAAGTACAGGAATGATGGTGAGGCTTAAGCGTTTCATGTGCAGTCTCCTTCATTGAATTTGCACTAATCTTAATGTTAAACTTTCAACGCTACATCTTTTTCCTTCTTAAATTCGTATCGTTGTTAGGGTACCATACGAAGGTACGTCACCAGATACATCGATACCTGTCTATTATTCGGCAAGCATAAGAAAAACTTTAGGGAAAATTAGCGAGTTCAAAAAATTCTGTGACATATTCAAAAAGGGGGAAATATATTCCTCATAAGAAGGCTATCAAGAACTCTGTGTGACTTCTTCGATGAGAGGGATCGGCAGGCTATTAAGAAACCAGTGGTTCGCTGACATTAGCTAATGTTACGCTGAATGAGATACAATTAGTTGACTTAGTATGCCAACAATGCCTTGATCTAAAACTATTACAGTGTGAAATTTTCCCTTTTCAGCCTTAAAAAGGAGAATATAGATTGAGGCGAGGAGTCGATTAAACATGTTTCTTCTTTGGGGACTAGAATTACCTTGATAGTACTACACGCTATTTGTGATAGCCTTACATCTACTACCTTGCACATTTGGGCTGAATTGTCTGATAAAGCATCCTCCTCCAGTCAAAGTGAAACACCGTCTGAGAAGGCATCGACGCGAAATCATCCATTTGTGCTATCTCACGCTGCTCTCAAAGAGGTGTTAGGGAGAGTTGTGAATGCTCCTCTTTTAAAAAGAGCGGGTATGAGTACGCTCTCTCTGCGCTTGCCCTCGACATCTAAAGCTCCAACACCTTCACCAGAACTGATTGTGGAGGAACAGCCTGACATTGCGACAAACCTGAAATGGTGGAATGTTGAGTCGCTGACCTTTCCAGCTGGACTCGCTCTTGATCTATTACTTGCCCTACCCGAAAGCTCTCCCTATAACAGTGTGTATGGTGGTTCCTTACGCTTTTGGACTACAGTTGCTAAGTTTGCGTTTGAACTCATCACAAAGCAAGCCTTTATCCCCACTCTTCAAGAGGCAATACAGGATGGAATAACGCTGTATCAAGCTGTGTGGAAGGCATTTCTTTCTTCTGAAGATGCTGAACGTATGAATGTGTTGGTACACGCGATGCCCCCGCTCTGCTGGTCCTTCATGCCTTCGGGTGAAAAGAAGGTGTCGTTGTTGCATGAGGTTGTGCAAAAATTTCTTGACCAAAGTGTGGATGCCTTTGTGCGTGAAAGCCTACCATCGAATGCCCTTGTCTCAAGCCGTTCTCATCGAAAAACAGGGCCAGAGCAATGGTTGCAAGCACTATCGTCTGAAAATCCCACGCTGTCAGCAGCATCTGACGAACTACAACAGTTTGCCATCTCTCTTGCGGCATGGCTCGAAACACTACGACCAGTGGCTGCCAATGCACCATTTCGCACCTGTTTTCGACTGGAAACTCCTGAAACCGATGAACAAGCGTGGCGAGTTAGCTTTCATCTCCAGGCCAACGATGATCGGAGTTTGCTTGTTCCAGCAGATGACGTGTGGCAAGAAAGTTCTGACACCCTGACCTTCCTCAATCATAAATTTGAGAATCCACAAGAACGTTTGCTCACCGACCTCGGTAGAGCATCGCGTCTCTTTCCAATACTTGAGGAGAGCCTAAAATCTGCACATCCCCGTGAACTGGCTCTAAGCACAGAAGAGGCATATGCGTTTTTACGGCAATCGGTTCCGTTATTGGAACAAAGTGGCTTTGGCGTTCTTGTACCACCCTGGTGGCAGAAAAACTCGGCGCGTCTGAAAGTGAAATTGAAGCTCAAACCGAAGTCCGATCCAAAGGTGTCGCTGGGATTGATGGGACTTGATAGCATTGTCTCGTATGATTGGAATGCTGCTGTTGGTGACTCAGAACTGACAGAAGAAGATTTTGAGCGTCTTGTCAATCTAAAAACGCCGCTTGTACAGGTGCGAGGGCAGTGGGTAGAGTTGCGGCCCGAAGAAATTGAGGCAGCGATTAGCTTCTTCCAAAAGAAGCGTAAGCGTGGTGAGATGAAATTGGGTGAGGCATTAGGTCTCGGCCTCGGTCAAGGCATGTCTGAAACGGGGCTACAAGTTGCAACGGTTGAAGGGAATGGATGGGTCAAAGACCTGCTTGATGGATTGACACAAGATGTTGGCTGGTCCACCATTGATGTCCCCAATGCATTTTATGGAACTTTACGCCCCTATCAACTTAAAGGTGTTTCGTGGCTTGCCTTCCTCAAAAAATTTGGCCTTGGTGCGTGTTTGGCGGATGACATGGGTCTTGGCAAAACGGCCCAGCTCATCGCACTTCTTTTATATGATCGTGCACATAGAAATGGTAATGGTAAACAAAATGCCACCCTTGTGATTTGTCCAATGTCGATTGTGGGCAACTGGCAGCGTGAACTACGACGCTTTGCACCGTCACTCAAGGTAATGGTGCATCATGGTATGGAGCGACTCTCCGGTCAAGCATTTGTCGATGAGGTCGAAAAGCACGATGTGGTGATTACAACGTACTCACTAGCGTTGCGGGATAAAGAGCATCTTGCGCCGATTACGTGGGAACAGGTGGTGATAGATGAGGCGCAGAATATTAAAAATGAAGCGGCAAAACAGACACAGGCGATCAAGAAACTTGACGCAAACTATAAAATTGCTTTAACGGGAACGCCTGTAGAGAATAGACTTTCCGAACTCTGGTCAATTATGGAATTTCTCAACCCAGGGTATCTTGGGTCCGGTACAGAATTTCACAAGAACTACGCCACTCCTATTGAACGTTATCATAACGTAAAGCGTGCCGATGCGTTGAAACGTCTGACGCAACCATTTATTCTTCGACGTTTGAAGACGGACAAGAAAATTATTCAGGACTTGCCAGAGAAGATGGAGATGAAGGTTTTCTGTAATTTGACGCAAGAACAGGCATCGCTCTATGAGGCTGTGGTTCAGGAGATGTTAGCGAGAATCGAAGAGGCCGATGGAATTGAACGAAGAGGGCTCGTGCTGGCAACACTTATAAAATTGAAGCAGGTCTGTAACCATCCTGCCCAATTTATGGGCGATGGAAGCCGTTTGGAGCAGCGTTCTGGGAAACTTAATCGCCTTGAAGAAATGCTTGAAGAGGTTGTCGCGGCTGGTGATAAAGCGTTGATCTTTACACAATTTGCTGAAATGGGAACATTGCTACGTACAACATTGCAAGAGCGATTAAATCGAGAGGTCTTGTTCCTGCATGGCGGCACGCTTAAGAAGCAGCGTGACATGATGGTACAGCGTTTCCAGGAAGAGCGACGCGGCTCACCTTTGTTCATTTTGTCATTGAAAGCAGGGGGCGTGGGTTTGAACTTAACGGCGGCAAACCATGTCTTCCACTTTGATCGTTGGTGGAATCCTGCTGTAGAAAATCAGGCTACTGATAGAGCGTTTCGTATCGGGCAAAAGAAAAATGTGCAGGTACATAAGTTTGTGTGTGTGGGTACATTGGAAGAACGAATTGATCAGATGATTGAGCAGAAAAAAGAACTTGCCGAAAGTATCATCGGCAACGGCGAAAACTGGCTTACTGAGATGTCGACCTCTCAACTGAAAGAGTTGTTTACATTGAGTCGTGAGGCAGTAGGAGAGTAATATTATGGGCAGACGACGGTACGGCGGCTATGATGATTTCGAATGGGACTATTATTCACAGAACAAGCCACGCATGGTTGAAGGTGGTATCAAGGCGAAGAGTGAGCGTGGTGCAATTGGCGAAACATGGTGGTCCCAACGTTGGGTTGATGTCCTGGAGTCATTTGGTATGGGAACGCGCCTCACACGAGGCCGTTCCTATGCACGGAAGGGGCAGGTACTTTCAATCGAGATCGAGTCAGGGCTGGTAAAAGCAAAAGTGCAGGGATCACTTCAGCAACCATATACAATCAAGATACGCTTGCAGCCGCTCTCTAAACGCGACTGGGAACAGGTAACAACAGCGATGGCTGCACAAGCCATCTTTGCTGCGAAGTTGCTCGCTGGCGAGATGCCTAAGAACATCGAAGAAGCCTTTGATAGCGTCAACCTATCGCTCTTTCCAGAGACAGAGGAAGACCTGCAGACAAGTTGTAGCTGTCCCGATTGGGCTAACCCCTGCAAACATATTGCTGCCGTTTACTATATACTAGCAGAACGTTTCGATGAGGACCCTTTCCTGCTCTTCAAACTACGAGGACGTGACAAAGAGGTAATTATTGTAGCCTTACGGGAGAAGCGCGTCGAGAAACTTGAAGGAAAAAGCAAGAGGGCGAAGGGTAGCACAAACAAACCTGAAAAGCGCGAAGAGCCTGCACAAGATGAGCCAAGAGTACGCCTTGAAGATCAGCTAAACACGTTCTGGCTTACGGGGGAAGCATTAGATACCTTCGCAGTAAATCCTGTTCCACCTGATGTCGATAATGCTATCCTCAAACGTTTGGGAGATGCGCCTTTTGTTGCCGAGGAAAAGAATGTATCGAAGATATTAGCAAAAGCGTATGATGCAGTAAGTTCCACCGCTTTACGTAAAGCGGCGGAATGATCTTACCATTAGAAATGCTGGGAGTTAATGGTTCCGAATTATACTGACTGCGCTATTGCTTCTGATATCTCTGCTATCTGTAGCCCACATCAAGCTTAAGCAACTAATATGGGGCGGGGGAATAGGTTGTTGAAAAGCATGTGGCGCGCGTTGAATAGGGATATATTCCACATCGTGCACCATTTCAATGCATTCCTTCCTGTTGTTGCATCATTTTTCGTGTGATAGGCATTACACGTAGAGCAGTGGGCAAATGAGGATATGTATTGCGTATTCCTATAGCGGCAAGGTCAAAGATTTTCTGACGTTTTGCGCCCCAATCTAGTCCGTAAATCTCGCGTACTGGTTGAGGGAGGAGTGCACTTGTTACTTGAAGGTTGAGGTGCAGTATTGGGCGCAGGGCAGTTGGTACAGGTGGATAAAGTACCTGACGTACAAGTTGTTGCGCCTGGGGTGTGGAGGCTAGTTGATTACTATAGACGACATCATGAACATAGGCATAGAGATCGTCTACCGTTGGCGGCATGTCGGCATTGGTGAGTCCCAGTAGGTGTCCAATTGTCTTCGATTCTTGGTAGTAATTGTCTTGCTCCTGATGAATGAGTGAACCGACAAACAAGGGATAGGTGAGTAGTATAGTGTCCGCGAGTGTAGCATGTACCCATAAGAGTAGCTTAGGGTCTCGTGCATGATAGGCTGTACCTTCACTATAGGCACCTGCTTCTGCTGGAAGAGTGCCATACACATGTTTGTGAAGATTATTGATTCTACGAGCGGCCTGACGTGCGGTTACAGTCGTTCCAAAGGTAAGCATTTGCCCTAAAAGAAATGTGTGTTCTGTACGTTTGAAGGGATTGGTCATATAGCTACTGTGTTCGCTAACTCCCATTGCTACAAGAGGATGCGCGAGTTGCATCAAAACAGCACGCGCTCCGCCTAAGAGCAGGATAGATTCTTGACCAATTTTCCATGTTATACTTTCAGAACCATAGTACCCATGTTTCTGCACGTTGGCCGCCCGTCCTCTCAAGCGTTTTTACCTATTTTTGCTTAAGCTGCTGCATACGATTGTGAAAATCTCTCCCAACAACCTCTTCCGCCTTGTCTTGATCGTCTTTCATGATCTGAAGCACTAGAGCAATATCGGGGTTAGGAGCAAGCGTGAGATCATGACGGCCCTGCTGCACTGCCTGCAATATTTCGTTCGCAACTTGATCGGGTGTAAGCATCGCAACGACATTCAGAAATTGCATTGCATCCTTCTCTTGATGAATCATCGGCGTCTCGACCCAAGCGGGATAGACTGTGGTTACATCGATACCTGTGCCATATAACTCCGCGCGGAGTGCTGACGAAAAACCACGTACTGCCCATTTGCTCGCGGTATAGCCGGTGAGTAACGGCGAACAAATTTTGCCAGCTACTGAACTAAGAAAAACGAAGTGGCCACTCTGCTGGTTACGCATTGTCGGTAGCGCAGCTCTCGTGCAGTTGTATGTGCCCATGAAGTTGATGTTCATCATAGACTGCATCTCTTCCGCGGTGAAAAGATCAATAGGACCACCTCGACCAACACCCGCACTGGTAACAACCAGATCGATACGATCACCGGCATTGTGTGCCTGTTGCATGAGCGCCTGAACTTGAGACTCCTGAGTGACATCTGTCGGAACGCCCAAAACTTTACTCTTCGTGTTTGGCGCATGTTGCCGCACCTGCTCAATTGCTTGTTGGAGTCGCTCATTATTGATGTCGGCCAGCACAATATGTGCTCCCTGTGCATAGAGCGCACATGCCGTTGCCAGTCCAATGCCGCTGGCCCCGCCAGTAATTACTGCAACAGCCCCGTTGAAGTCCTTCAGTGCCATGTAACAGCTCCTCTGTGAACATAAAAAATCAAGTGGTTCGTACTCAACGTCCCACTTGATAGTATCTTTTGTTACAGCTAGGTGTCAAATACTCGATTGCATGAGAAATTGCGTTTTAGGCATTGACAATGGTGCTGTACTTTGTTCATTGCTACATCTCGACAAGAACACGTCGAACTTCGGTCAGTGCTGTCGTAATGTGGTGTTGCTCAATACCGTAGTGAGTTACGGCACGAATCTTACCACCACCCATATGACCCATAAGCACGCCACGCTTTTCTACGCGTTGCAAGAACTCTTCGGTTTCAGCTAGTGTGGCAGGCTGATTATAAGCGTTGCGTAAACTAAACATCACGATATCTGTAACGACTCCATCCGCGTCAATGGCGAGCTGAGGGTAGTCCGCAAGTCCATTAGCTAGAAGTTTCGCATGCTCATGGTCTTCTGCGAGTCGCTCTACCATTTGCTCTAGCGCCAGAATGCCAGCAGCAGCTAGAATACCTGCTTGACGCATACCACCGCCAAGAAGCTTACGTGTACGGCGAGCACGACGAATAAATTCTTTATTGCCCACTAACATAGAGCCGACAGGTGCGCTAAGTCCCTTTGAAAGACAGAACATGAGCGAGTCTACCTCTTGCACCAGTGTGCTTACAGAGGTGTTTAAGGCAACTGCCGCGTTAAAGATGCGTGCTCCGTCAACGTGTACCGCTACTCCGTGTGCGTGGGCAAGAGCAGCAACGGCATGTGTTTGCTCAGCTGTGAGAACTTTGCCACCACAACGGTTATGTGTGTTCTCAAGACAGATAAGGGCGGTTGCTGCGACGTGTTCATCGCTTTCATCTGCTAGCCCAGCCTTTACTTTATCAAGGTCAAGCGTACCATCAGCATTGGTTGGAATAACCCACATCGGCGAACCGCCAAGGGTCGAAGGACCACCTGCTTCATAGTGATAGACATGTGACTCGTCGCCCACGATAACAGCCCGTCCTCGTCCCGCATGTGTGAGCATCGCAATCGCGTTACCCATCGTACCACTTGGAACGAAGAGGGCCGCCTCTTTTCCTGTGCGCTCTGCCGCCAGTTCTTCGAGGCGATTAATCGTGGGATCTTCTCTATACACATCGTCACCCACCTCGGCTCGGTACATGGCCTCGCGCATAGCGGGGGTTGGAAGGGTGACGGTATCACTACGTAGGTCAATAGGCATAATGTGTTGTCTCCTTTCGAGAATAAGGGAAAATATGTGGCTTATCTATGCCTTGCTTTAAGGCGTTACAGTTACTCATGTAAAAGAAAGTAGGGTTTTGAACAGCCTACAAAAATCGTGTCTTTACATGATATCACAGTACAATTTTGCTGACCGTATTGAAGTTAAGCAGTAGGTATCTTCTCTCGTAGTCATGCAATACCAATTCATTCCAGAGCATCAAGATGAGTACGCTCTTATGAGCACAAAGACCTCAAGGCGTTTTGGAATGTCACTCCATATCTTGAACAATTGCTCGGGGAGGACCTCACAAGGGTACCTGGACTGAGCATCGTTCTTCATCCAAACGTTGTCACGACTTGTTTTTCTCGTTCACATACTGTATGCTTCCCAGAGTGTTATATCACGCTCGAGGTTCACATACTGTATGCTACCCAGCATGTTATATCACGCTCGAGTACGATGAGTAAAAGTGCTATCGACACAAGACTGGTCAAATGCACAGTGATGTGACGCATGCAATCGTTTCGTGAAACAGACAAGTAGAGCTCTGAAAGAGAGGTACTGATCTATGATGGCTTTTGCGCTGAGTGACGCTGTGAATGAAGACGTGCAATCAGTGTGAGCTAGTGTTGGCTCTATCTCTGTTTGGGCTGACTGACAGCCTTTTCAAGAAGGCCGTCCGTTTTTCTATGACATGTTTCTTCTCCATTGATTCCACATGATGCCTCAACACGTTTGCGTGTTCCTTCGCTGAGGTTAATTGTGTATGCTTCGTCTTTATTGACTCGCGTTACCCCTCCACGTGTTTTCGTTGCATTGAAAATTTCTTGAGGGATACTATGCGCAATCGAGACGCCTCTATCATCTTTATCGCACTCAGTGGCTTATCGTCGCTCTTTTATGCGATCATTCTTCCTGTCGAACTCGTGTACCTCATCAAGGTCGTGGGATTCAATCCGTTACAACTTGTGCTCATCGGTACACTACGTCAATCTATAAATTTTCTATTTCAGGTGCCGACTGGCATTCTGGCTGATATGTATAGTCGTCGTTTAGCAGTAGTACTCGGCATCCTTCTTACTGGCGTAGGGTATCTCATGGAAGGCTCGTCGCTCATGTTTGCCGTTCTATTTGCTGCTCAGGTACTCGTGGGGTTTGGAAGTACTTTGATGAATGGTGCAGATGCGGCATGGATCGCCGATGAGATCGGAGCAGAGCGCGTGGGTGTTGTTTACCTACGCGCCGCACAGGTGGGTTCTCTGACTTCACTCCTGGGTATTGCAATCAGTGCTGTCCTTGTCAATGTAGGTCTCAACCTGCCACTTGTTCTTAGTGGAAGCCTCTTTATCGTCCTGAGCATTCTTTTGGTACTCGTGATGCCCGAAAGACATTTCACACCTGCACGTAGAGAAGATCGTAACGCATTGCAGCAGGTGAGGCATACACTCCGGGCAGGTATACAAGTGGTGCTCCTGCGACCTGTGTTACTCATCATTCTAAGCACTGTAGTGTTCTCCGGTATGTTCAGTGCTGGCTTCGACCAGCTCTGGAATTACTATTTGCTGCACTCATTCGTCTTTCCTGTTCTGGGAGGACTCACATCTGTCACCTGGTTCAGTGTCATCGAAGTTGGCATTGTCATGACCAATTTCTTTGGCATCTCGATTGTGAAGTGGTGTATTGATACGAACAGTCATCGGGCAGTAGTTGTAGCGCTGTTCATCGTAGATAACGTGAGTTCTGGATAAGTAGGACCCCTCTCCGATGAGTTAGAATAGGAGTTAGACAAACAGCTTCTATCCATCATCGGAGGGATCTCGCAATGAGTTTACTCGAGTTGTTCTGCGAGGCTCGA
>JAABUZ0100000743.1_pt1 | contig 73798 bp, 78 predicted proteins | sample 5562091 | NCBI WGS metagenome assembly JAABUZ01 (sample SAMN12813069, study PRJNA571459) | rock metagenome | isolation source: Antarctica rocks | place: Antarctica: Victoria Land, Linnaeus Terrace sud | collected 2015-12-21
AATTTTAAAAATATATATAGCTTCTTAGTTAATTTTAAATTATATAAGTATTTTAATTAAAATATTATAAACAACTCTTTAAATTTAATTATTAAATATATTTATTTAATATATAATTATTAAATAAATTATTAATATTTTTTCTAATAACAATAATAACAATTATTTAAGTTATAATACTACAAAAATTTAATATTAATTTAATTACATAATGTTTAAAGAAATAATATATAAGTAAAATATTAAATAAGATTTATATAATTTTTTTCCAAATTATTTATTTAATTATATATTATATTATTGATATTTTAGAAATATATATATATATAAAACTTTATATATAAAATTGCTTATATATATAGTAAAACTATTAATATAACTATAAATATAATTAGATATTCTAGTTTCTCTATTATAATAATAATAATAATATTTTAAAAAAAAGATTTATTAGAATATTATTAATATCTACTTGATTATTAGTATATATTATTATATTATTACTTAAATTTAAACTTTAAAGTATATTAGAAATTGTCTTTATTTGTGTTAGACTAGCAAGATAAACAAGTCTTATTATTTTAGTTTTATTTTAATATATAAGTTTGTATAAAAACTTTGTATAAACTAGTACAAATCTATATAAACTTGTTAACTTTATAAATAATAAATTTGTTCAAACGCTATAACATTAATAATTTTGAGATTTTTAAATTTAAGCTTATAAGTTTAATTTGTTGTTAAAAACTCTTTCTATTAATTATTTACGCTAGATAAGTTGTTCTATTTTATACAAAGATTTTGTACAAACATCACTTGCACTTTGTACAAATTGTTTGTTTAATTGTGTGCAAATCTTGTTGTAATATTCTTATATTTATATTTATTTGTATTAATAATTATGTTGTTTTATGCTCTTTATAGTGAACAATCTTTGTAGCTTGTTGTTTAGTAGTTTTAAGTACTCTTATGTAATTGTTAATGTAAACTTGTACAATTAATGTATATTTATTAGTGTCTAGTAATACGATGTACTCACGAAAGATGTCTTGAACTTATTGTATTATTTAAATATTTTTGTGCTCTTCTTTATAGATTTATGAACATGTACTATCTAGAGCAAGTCTTTGTGCATTTGTTAGCAATTTTTGTTAATTAATTTATGTGTCAATAGCTTGCGATCAAATATATTACGTACAACAACATAGAGCTTTCTACAAATCTTCTACGACTCTCTATTGTATATCAAGAATGTCGATTGATAACTTTATAGACTTCGTAGAGTCTAATATCGAACAATGAGAAAAACTTGAGATCAAGTTGCGAGATAATTATTCGAATAACTCGATCAATTTCGATATAGAATTTGAATAGATTCGTGAAAGATTAATTAAGAATAGTACGATCTTGATCGAGTCTAAACTCGACAACACTTGTTTAAAACTTCTAGTGAAACTCAAGCTTATAATTAGAAGAATTTCATAATATGTTATTATCACTAGTGTGATCGTTGAATCGAGTCGAACACTTTTTTCTTAACTCGATTTACTCTCTTGAGCCTCGTAGGGTTGGGCCAGAATTAAGGCGCGAACTCGATTCTAGAGTTGGGTTTCGTTGAGTTAATGCCAAGAACTTAAGCTAACTTCGTCGCGTTAGCATTCGCTTATCTTATCTTATCTTATCTATGCGCTAACTCGATTAAGTTGATGTAGAATTCAAGCTAGCCCAATTAGGCTAGTGTAGAGTCCACGCTAATTATATATGATTAGCGCGTCACGTGACGTCACGTGATTGGGTAAGTTAGATTAAACACTCGACGCACATTCTTCGTTCGTTTCATCTTGTTAAACTAGGAAATTTGCTTGATTCTAGAGTTAGGGTTGAGCGAGTTAACTCGATCGAGTTGAAACTCAACTCGACGATCACACTAATTATCACATTAAGTTTAACTAATTTGTACAAAATTAAGATCGTAAAGTTACGAACAAGTTTGTTGTTTTACAAACTTGACTCGACGCTATTTATTCGAGCAAAGATTATAAGAATCATAAGAATGAAATCTTCGAATACAATTTTGTTTTAAATAAGCATTGTTTCACGTATTATAATAATGATTAATATTAATCTTGTGCAAAGTATAACAAGCATCAAGTTAAGCGTTCGACAAAAAAATTTATAAAAAATGAAGATAACGAAGATTCGACTACATTTAATGATGCGTGTTGTTGCTTCTTTATTGTACTTTTATACTAATATTGTATAGCAATATTTAAGAAGATAAATATTGTTTGTAGAAACAAAAGAAACGATTTAAAACTAATAAATATAAACGAGATAAAGAGAAAAAGTAACACTAATTTGTACGAAAAGATTTACAAAATGCACAAGTCTATAACAAGACATTACAAAGAGCTCGCTAAAGATGCTTTAACAAATAGTAAGTAGTTCGATGCGAACGACATAAGTTAATGCAACAACGAACGATAGCATAAAGAGTGTTGAAATAATTAGATAGCTTGGCGACATTCAATAATATGCGCGAGATTAGTGTTGCTTTATAACTTCTTGAGTGTTTGTAGTGCGATCATGTTAATCGTCGCAATATTTAATGTGGATTTTCAAATTTCAATGTTCGGTTTTCGGTTTTCGGTTTTTCGAAAATTTTCTATTTTGACCTTAAGCAGGGTATCGGCCACCGTAGCCAAGGCTTCAATGAGATAATGATTGGACCTGGGAGCGATAATGGGATGGTGGGGTAATCGCCGGTGCCCCACTACAATTCGCCAAGCACAATGTTTAAGGACGATTCAACTTGATTCCGAAGGTATAAGAGAGTCGCTTTCCCACCATCAGGGAATTCCAGTTCCATTCACCCTCCAAAGTCTATTGCAATCACACCCGAACTCCCGACGACCATCATGACACAAACAATCACCCTCTACTCCCACGCCAGTGGCCCGAACCCATGGAAGGTTGCCATCATCCTCGAAGAACTCGGTCTTCCTTACAAGACCGAGTTCCTGGAGTTTGAGAACATGAAGAAGGCTCCCTATGAGTCCAAGAACCCCAATGGCCGGTGAGCTGCCGCTTTCACCATCTGAGTCGTCCTCACAACAGCTTACGTTTACCTTTAGTGCCCCTACGATCGAAGATCCCAACACTGGTATCACGCTCTGGGAGGTGAGCCACCGTGGCTCCCAAGACGTGAGACAAGCCGAAAGACTAACTTCATATCCCTAGTCTGGCGCCATCATACAATACCTGGTCGACCAGTACGACAAGAAGAACTCAATTAGCTTCTCCTCCTTCCCTGAAAAGTACCTTACCCAGCAGTACCTCCACTACCAAATGTCCGGTCAAGGCCCCTACTTTGGTCAAGCTGCTTGGTTCACCATGTTCCACCACGAGAAACTCCCCAGCGCCGTTGAACGCTATCAAAACGAGGCAAAGCGTGTCACTAAGGTCCTGGACTCGGTGTTGAAAAAGAACGGTGATGGTTATTTGGTTGGTGGGAAGTGCACGTACGCGGATTTGGCCTTCGTCACGTGGGCCTCCATGTTTCCGTATCTCAAATCTCAGGATTTCGACATCGAGAAGGAGACACCTCACTACGATGCTTGGCTGAAGAAGTTGCAGGAGAGGCCAGCGGTCAAGAAGGTGCTCGCGGAGAAGCAGGCCGCTAGCAAGCAGTAGGCTGAAATACCCTACACGCTGAGGTAGATGTGAGGCCAAAACCCATAGAGCGATGAGGTCTGCCACAGAGCCGTAAGGTCTGCCTCTCAATGACAGCAAGATTACGAGTTTCTTCTCTTGGTTTGCATTCCATCCACAATGCACCAACGAACGACTTTCAAGCTTCGATCAAGCGTTTCGATGCTTCCTTCTGCTTAAATTTTCGGGGGTTGCTGCGCACTGCCCAACGCTCAACGTTATTTCGAGTCTGTGTAGGTTTGGCTCTCTTTATCCCAATCTTCATAGCGCTTAAAGAACGTGGAATCATCTTAGCTCTAGTAACGGGGAACTAGGGGTTTCATGGAACGGTCTTCGTTTTTCCTTTGCAAAAAGTCGTTTTTTCATCCACCACCGGCAATTAGCCCTTAACACCGTAGGAATCTCCGACGAAGTCTTTCCCATAAATTATACAATATCTGTCACTGTTGTCTCGCGCATTGCAACTTCCTTTCCACAGCCAATCCCGTTCTCCGCAATCTCATCATGGCTCAAAAGACCCACCGTGCTGTTATCCATTCTTCCGTCGATACTCCGCTAGCTGTTCAGGACGTGCCTATCCCCATTCCTGGATCTGGGTCTGCAGTTGTCCGAATACTCGCAGTACCAATCCTTGCATACATGTCCGAGGTTCTGTCTGGCAAACGACCTTACCCTATGTCGCTCCCACTCACGCCTGGAACCAGTGCCGTTGGACGTGGTGAGTATTGGCTTTGTTAGGGATTCCATCAAGGGATATTCTCTAGATAATAATTAAGGCAACTAGCATGATATGTTGTAACAAGAATTTCCATTTCGCGATTTTGCCGTTGTGTCAGCCTCACACCCCTACGTGACACGTTTTCTTTCCGTCATAGCAGTCTCTTGTGTAACTTGCTCCTACAGTCGAAATCTAACGGCCGACAGTGACAGCCACCGGCCCCGACACCACTCTCTTGACACCCGGCACCCTCGTCCTATGCGATATATCTGTCTCCGCGCGCGATAATCGCTCCGCCCGCTTCCTCATGGGCCTGCATTCCGGCTCCCCCAAAACTCGCCCCCTGATGGATGGCGAATGGCGCCACTCGACCTGGGCTGAATACGTCAAATTTCCATTAGAAAATCACTACCCTCTGAACGAGGACCTGCTGTTGAAGAGACAAGGATACAGCATCTGTGATCTGTGCACGCTGCCTACATCACTGGTCCCTTTCGGAGGCCTGGACGAGATTGGTCTGAGGGCGGGTGAGACGATCGTCATTGCCCCTGTGAGTTGACTATGGCTTTCTTTCCGAATACTGGACGAAGGAAGGGCGTCGGCAACTGGAATTGCTCTACTCGCTTCCTTTCTGTATGTCATATATATCAATCGAGCTAATACGGATGATGAACTAGGCAACCGGCCAGTTCGGCGGCGCTGCCGTCGGAGTCGCCCTCGCCATGGGTGCTATTGTCATCGCCATGGGCCGAAACCGCGACACCCTCGCTCGACTAAACTCCACCTTCGGCTCTACCGGCCGTCTGACCACTGTTCCCATGACTGGCACCGTCGAAGGCGACACACCCGCCCTCCGTGTCGCGTCACTGGATGGCTTCTCTGCCCTTCTCGACATCTCGCCCCCAGCTGCAGCAGGGAACACCTATCTCCCTGCTGCGCTTTCGCTTCTAAAACATGGCGGCAGGGTCGCGCTGATGGGGGGTGTGAGTGGTGCAGTGAGTCTACCGTATGGTATCATTGTGCATAACGATTTGAATATTTGTGGGAAGTGGATGTATAGCCAGGAGCAGGCGAAAAGGTGCATACGGATGGCGGAGACGGGGCTTCTGGCATTGGGGGAAAGAGGTGGGGTGGTGACGAGGGGAGAGTATGGGCTTGAGGAGATCGAGGCGGCAGTGGAGAGGGCGGGGGCGGGGAGTGGGGGGGGGGCGCAGGTTGTGGTGGAGCCTCTAAAAGGAATGAGGAAGTGAGGAGGAAGAGGAAGCGTGATGTGGTCAGGTCATGGACATCTCTGACAGAGGATGCAATGGAGCGAGAATTGGTGAGGTCAACCGCGCACTACATAAGTGCCTAAGGTGTTGTTCGTAACGTTAACAAGTAATCTTGGAAGTGGCCTTCATCTCTTGTCATGGAGGTACATTATCCCATGCGCCCGGTGCAACTGGTCGCAGACCATCATGGCAAGGACCATGGTAGTTAGCGGAGTGATCGTTCGTCAAGGTCTTCTGCTTAGGTCGTTGTTTGTCGCTCAGCCCATGACCATAATGTCAATACGCCTTTCTTTACCAAACGACTCTGATCCTGACTCCTGATTTGCATCTTTCCGGCTCATTTGAGAATAGGACGATCCTTCTAAGATCCTGGACGAGTGTCGCGATACCCGGCACAAGCAGACGGGATGTTCGTCCGAAAGCGGCTAGCGTAATACAGAATACGAGTGGAGGTTAGCGCAGGGTCCAGACTCGGATAAGCTTCTGCTTGAACGCCCCTTGTTGTTGCACTTGTAACATGACTTTGTACCGCGTATCAAATGCTCAAGGGCGAGGAAGGTCTTGAGCATATCCCACGATCGAGAGCAACTAACGAGTGACCTATAAGTACATATCGAGTGGTATGTCCGGGGACAAGGATGACCGAACGCATTAGCTTCTCTCTATATCTAGTTCTCATTCCTTTGCTCTCTCCTCTTCTCTCCTTCATGCTTTAGCTTCATCTGCAATTTTTCTCAAGTATACTCAACAGCCATGGTTGCACTTCCCGTGGTTCGTGCCAGCAACACCGCGCTCGTACAATCCCACCCCCTCGTCGTCGTCTTCGTGGGCGGTACATCTGGCATTGGCGAGTACACTATTCGTGCTCTAGCAGCTACACATGGCGACCAGGGTAAAGGCTTGCGCATACATATCGTTGGTAGAAACGCCGCTGCTGCCAAGCAGACAATTGCGTACTGCAGAAGCGTATGCTCACGGGGACAATTCCTGTTCGTGAAAGCCAACGACCTATCGTTGCTCAAAGACGTCGATCGCGTTTGTGCTGAGATCGTACGGCTTGAAGAGAAAGAAACGGCGCCTAATGGAGGGAAGCCAAGCCTCGATCTGTTAGTGATGAGCCAGGCATATTTCCCATTGCTATTCCAGCCGCGAAAAGGTACGTATATAATACCATGTCTCCTTACCTCCCAAACGCCCCACCATGCTCATCCCCATCCCGACTTCGTGCATGACTGAACAACTGGCACAGAGACCCCCGAAGGCCTCGACACCAACCTCTCCCTCCTCTACTATTCTCGGATGCTCTTCGCCCACAACCTCCTCCCCCTCCTCCGCGCCTCCCCCCTCCCCACCGGCGCCCACATCATCTCCATCTACGCCGCCGGCAAAGAAGCCGCCTTCCATCCCCTCGAACTCTCCCTCCGCGACCCAAAACACTACAACATCTCCACCCTCCGCTCCCACGTCTGCTACATGAAGACCCTCTTCTTCGAAAACCTGGCCTCTCACCACAAGCTCAGCTGTGTGCATGTCTTTCCGGGCCTAGTCATGACGGAAGCGTTCAACGATAAGCATCTCCCGCGATGGTTTCGGATCCTTTGGTGGGTTGCCGGGCCTTTGGCGGGGTGGTTCGCGACGCCGCCGAGGGAGATTGGTGAGCGTGTGCTTTTTCTGGCTACGGAGCGGTATCCGGCGAAGGGAATAAGGGAAGGGGATGGAGGATCTGCTGGGGTTGCGAGGGCAAACGGGGAGGTGGGGAGTGGCGCGTATGCTGTGAATTGGGATGGGGAAACGGTGGCGAACGAGAAGGCGTATGAGAAGGCGAGGAAGGAAGGTTGGTATGAGAAGGTGTGGGAGCATACGATGAGTGCGTTTGGGGAGATTGAGGCGGGGAGGGTATTCGCTGGCTGAGTGTCCGCGGCTTGAGTGTAGGGATGCGTATCAGAGCTCAGGCAGTGTCAGAGTTCAGAGGCAGAGCGCGAGATTGACATGGTACCAGCATCCAAGGTACGAGACTCCAGCTTCCATCTCATTCATCCAGGTATCCATTCTACGAAACGGCCGTGTCATGTCATCTCAACGAGTCTGAGAAATGCCTTCCCAGGGATAACTCAAACAAGACAACTCTTACATCTCTCCCATGCTCGAGCAACTATAGCTGCTATTTACCCTCTCAATCAACCTGTGCGCTCCTTCTTGTCCTATTATCCCGTCCAAACCCTCCTTATGGCCTTATTCGCCGATTCAACGGTAACACTACACCTTAACGATTTGGGCATTGTCAGCAATAGAATGCTACTGGTCTCAGCAACGCGTTCACACCTCGTTCCGAGCGGCCGAAAAATTTACAAGCCCTGGATCCGCACCCTGCCACACGCTTTTCCCAATCAAGCAGCTCTCCCTTTCCGAGCAGCTCTCTCGTCTCCTCTGCCCATCTACCCTCGCACTCACCTCCCTCTCTCGCCCGAAAAGCTCACTCCATCGCCTATCTGGCAATGGCAATAAGCAACCACTCAACTGAATCTTCCAATATCCCGGCTGAGGCAAAGATGGCTGGAAATCCTGATGGCCGCTTCAGTAGCGCGCTATTTATATTTCCTTTTCCCAGGGCAATATGAGATTGATATTGTTCTTCTATATAAATGTTACTATCCACTCCTCGACGTTCGTGATTCTGGTTTTCAAATTTGTAGCAAGAGGATAGGAGGAGGGTGTTTCACTCGTAGCCGTCGTGGTCGGTGGCTTTTCGTACCATGGGTTTGGTAGTGTGACGAAGTGGTGGGATTTGCATGTTAACACTTCGTCGTCGTTCACGAGTTTTATATCGCGATGACCATTCTTCGTGGTGGTTATGGGATGCTGCTCCTGCAGGTACGCTAGTGGGTAGGAATAGATGTATGTTTATGTAGGTGGAAGCATACGATGCTATTATGTACCGAGCATTCGAACGATCCAACGAAGCCACCCAGGCCAGCGCCATAAATACTGATGGAGGATATATACCCAAGGACCTAATCACCTCCCTTATCCTGACATACCTACACTTCCTTCTTGACCAATTCGCCCTCCTCCCCTGTCCCATTGCTCACACCCGCGCCCACACCACCCACCCTTCCCTGCCTCCGTATATACCGCCCCAGACTCTCACAAAGCCGATCAAGCACCCACTCGCTCTCGCTCTGCTCCGCCATCATGGGGCTCTTCTCCCCAATCCAATCCCACTCCACCAAGCCCTCATCCTCCTCCTCCGCCTCCATCTCTTCAGGATTGAACCGACTGAAGCGTATCAGCCGCGTATACTCCACCCACTCCTCATAGCTATACCTCCTCTGCGGCTGCGCCCTCAAATCGCCCGCCGTGCGCCTGATCGCCAGCGCGAGCCTACGCGCAAGGAGATGCTCGTCCTCCTGCGCGGCGGCGAGGGCTTCCAGGGTGTGCGGCTTGGGGGGCAACCCCTCCGCTGCTTCTTCTTCGGCGGCATCAGTGGGTCCGGTGCGGAAGCCGTGGGCGAGGCGCGCTTTTTCGGCTTTCTGGTCGGCGTGCTGCTGCAGCCAGTGCAGCAGCGTGGGGTGGCGCTCGATGAAGGCGCGGTAGAGGCCCGCTTTGGGAAGGACGGTCCAGTCGGCGAGGGTGAAGGTGCCGCGCTTGAAGGAGGCGACGACGGTGTCGCCCATGTCGGAGATGAGGATCGTCATGGTGGGGACGGCGACGAGGGACCAGACGATGAAGAAGGGCTTGCCGGCGTTGGAGGTGGGGGATAGGTCGCCGTAGCCGACGGTCGTGAGGGACACGTAGCAGAAGTAGAGGGATTGGAAGTAGGTGAAATTTTGGGTTTGGGCTTCGGCGCGCCAGAACCCGACGGCGCCGACGCACCAGAGGAGGCCGAAGGCGAGGACTGAGTTTTCGGGAGTTAGCATGTCTTTTTGCAGTCAAGGTCGCAAGCTTGAGGCGTGTTTTACGAGTAGATGCTGGTTATACGTCTCTCGAGGGTCTTTGAGGTGCTCAGGTGGGGATATCAGATGCCAGCGGAATGTAGCTTACCGGACATGCTGAGGGCATACCACTTCTTGAAGTGCGCGGTGCCGCGTTGAATGTCGCGCATGGCCGTGAAGCGATCTTTCTCTTCGTATAGAAGGACGAGTTTGGGTTTTCTGGTTCTTACACGATTTATCTGGTGGCGTGTTGCTGCCATAGGGGCTTTTCTGAAGGTGGGGCTGGGTTTGGGGCCGAAACTTGGGACGACGTCGGGGTGGAACCCAAGAGCGGTGCTGCGTTCTCTGTGCATGTCGAAGGGGCGGGAGATACTCTGTCGTAGACGAGCTACTGATGGCCGTCGGTTCGCCTCAACGTCGAGGATGGAAACGGAGCGTTCGATGGTGTTGACTCGTCGCTTCTCTACGTGGTGTCGGATGATGTTGTCGTGGCCTAGCTCCTTTGCGAATCTGTGGATACTGGTCACCATCAGACCGAGAATGATGATACCGCCAACTGTAAACGGAAAGACCAGCCCTCTCGAAATGTCGTTCGTCGGGTGAATGTCACCAAACCCGATAGTGAGGATGGTAACGTCGCAGAAGTACAATGCATCGACAAACGCCCAGCCTTCGACCTTTGCGAATACACCTCCGCCTCCGGCAAGCCAGATGAAGAACATCATTGTTTGCAGTATCAGATTTCGTTGCTCCTCTGTGAGTTCGAAATGCTGTCGGTAGTGACCGAAGAAATATCCTTGCATGTTTACCATGAGCATCATCGAAGCTAGGAGATAAAGGACTGTAGCGATGATCGCGTGCCAGAAACCCTGCGACCAAACCTGGTCTGGGCCACGAAGACCTCGGAATTTGTGCATAGATATAATAGTGCCTATAAGCTGATGAAGGAATTCATTAGTTAGGAGCTTTTGGAAGAGTCTTTACAAGCCCGTTGCAAATTTTGAGAACAGCGTGAACTAAACAGAGATCATGAAGCTATGTTGTGTGTATAAAGAAGACAGACAATCAGTAATGGAAGAAAGACAAGATTATGTTGCCCACGCATGAGACCGTTGGGCCGTTGAACCGAGAACTTGGAGAGCAAAATTTTCATAGCCAATGCTAGCCTTGCGGAAGATAAAGATATGTATGAAGGAACGATTCAACTTACAATACCAGTTGCAAAATACCAGAGAATAATCGTCATAGGAAGAGCTATTATATACCGCACACGTCTTGTAAAGTTGAACAGGAGAAAAATGTTTCCAATGAAGCCACAGACCAAAGAGGCCGCATTCAGCGCAATGCACCACCTCGGGTCCCGTATAGGATGCTTGGTGGAATACGAATCTTGACCAGGATAATCCGGATCATAATGATTCCTCCACGAGGTTATCAGCGCCGCGATGGACAGGACGTTCGCCAATGGACCCATGGTCGCTGCAAGCAGCGGTATCGCGGTGGAGGCGAACCACCAATCCTGAGCCTCTTCATCGTCGTCTGGCCTGAGTCGGAACTTCCAAAGCTCTTTCGTCTGCGTGGGTGTGCGCGCCACCGCCTCGGTCTTATCGACTCCACTGGACTGGGGCGGCGACTGATCGGAAGAGCTGGACACGGAGGCGCTCATTTTCATCTTGTCGTCGTCTCGAACGCTGCTGACTCATACTTAGGTACGACACCACTGCGATTGAGTGACAGTAGATGTTGGCTTGCGCCAGCGAAGTCGGAGGATGCTGGAGTGAAAATGATATGTATGAGGGCTTGCAAACGAGTTGGAAAGATTGAAGGGACGAAGGATAGGCAGAACTGGGTGTGTGTCTTTTGTTCCTGAGATCCGCTCAAGTCGTAGTGGAATACGGTCAAGGTGATTCGCCCGGTTTGTGTTTCCTCCAGAGGATGAGATATATCCAAGATAGCGGGGATGAGTGGGGGAACTTGCTTTTCCGATCCGTCTGCACATAAGGCCAGCCTCGGCCAGCGGGAAGATCTCACGCTAAAGGAGGAACCTCGGCTATCGGCCTTGGCGGCTTTTGGACATTGTTCAACTGGTTTCACGCTATTGCAAACTACCTTAGAGAACTTCTTTCACCGATGATGGTCAGACGAAGGTTTTTTGGCCACATTGTCTTGTCGAACAGAGTCCAACATGCGTTTCTAATATTGCGCTTTCTATGTGCTATGTCTCTGTCCACCTCCTGGATTCTGGGCTGTATGATGATACAGTACGATCCAATCACTAATTGGGAAATCGAGGGACACTGCGAACCTGAGCGTCTAAGCCAACCCGGTGGCAGATCCGAAGAACAGTTTCACAGGTTACGCAGGTTGATAGCTTGGATGGTCATGTTCGTTCAGGTACAAGAGTCACGCAACGCTTTTCTTCTAAGCTTCCATGTTCATCAACCGCGATACAAAATGCGAGAATCAGCCAGTTGTCTTCCAAGCGAGCAGTCAGACTCCTATCTATTGTGGCTGTATCATATATATGCCAAGCTTTGTGTGTGTGCTTCTTACGCCACCTTTCCCAGTTGAGCGCCATGCAGGTCGGATGCCCCGCTTGTTCCAACGTAAGTCGATTGCTGCTTTCAGACCTCTCTTCTTAATCTCATATGAACCTGTTTCATTGAGGAGCAATCACTAATACCAGGGACTAAGTGTCAAGGCAATCCTATTCTCCCCCATACAGCAACGTGTGTATCTCGGTCTGAGTAAGAGGCTAGATTGGGCCCAGAATGGCGGAACCCTCAAAATCTGAGGCCAGGGCCGTTGACGGACAGTTCTGGTCTGATCTCGGCATGAAGTATGAGGAAGCTTATGGTCAAGACGACGCCCTCGTCATGGTCGTCCAGAAATGGCTCAGCCTACTTCCCCCGGCAGCGAGTGTCCTCGAATGCGGCTGTGGCACTGGAAAACCGATCGCTCGGACCATCGCAGACGGTGGATATCGCTATCATGGCATTGATCTCGCATCTGGCATGGTTGCGCTATGCCAAAGGCAGGTACCTGAGGGGTCTTACGAAGTAGTGAATATGCTCGATTATGTGCCAAAGATCGAATATGATGGCGCGGTTGCCAGTCTCTCGCATTTTGAGCTTTCTCCGCAGGAGCATGTTGAGATGGCACGCAAATGGTTCGAATGGCTTAGGCCAGGAGGTTTCATGTTGCTCTCTACAATTGATGGAGAGGATTGGTACGGGGCGAAGTCATTTGATCCCGAGACGGGGTCTGCCAGCGGCATGGAGAACGTTTTCCTGGGCAACAAAATAATCATCACCATGTTCACCCAGAAAGGCTGGAGAAAGCTCCTGGAAGATGCAGGTTTTGATGTAGTCTATATAGAGACCGACCTGTTCAAGCCGAAAGCCAAGGACGCCCCTGAAGAACCTCGATACTACATCATTGCAAAGAAACCTGCTACTGCTTGAGATCTTGGAAATAGGTATGCTTGCGATTAGTTCAAAGGAGGCACTGCCACCGCGGTAGCTAGGCGCATTGCAAACATGAGCAGACACTTCGGCAGCACTTTCAGACCGAGCCTTTATGCTGAAAGCTATTCGATGCGCGGGCAAAGATGAGCCTTCTTTCCTTGGCCGGCCCCTGCTTTGAGCAAAGTACCGGCAAAGTGTCCTACCAGTGCATGGGGATGCGGGAATCTCTTTGCCACATCCAGTCATGGCAATAATCCATGGCTCTGGACAACCTTGTACGTAATTGATACCGCTGGCACACTTCTCATCCCCCAATTGGGCCAAATATTGCTGCGAAATCCCTGACCGCTTTTGTGTTGTTGCACAGGCACTGGATCCCCGCAGTGACTTTTGCACGGACCCGCTATTCCTTGCGCTGGCTGGTTGCGTATCCGGAGGCTGGTCCAAATGGCACCGCTTTCCTCGGTATCGTCTCGACGGTGTACTAGCGGACTAACGGTTCCACTCTTACGCTGTTGGCCATCCTGGTTGACTAAGTCATCGCTTTTCCATCAATACAATCCTAATAGGGTGCCTAGAATTGGCGTACCATGTCCCACCAGCTCAGGGATAGGTGCTTCAATATCGGCAAAGAGGCTACCAGCCTCACCAGGAAGCACATCCGTTGTTACCCGTCAAGGGCAAGTACAGATTCTGAGATGAAGCTCTTTGACATTCATAAGGCTCGCTGCTTCTACTCCGTACTTATATGCGATTAATCGGCGGTGAGGGCTGTCCAGCTGGCATCCAATGTCATAACGAGCCAGCAGCGGGTAAGGGTGGGTGCACGTAAACGGTGGGTTTGTCCTTTAAAGCTCATTAGATTTCGCTTCCGGCCGGCTGTAGTATCCCGTGGCTTTCGGGACGTCGCTCTCCGGAAAGCCTACGTCAAGCAGCGGACTGCGCATCGATCATCCCAAATCTTTCTAAGTGGGTTTCATAGTTTGCAAATCAGCGTAATCCTGTTTATATAAAGGACTTCGTTATCTATTTACCTTCGATGTCCGATGTCATCTTCAGTTCGGCCACTCAGCGGGTGGTATGGAATGGCCAAGTGGGCGGGATCGTGGTAGGGTTGATGTAATGCTTTCGTTGTTGCAGGCTGTGCTACATTGAGCTGACGATCCCGTCGCCTGAGGGTTGTAGAGATAGCTTCGATGTCTAGGAGCTCCGTCGACTCAACAAATCCCCACCAACGGTCGAGATCTCAAATCTCGACACCCTTTCCGTGCCAGCTAGCCACCATGTGGGATTCCTTCATTATCTACCTCGACAATACTGAAGTCATTCGGTCCAGCACTCTTTCCACAAGAGCGTTGTTCTTTGTTCTCATAATTTGGGGCCGAAGCCGAGATTTCGGGAAAGGTCCTCTGTCGTAGAACAAAGTTAATTTCCTGACGAAGACAGCCGATCAGCGATGGCCAGCCAAGGGATTGCCACACTGTGTATATATATTCATCATTTACCCCCACCCAAATACACTTCGACACTTCGAAGCTTCGACACTTCGACGTTCGACACTTCGGATCCGTCGACACTTCGGATCCCTATAAAAGCCTAGAAGATACTGGACATTCGCTCACGTTTATTCTTAGTGACGCACCAGCTGAGCGGCTTAAAACCTTCGTCAACGACCGTGAAACCGGAAACCCTGAAACGATTTGTTGAGTAGCCAGAGAAAGTATGGACCATGACCATGAGAGAACTGAAGAAGGCGACCATACGTCCAGACTTCAAGAAGACGACGACAACAGAATCCTAGAAGTGTTGGCAGACGAGGAGGTCGGGGCTGCTTGGGGCTCTCAGTTTGCTTACGCACCTAGCGTTTGGGTCGATCCAAGGAAAGCCCTCCTCTCCTGGGTATCTCCACTGCCCGACCCTGGCGACATCCCAGAAAATGGAGAAGCTACAGTACAAGGCCCGGCATTTCTTTTCCTCACCGCGTTCCTCTCCAGCATTCGCAAGGTTGACATCCCTTTTCCCCAACGCTATGGCCTGGCCAGGTTCCTTCTCAGCTGTGCCGAGAGAGCCTGTTACGCGTGGGTGCATCGATGGCATCCATTGCATTTGGATTTACTCAGCATATGGAAAGCGGATGACCTTGAGCTGGGCCCGTGGATACTGCTCGTCAAGCACCTGAGCAATCGCGGCCAGCTGACACACCCCCCTGAAGCCAGCGCCACCAGGAAATACTGGTGTAGTGACTCCCTTGAGGAGATCCGACACATTGCCGTTCATCGTCTGGAATACGACACACGGGTCATTCGTTGTGTCGTGAATCTGGCGGTGAATACCAACGATAGGCAGCTTGCCAGCGACATCGAACAAGTGCTGAAGTCTCTGTACATTGAAGAATGCGATCGTGTATTATACCACCTGGATTGGCTATTCCAAGAGAACCCCCAAAATCAACCCAAACCGTTGCCCGAAGACGCTAAAGTAGCTCTTGATAAGACATTGGGTCTTTTACCTACAACACTAAGCACGCCTCAAAATACTAGGAAGACTAGAGTGCATACTAAACAATGTATGCTTCAATTACACTGTCGCCCGAAACGACCATTCCGGCCGATGGTTCAGCTACGCTGTCGTCCGAAACCAGCTTTGGAAGCGCAGGCAATTAACCGAACCTTTCGAGGGAGAGTTGGATAACTGGAGATGTCGTCCGTACTTCTACACTGGCGAGTTTGCCTCTGAGTTCGAGACTTGCGTCCGTGTCCGGAATAGGTTGGAGCACAAATGGGGGTTTTATACAAATCTGGAATGGCTGGCAGACTTTCTCACGGACTCCAAGAGGTTTGCCGCAGTACTGGAAGATTCTGAGGCAGTCGAAGCAATTGAAGAGTTGAAGAATTTTGCTTTTCCGTCTATAGAGGCGCAATTCGCCGCCAGAGCCATGGCCTTCTCCGAACGCTCCGAGAGTGAGCTAGAGGAGCTGGTGACGCACCGGAGTTGTTGGTATACGTGGATGATTGATTGAGAATTGGGGCGGACCGACTACGAGAAGGTGATTGCGAGACGCTATAAGGAGACATGGCGATGGTATGAGGCAGCGGCTGATCGGAAGCGGGACAAGTGAGTGGTCGAGTACTTTATAATCATAGCAAAGCAACCCACAAGGAAGGCGGAGCAATGACCACCTCGCCCGCCAGGAACGTTAGCTCTCCAGCTCATACCTATGCTCAATGCTCAGAGGCGGCTGCGACTGCGACTGCTCTAAATCTAATAGGTGGCTTCACTGAAGACCCGTCCCGTAGCCTTTAGAAAGAACATCCCCAGGACTTCATATCCGAAGAGGATCGCTCGGTTTACCTTAATGCCCGTATGTTGAACCTTCTGGGTGAGGATCGATACCCTCATGGTATCCGCGAAGCAGGTGCTCCAGGTTGTACAGGCCGTCCTGTACAATATGTCCTAGGACGCCGATGCCAGTTGCGCAAGTGTACATGCCGGGTTCGACGGATAAAAGCAGGGCACTCCACATCAAAAACAGAGTAAAGAACGTCCCGTCGCACCAGGCGGAGGACTTACTCGTCCACAACATCAGGGTAATAGCTTGTGCCTATGAAGCTCTCGTCCTAAGATAATTTCACCTCATTTCGAAAAGTTGGTTGTTCCGCACCGATAGGATGGGGTTACCAACGATGGCGGCGGAGGAGACAGAGAACAATGAACAGGTAAATGTATTCCACGCCTCTTTTGTTCTTCTCGAATCGACATCGCTGATTTCGACATTCTAGGCTCCAGTGTCATTGAATCCAGCATAGCAAACTTCAACGCTTTCGCCCTCTACACTGTCAACAAATGGACCATTGGACGGAGACCCCTATGATCGGACCGTTGGTCAAGTTCAATTCGTAGTTTGCGATAGGGAACCGCCTCTCAACAGCTGAGGCTATGAATTGGATCCTGAATGGAGAGGCCAGCACGAAGAGCAGATTCATGAGCGACTCGAAACATTGTAAGCAAATCAAAGCAAGCTCGAAGCACGCAATCGAAGTTTAAGCGAGCAGGGCGATAATTTGGAGGTTGTTCGAAGTCGCGTTGCGAAGAACCTTTTCACTACGAAAGGCTCGGTCTGGACTACAGCTCGTATCAGACCAGAGCTTAAGGCAAAGCGATTAAGCCAGATACGAACTCATCCTATACCCACAACAAAGCAAACCACAGCTGCAGTAGCCCCAGCCTACAATGGCTCCAGACAACCACACCGCAATCGCAACGACCCGAACCCTCATCCGCGACACCACCGATATATATATAGCTACTGCTTGTTGAATGCTATGATAAAAATGTACAAACATGTGTTTGGGCGGTATCGGCTGCCTCAATTGTCACAGAAGGACTGCTGCGAAGCCAACACAAAACACTCCAAAGCCCCAAAACAGGCCGTCGCCAAAGGCCGAAGGAAGCGCCAAAGGAAGCGCCAAAGGCAGCGCCAACGGCGACGAAGCAGCAGTCTTGAAGGAAGGCCACAAGGACAACTTCGCAAAAGCGCGAAGCAATGAGAAAGGAAGAGGGGAGCGGGTTGATCACATACTAAATAGTATGTGATTGACCCAGCCACACCCCTTAATCTCCGCATTCTTGGCACTAGCCCGCCTGTCTTGCAGGCCTCTTACAAGTGATACCTCAACATTTTCCGCGACCAATCTCACTGCGAATACTGCATTGCAGGCCGAGCACCCACCCCAGTCCCTATCAACAAGCCTCTCATCGACAGTCATAACGCTGGCTTCCATGAACCTGCTTTGCTAGGGAGCGCTTTAGGAAACGCTGGCTTCGATGCCAGTCTCTTCGATGGGGGTGGTGGAAGTGGCGCATTGCACGACGAAGGTCTTGGGTGCGACAAAGCTGTTCAAGGTAAGATGTTGCATCATCTACTGCCTCCACGAAGGATCCGCTTTGCCGCTTCGAGGAACTTCTCAACGAGTCTATGACCGATGGCGAGCGCTCGGCTTATCTTCGATCGCGCATATGGACAATCCTGGACGAGCTCAACTTTACCCTTAGATTTATGGAGCAAAATCTTGAGCGCTTGAGATCTATGGCAAGCTTCTGCGAATTACGATACTTTATTCTTACCTTCCAGTAAACTTTCGCAGTCGGAGCAAATGCCTAGTACGTCATGTCAGCAGAATGACTCGATCGATTCCGCAGCACGGACAACCAAACGCAAGGGAAGTGAAGTCAAAGAGTCATCAAAGAAGACCAGGAAATAAGAGCTTCTTGAACAACAGTGAAGATGCTTTGGGTGAGTCGGATATGCAGATTTGGTAGCTTTGGTGCCTTGGACGCTTAGGGGTTTGCAAGATAGGATTTCGGTAAGCGTCTCGGGATGATAGAGGTGTCTTCCCTATCATCACAAGACTTCGAACAGATATAGGCAGCTTGTAGATGCAGTGAAGGCCGCGTGCTATGTACTTTGGATGAGGCCACCATCTCGAATCAGGCTTAGCATCGGAAGTAGACTCGTATATTCGGCATTGGCAACCCTACGAGAGGGTTACACTTCCTTACGATCTATGATATGATCACGATCGCTACGAGCTTGTTCGTCGCTCAGATAGTCCTGATAGTAGCTTGTTCCGGAAATATAGCGGCGCGCTTTAGCTAGAAGTCTATAGATACACCCCACACACACAAACTTTTCTCCATCTCTGCACCCTTTACCAAACGCCAGGTATTCTCCCCTCCTCTCACACTCACTCATATACATAATAGTCTTAACCTCTCCAACGACCTATGGTCAACTCATCACCCCATCAATGTGGTATGCAGAAACCGTAAGCCGTGAGGTCGTAGAGGGCTTATAACCCTGAAATTAGTCTAGTGTCAGTGGTGAGATGCATGGCCGTGGGATGAACTCGATCCGTCGAGGTTCATTGCACTCATAAATCGCTTTCATTCACATAGTCGTCCACTAGATGTCAATCTAGCCTGTGGATACGCCGCTGGGTGTATGCGAGGCGAGCGGTTATCAAAGGCTACCAGGGAGCCAGCTACGGTGAGAAGGACTTGGTGAAGCTTTAAGTAGGCATTGAGCTTTCCTTTTCTCAGTGACCCATATCGATCGTATACCCTCCCAAGAATTATCTCGTGCAGAACCAGCGGCTTGGTTTACATAAGGTGTCATATGAGCATCTCTTTCGTCCCCTCGTTACAGCTGCTTACGCTCAAAGGTCTAATCCTTCCCCGTATCCTCCTTCAGCCCCACAATCCGATTCAAGATCACATCCCCCTCCGTACTCTCCCGATCCACGCAGAAATACGCAACCCGCATCCCCTGGAACCTTATCGTCTCCGGCCGCGCCTCCTTTTCACCGCCATCCTTCTCCCCATCTTCTTCCCCTTCGTTCCCCTTCAACCCCTTCTCCCCCTTTCCCCCACTTCTCTCACCCGCCCCAAAATCCTTCTCACCCGCCTCAGCAGGCCACGGCGCGCGCCGCCTAATCTCCTCGAAGCCGGTCTCTAGCAGGGCGTCGGTGTAGATCTGCTCCGATTCCGGGTTTATATCTGCGAGGAAGCCGGCGGGGTGGGCAGCCGGGTTTGCGGATTTGAAGAGCGGGTTGAAGGCGCGGACGGTGGCGTGGATGGGGGAGTTGTGGGTGGGGGAGTGGGCGACCCAGTGGATGAAGCTTGAGGTGGGGAGGGGGGGTTAGTGTGGTGGCTTTGGGGGATGGGGGAGGGGAGCGAGAGGGGTTGAAGGGATGGATTTGGAGGGGAGAGGGCTTGGGAGGATTGGGAAGGGTGGATTGAGCGAGTAGGTGGATCAGGGGTGCGGTCATACCTTTTGGTTTTCTTGGGTGGAGCGCCGTCTACTGGCTTCTCGAATTTCGCATGCACTACAGTGACTGCGCCTGTAGTAGGGTCTTTTTCGAAAGAGGTGGCTGTGATGGGGAAGGGGGCTTTGAGGAGGCCGACGGTCTTTCCGGGTGCGAGGCGGAAGTAGTCGTCGGAGTCTACTTCGCGGAAGTCGCTGCGCTCGATGTAGACTTTTCTTGTGAAGGGGATGGAGTGTGTCTATTGACGATAGTGATTAGCTCGCACGGCCTTGTCAGAGGAAGAGCAGTCGCTGTCTTGGGGAAGCGAAAAGGTGAAAAGACGTACTCCATACACAGGATCCTTGGAAAAGGGTACGTCGACCATTTCAAGGTAATCGTCAGGCAAGTCATCGATAATTACAGTAAGCGGCTCGAGCACAAGCATGAGTCGTGGTACCGTAAGCTCGAGATATTGCCGAACTGATGTCTCAAATCGCTTTAGCTCGATATTACTGGTCGCTTTCGTCACGCCTAGCTCGTTGACGAAGGAGAGGATCGCCCCAGGAGGGACACCGCGGCGTCGGAGTGCGATTAGAGTATACAATCGAGGATCGTCCCACGCACGTACATGCTTGTTATTGACGAGCTCGATGATCTTGCGTTTCGAGAGTACGGTACCGCTAACATTGAGCCGTCCATATCTAGCGTTAAATGTCAAATGTCATCCATTGAAGAGATCACCGAGCTGAAAAGTTCTCACTGACTCTCTCTGCATTGGTTTATACACCTCCAGCTCGTCACAAAGCCACTCGTATGAGACTCTCGAGAGCTCAAATTCTGTAGTGCACAGAGAATGAGTGATCCCCTCGAAGCTATCGCACAGACAATGCGTGAAGTCATATGTCGGGTACATCCTCCACTTGTCCCCAGTACGATGATGTGTTCGATGGTCTTTCTCTGGTATGCGATATGCGAACAAGTCCCACATCTGCGGATTGCCGTCCTCCAGATTTTGCTTCATTCGCAGAGCTGCTTCGCCTGCCTCATATTTGCCGTCCCGCATAGCTCGAAATTCAGCGAGGCTTTCGGCGATTGGTCGGTCGCGATGCGGACATGCATATCGAGGTTTCCCTTCGCCTTCTCCTCCGCCGCGCTGAGCTATGATCTCGGGTTCTGCGGTGCATCAGCCTCTGTATTCTTGCTTGACGCCCCAGATTGAGACATACTAGTGCAATGGCAAACGTATGCTCTATCCTTCTCAACCAAAGCTTCAGCTAATGCGTACAAGCGGTCGAAGTTATCGCTAGAGTATGTGATGCGCTTGGGTTCAAATCCAAGCCACCTGACCATCTCTTCAATTGCGACAAAATATTGCTGCTCCTCGCCCTTCGGGTTCGTGTCGTCGAATCGTAGGTAACATTCGCCGCCATGGTATTTCGCGAAACCAAAATTGATCGCTATAGCTTTGCTATGACCTATGTGAAGGAAACCATTGGGTTCTGGAGGGAACTGTAAGCGAGTCAGAGAAGCATTTCATATTCTTGACGGGGCGTTGAGCGTACCCGCGTGATTATCTTTTCCCTACCTTCGTAACCTTTGGGCCTCTCTTGATAGACATCTGCCAAAAATCCGACCTTGAACATCGACTCCGGGTCCTCGGGAACAGCTTTGGGCGCCGGTGGACGCTTGGGCTTTGGTGGGGTTGGGCCTTTTGGTTGCTTTGGAGGCTTCTCTTTCTTGGCTTTAGGGGCTTTAGCTCGTTCAGGAAGATGTTGAGTCTCCATCGTTGCGTCAATGGTCTTGTCAGCAGAAGTAGTCTTGAACAATCAGTAATGGTTGTTGGTCCTCTTTTACCATCAACTGGACCCCTGCTCGCGATTGAGGGAGCCGCACGGCTGGCGGGCCGTCAAGGCACCGGACTTAACAATGCCAAGACTCGGAGCTAAGCCAAAGCCAGAACAAAAGTTGCTACGATTTCGACAACGGCATAGTCCCCATTTGAATGAGTGTATACCCGGATCTGATCGAGCGACAATTATAAAATGCATAGACTGTGACATGAATGTCGCGGTCTATCACACGCACAAGTATTGGGACGCTGCACCCCTAATGAGAAGTACCCTTGACGCCTGTACAGATTTCAAGCGACGCCACCCTACTATCAATCGCATTAGGAGTCGAACACCCGAGTGCAGTAAAGCCGCACAACCTAGATTAATGTGACATGGCGGTTTAAAGGCCAACCGGTCCCGGTCTCACATAGCAACCTACCGTCAGAAGCTTCTCTGGTTTTCAAATGTTAGATACTGCCGACGAATCGTATGGACCTCCGACAGAATTCGGAGCCAGTCAAGTTCTCTAATTACAAGGTAGTATAGTATATGAAAGTAGCAGGGGTACTCCAAATGCGACTGTATGAAAAGAAAGAAATGTTGCATTTGTACAATAGAATGCTCGCTAAATGTCTGGACAAAAATTCCTGTTCCATACTCATAAAGTCTTGCCTGCATGACTTCATTGTGCATGTTAAAGCTTCAGATATTCTTCAATCTCTCAAAACCCTCGCGCAAGACTTTGACCGAAACGCCTAGGGATTTGCGCCAGCGCTGCGATTGGCGGTAGGACACAGGCCGTTGGGAGCGAGGGCCTCGTACGGATTCGGATGGCACCGAAGAGGCTACGCCAGATGGATCAGCGACCTGAGACTTGACCTGGAGTTCGGACGGTTGACCATAGAGAATACGTGAGGGTCGATTCCGCCGGTGGCCCTTTGGGAGCTGTTCCCATACTTGCTTGAGGGCTGCTGCAGAGTCGGGTAATCTATGTGAAGTAGACTGATCATGAGTCGTAATTGTGGATGGTGTGTTCTGGTGAATTACGGGAAGGTGTTTCTCTGACAGGCGACGACGTTTTCTGCGCCTTGTGCCTCCATCGAGCTGTGGTGATGGTTGCAAAGAGTGTTCCCTCAAGGAACCCGCGACCGGCACTAGAGTGTGTTGGATTGCATGCTTTCTTTAGGAACATTCAAGCCCAGCGATGCGTCGGCCATATCCATGTCGCAGTCTGATTCTGCCAAGGCCTCCTCTAAGGATGAGTGCGAAGGTGTGGTGACCTGCCCCAAGTAGCCACCTTGCGCTTGTGTTAAGCCGCTGGAACTAGATACGAGGTGGTCTTGACTGGCCTGCGAATCTTTGCCTTCAGCTCTGATTCCGTCCACAGCAGCCCCTTCGATGTCGCGACCATGTCGCGCTTTGGTAGCTATGTAATTGTTGGCTACTATAATCTGATCACGAAGTTGTGCCTCCTTTTCATAGAGCTCGGCGAGCTCTTCCTTCCACCGTGGTAGATTCTGTATGGCCCGGTTTTCTAGGGACCATTGGTCGCCTTTGGATAGAAACGACGTAACTCTAGGAAGAGGGAGCACCAACGCCAAATCTGCTGTCGCCTTCATCGGAGTATCATTATGAGTGAGGGTGATATCGCAGCTTGAATATGACGTAGTTCCGAAACCGAGCATCGATCTATCTGGCGTCTGTGCTGTGGTATTGGCTTTCCTTGAATGGCATTGGTTAAGTGTCTCCAGGAATGTTTGCTGTTGACTAGGGTGAACATTTAGTACGCCACAGAGTACCAAGAGGTTCAGACTGACTTACGTATAGATCGCAGGTGTTCGGTCGGCTCGGATCTGTGGTACGATGGACGAGCTGAGATATAATCCGTCGCAGAGCGGTAGTACGGCACCGCATCCGTCCCGGAATTTCTCGGAATCCAGTCCCATGCCTAGGTGGTTTAACTGAGACAAGGCCGTTCCTGTTTCGGAGAAGAGGCCACAGAAAGTAGGGAACTGAGAGTAGTCAGCTCTGGGACGAGGTAAAATGAACATTCCGCACACCTTGTGGCACCAGGCACCTTCGCTAAGGGCAAAAGTTCGGATAGATTCGTGAATCAGGCCCAAACAATACGCTAGCGTAGATATTCTCTCGCGAAAATACTTCGATGTCCTCGGAAGTATAAGGCATTCTCCTAGCGCATTGAAGACTTCTATAAAGGCAGTGCCGGCTTCGTGACTGACGTGCCGAATAAAAGCCAAAAGAGCATACGGGGCACAACACTCTTCCCATAGCAATACATCGAGGGTGCACGAGCCAGGCTTGCCTAGCAGCCTCAAGCACGCAATAAAGCGTCGACAGTGTTTCTACACCATGATGTCAACACCCAATATCCTAAATATGCAAGCTACGTACCTCCAAATCAGCGAAGCACTCGTGTTTCGCCATTGCGCTCTTCGATGGAAGACCGGATAGACTCGGGAGAATAGTATCGAGGAGCCGACCAAGGTCTGGCATCATACTTCTATCCCATGGACTCCTGAGTCCCCGCATGTCGAGCGCGTAATCCATTATCGCTCTGGTATATGGTGGACGATTTGGGCAAGAAGAACCGACCAGGTACATCTGCAGATTCATCTCAGAGGCGGATGGCTCACATGGTAAGGCCATTGATGTCAGCACATGCCCTAACCACGAATCTGGCAGATGGATAAGCAACGACATCATTGTGTCAATCAATAGATCATACCACTGTTGAGCAGAGAAGGCGTCTGAATCGGCCCTGTGCAATAACCTGTCTGAACCGAACAAGCATTGCAGGTAGTGGCATCACTTTCCGGTTTGCACTGAGCGCTTTAGTCAGCAGTAGCTACGCTGGGGCAGGGTACGATCATACCCGCCTATGCCTCATGTAACACCGTATGCAGGATTTAGGCTTGTTATCCTTCGGATTACCCGTTGGGTCATACAGGATAAAGGACGCCTTTGTCGGTTCCGCACCTCTGTGTAGTGACGTTGCAGATTGTGTTCGAGACAACCAAGCGCTATCAACCTCGACGCTGTTAAAGGACAGCGGTGTTGTTGCGAGAGAAGTTTGGTATCCCTATGGAAGAGACCAACCGTCAGTTCATGCCCGATACAACCCCGAATCGGTGCAATGGTCCACGGCTACCAAAGCTTTCTCGCAGTCTGGCTAAAAGCAGGGTGGTATGTATCACAAACAAATATAGCGATCGCTTCATGCTGCGAGGACTCACTTCAGTGGATTGTAGTCCTGCAGACCAGAGCGGGTCAAAATGGGTCGCACCAGCATCGGACCCCGTAAGCGGATACTCGACCCATTGTTCAGTGCTGGTTAGTGGTATTGGTGGAGGAGCACAAAATGAGACCAATTGTATTCCACAGGCTTGACAAAATGGGCCTAATGCTGTAGGAATCGCTCACAACCAGTACAGCCACAATATAGAGACATGGGTCGCTTGCCGAACGTGACGAGAGAATGGAGGACGAATATCTCCCGAGCAAGTATGACGAAACTCCAGCGGATCGAGAATAATCATGCCGAGAATGATTCAAAAAGGAGCGTAAGGCAACGAGCAGTTGCAACAAATAACAAAAAATGAATGGCAGAGAACGGGAAGGTAAAGTGTGAAGGTAGACTCGAGATTTTGGTAACAGGAAAGAGGATGGGATGTTGCGGGGTCTAGCGCGCGGGCTTGGCAGCAACCATGGTACATTAGCGACGCCCGGCTGATGTGCTGGTGGTATTGTCAACGCTGGAACCATGCATCCCCAAAGACACCAATCGGAGCGGCGGCTCGTTCCAAACCTCAAAGTCGTGGAGGTGGCGACACCGAGTTGCGCTCGCAACGCAAGCAGGAGTTTCATCTATTTCGGAACGTCTGCATGCTTCAAATTTCCCTTGTTGTACGTGCAAAGGTGGACTGCTCCCAATCGGGTAAAGTCCATCCCCGTACCAGCCAATGGCCCCTGCTCTTCAGCCGAAGTCAAATTTACCTAATATCCTCATACTAAGGACTTCATTTGACGAGTGTGTAGAAGACATGAATATTGGGTGGACTCAACTTGAAGTAGAAAGTTTACCAAAGCTATATTGCGGACTTCCTCATTCTCTCATGTCCGTCCATCGCCCTTCATTTGAGAATGGCCACCGGCGATCAATATGTACGGATCGCGGACAATCGTCTCAATGGTCTGGAGACTGCAAAAGGATGTAATCGGCCACGCCGGAATGGGCGGAAGACCTTCAGAGAAAACCAACAGCTCGCGGACTAAGCCGATTTCTTTTGGCATCGAACGCGCCAGCACAATGCCGTAAGTAGCTGCTGTCCCTGCAGATGGTCCAAGCTAAGGTGCGAAGTCCATCCCACTCTGGGAACGCTGCCTCCAAGGACAGCTCTCAGCAACAGCCTTCCTCCATAGCGACGAACACCTATCGTAACGATAATGACCGCTTCCAGTCATTTCTCGTGAAGGAACCTGATCCGAACTTTGACCATGCCAAGGACATGACAAAGAAGATGCAAGAATGGGACAAGAAATGGAAAGGATTAAGCGCCAAGAGCTCTCCGTGATGTCAGTTTCCCAATTCACTGAGAGACATTGGACATTTGCTGACATGGAGCTTCAGATCGTCGCGGTCACGTGCTCCTGGGTTTATGTGCTTGACGCTCGACTCTCGAGCGAACCCTGACAGATCTCCGCTGGTCTCCTGAGCACAGCAGTCGTCCAACATAGGAGTCCAGCTCTCTTCAGCGATAGTGGGTTGGTGTGCCATTGAGTGTGAGGCAAATTGGCCATGGTTCGACGAACGGAGTGATTTCTTTCTATTTCTTTGTCTCGTCTTCATATATCTTGTATAGTATCCCATAGGCAGGTGCCCTTGCGAATCCACGGTTCGGCCAAGGACTTTTTCAAGAGTAGTTGTCGACGAAAGAAGGTTTTTTTTCTCCGAATTTAGCGCATAGCCGGTCTCGGCCTGAGCTAGTTAAGCTCTGAGTCCGTTCGCGGCCTCCCGTTCATGCCTGTCAACCAACCCACCGTTCCATCCTAAACCCCGTGCTGATCATCTTCCCCCCGGTCAATGATTGCCGCATAATATTACCATTACACGATGGGACACTTGAGGGCATAAAATTGTCGCGGGTGGCCTCATGCGAATCCTCATCGCCATCCCAGGAGTAAGCGGTAGTTTGAACTGCTGACTGTGGCTTCCAGGTGGTTGAGAGCTACCCAAAACATTCATGATTGCAAATTAAACATGTTCTGACCTGCACATTCGATCCGAACGACTTCCTCAAGAACGACGTCAATCTTACGTCCGTGTCGTTATCGAGAGTTGACGGTGCTGCCAGGTAGGTTAACGGCACTGTCACAGGTCCAACGACGCCACGTACCTACCATCTCGAAAGATGATACAAAGTGTCATGTGATGCAATTCGTCGAAGTTACTAACGGGTCCAAGCTTCAACCATATCGATGTTGATGGACGCTATATTTTCAGTTGATTCTGGTGACTTGGGACGACCAAAGCTGCAGCTACACCGATTCAGCAAGCTACATGTACCCTATGCATGGGCGACACGAATTAGTCATGCTTACCTAGAAAACAGGCGGAAGAGGTTTGCTAGGCTATGTGGAATGCTCCTTCCCCACTGTTGGCATCCCTTCACTAGAGATGATAAAAATCTATCCTGACAATGGCACCAGCCATGATGGAAGATGCCTCCATAACCGAAGAATGCTGCGAACGACCGGCAGGCGGTATGCTGTAGCTTGCCACAACTATCATCATGCAGACGCCTGTTTTCGTCGCGCTTGTTATCCATCTGAAATAACGGATCTCCTGCAGGTCGCCTTGAGGCATCCGTGAGCGGTTTGAGCCATATTATGCCTGGAGCAGCAAAGAAAGATTTCCGAGACGATATATATCAGTGGCAACGATTCTAGCTCTCAAACTTGGCTACACCAATAGTAAACATGTAGGAGGTTATATATGTTATGCTGCTTCATACCTTCATTCCTTCACACAGTCGCTACCAAAACTTTCGGTGTTATATACTCAATTCCTACTCAGAACCGCGGATAACCTTATGTAATCAGGTATTGGGCAAGGCTCTCTCCGAGTAAAGATTCTAAATTTGAAGAGCTCCATCAGGTGCTACACTACCCTGAGAATCGTCAATTTCGTCCATGAACATGCTTGAACGAGATGTAGCTGGTATACAGCTGGCCATGAAGGACCTACAAGAAGCAGCGTTTCAAGACTCAGAGAAAATGTCAAGTACGCAGATACACAGGATGCTGGACTTTTGAATGATTGAAGACAGGGTTTGCTCTCGAAACCTCCGAAGAAATCTTTATCGTAACAGCAGGGTCTCTGCAAGTCAGTGTTCATATAAGGCTGGCAGCCCACCACATGAGCCCACTGATCTCTCAAATCTCGTAATCTCTGTGCCGTCCAGGAGAGGTCGCTCAACTTTACGACACCTTGATTCACTCGGTGCAGTGGCTGCACATTCAAGATCGCCCATCATGATTCACTCCTCAGGGATTCATCCGACAATACTCAACATCTGGTGTGTCGTTCGGACCCTCTCAGTGGGCCCAGTCATTCAGCAAGTACCGTACTTTGACGCTTTACCTTTTACGCTGTGGGTTTCTACTGGCTGGACAGCCCATCTTTATCACGTCAGAACTATTCCGTACAAACGCGCCGAGGATAGTACACAACATTCATGGGACAAGCCAACGGATATTCTTGAGCGCACATTGTCCCGAAAGCCATCGAACAATGAATCGTTTACGTGTCACTTTGCGCATGGCGAACACAAAGTCTTTGTCGCCCTGGCCGACATCGAAGTGTTATTGATTAATAATTGACTGGCTTTATTTACTGACACTTTTCGCGATCTCATCATCCCTCGCTTAGAATGGAGTGAAGCGTACGAGAAATCTGGTATTAATACTCCTTGTTTACCAACAAATATCTAAACAACCTATCTTACCTGCAATATTTCGAACTTCTATCGAAGCCTCGGAAGCATCTCAAATCAACGGATTCTCCACAAAGTCTTTCAATCAAACCTAAATCTATACAATGGACAAGATGTTGCCGACGTACATCATCGACAGCCTGCGGACATATAAGAAAGACACAGCAGCTTTCTTGACTTGGTTGGCGACCGCGGGGCAGAGCAGTGGGTACGACGTCAATTTATCGACCACTGGCGGACAACCTTCTGCTGCTCCTAAATCTAGGAGAAATCCTACCCTACTTCAACGGGTACCACCTCAACGGGAACTGCGGATCGTACTGTTCGACACAAGTCACATTCTTCCACTGGCGCAAACGGTTGCAGCGGCGCCAAAGAAGCTCAGTACAGTCCCTATACATGTCAAAGAAGCCTTGCAGAGGGCGATCAAAGACCGAGAACGATGCAATGCCTGGTACCAGAACCAGCACGTTGGGGCCGCCGAGCATGTCGACGATGAAAGCCATGCGTACTTCGTGGATTTACTAAAGCAGGCATTCCATGCTCTTGAGAATCGCTTCGAGCAGAAGCAGCCACCCAAACCCATCGGAAAGAAAGTCGAGGAAAAGCAGGCTATGCCAGATATGATTAACCCCTTCGATCGGCTGACGGTGGAGCACATACTAGACAAAGAAGCCAGCGATTCCCGACACAACGCAATCATGAAGGCTGATGCGTCAGCGTACGGTAGCACTTCGGAGAGCGAGCCGCAAGAACGAGTTTACACTGTCAAAGAAGCCGAAGAAGATCCTACCATGGCAATCTTTTGTCTCTTGGAAGACCTTGCGAGCTTGCGAGCCTTCATTCGCGAACTCTGGGAACAAAAAAAGCGCAAGGAAATTACTTCTTTGACGGCAAGTGTTTGCACACATGCAGCGCTCGACTTTGCCAAGGCTCTCGAGATGAATGCATTTGGTGCCCACCGAGAAGGTAGCGGGTGGGAGGAAGCCGTGCTGCAAGGGAATGTGTCAGCCCGGAATGAAGGGGAGCTCGAGAGCAAGTATACCACCTTCCCGTTCAACGACCTGACGAAAGCACTGGTAGCATTTCGAGACCTTGAATATGGCGAGCTCAAGACGTACTGCGCCGAGATTACGAAGCCTCGTGGCAACTCCATGTTTGGAGCTTCCGCAGAACCTGGGCAATTGGAGGGATATTCAGTCCTCCACCTTCTGCCAGCCTGGAAGGGTATCATCGCCAGTGGAAAGCGCGTTAGCCGAGATCCTTTGACCGATGGCCTCGACGCCATCTTGAAAACCAAGAAAATCGCGCTTGCAGCTGTGTTTGCGCGGCAAATTGATCAAGACATTCACAATATCATGTACGAAGATGCCGCCTACGGCCTCGACAATGTCCAATCGACGGCGGAACGTGTTCACGAGTCTGTCGACAGCTATTTCCGGTACCAGAAGAGACTGCTACCTGCCCTGGACCAAGGGTTTACGGACAATCTAAAGCGCGTGCAGGAAATTAGCATGTTCCTCTCCAAGCAACATGCTACCGAAATGGACAATTTATACGTTCGTTACAATCACCCTCTTGTTCTCGGGATCGAAGAGGCGCGACTGTCTCTCGAAATCTACGAAGCGGGCAGGAAGCTTGCAGAGTATCTCAGCCTGGTCCGAGCTTCCATACATCTGTACAACGCGTTGCTCCAGAGCACAGAACTCAAAGAGCCGTGGCCAGCTATGGAAAAGACAATAGAGTATTTCACACCAGAGAAGATATTTGTCGGTCCTCGTCCCAAGGGCCTTGCGGAGTGCCTACGGCGGTGCGAGCTATCAGAAGGCGCGTCCTTGACGAGTTACGCAAAAGGAACTCGAGATACAACATTCAAGCGGGCGGCACAACCCCGGAGGTCGATGTTTGAGACGTTACCAGTACTGCAGATGCTCTCCCAGCGCTACTTATCTGCCAGCGATGGCTCCAGCAATATTTCAGTCGACCAGGACCTCATTGAGGAGATCATTAGCACTCTCCCGGCAGGCAAGCACAACAAATCGCAAAAGGGCAAACTCCGTAAGCAGTGGGATGCCTCGCAGAAGATGGGACCGGTACAGGTCCTTACTCTTCTTCGCGATGCCGTTAACGAAGCTGAACCTAGACTCACCTTCGACTTTTTCGGAGCCCATAGAAAAGCTTGGCAAATTCTGCGGACACTGTGGTCGCATCATGGAGAGCTCATCACGCACTGGTTCCCAGCCCTCGCTCAGACGAATAAAGCCTCCGTGGACAAGGTACTCCACGCCATACCATTGATGGTTCTGACGTTGTGTAATTCGAAAGCCGGTCCGTCTCAAGAAGCAGGGAAAAAGATCATGGAGCGAGCATCGCACCTGATGTCGATGTATAGATCAGGTAAGTGACTCTAAGTTTTCTTGAGCACACGCTCTAGAGGCATGTCACAAGATTTAGCCCCCTGGCTTGAAGAAGAATAAGCTGACTCCGAGATTGATCTAGAGGACGACGTTCCCCCATTCGCCTTAAACCCCGATCAATCCACCACTCCTCATCATGGGCCTGCACAAGGGGTCCCAGAAACTACTCCTCCTCATGTGCCTATACAAGGGGTCCCAGAAACTACTCCTCCTCATGTGCCTATACAAGGGGTCACAGAAACCACAGAGCCGAAGGAGAGTCAAGAGTGGAAGGGCGAGGGGCCCTTCGCACGTGGCAGACGTTTTCTCACGGAGCGTGTAATCTTGACTCCCAAGTCCAGGATACCCAGACCTAGATCATCGTGAGGAGGTTTTTTTTTAGTTGATGGAAACTCGTTCATCCCGCGATCGGAAATGTTATCTTATCAGTGCGCATTATGCAGAATATGATGGAATAAATGTCAATCAATCTTTGTTCCCTCTAAACACGTGAAAGCGTTGATTCGTTGTTGCTTGACCCTTGCCTCCTGCATAATCCCGAAATCTGGCTCGCTTATCTCACAAGATCTGGCCATGCTTCTTGGGGAAAAGACCCGATCTCCGCTTTGACGCGTTACGTCATTGGCCACTCCCGAGTCTCGACTCAAGCCCGTTGAGCAACTTCTCCACATGTATAGTATATTCACTCCAGCATTGTGATCCATTGTCTTCATTGCATACCTTGTTACTTTGCTACTGCAGTGATCGATTGCGTAATTATCAGCCACTGTGCTTAAATTTCCAGTGGTCAGTATCTGGCCGACCTGAAGCGCGTCCACGTCCTCACGCCTTCGCGACTTCACGTGTAGCCCAATTTGAAGTTCAATTCCATTCCTCTACCATATCAAGATGAGTTCGACACCGATGACGCCTGGCTCTGTAGATGGGATACAGTCTCCCTCATCAAGTCCTCCGTCGTCGCCTCCATCAGCCCACGAAGCAGATATGGAATATATAGAGCGCAAACCTGACCCAAAAAGCGAGCAGCATGGTCCTCTGATGCAACTCGAGCGCTATCTGAACGTCACCCAAGTAGGTTGCCCCTCATGTAGCTGCGAAAGCAAAGACAGGAATCAGGAGATGACTAACATTTGTAGAACTTCTCCTCTGAGCTCATGAAATCGCTGAAGCAGGCGCTGGACGCACGTGACTCTGAGACTCTAAGTCAACCCAAGCTTGTCACTGGCGGCACACTTAAAGAGTATCAGCTCGAAGGTCTAACATGGTTGACGTGTCTTTACGCCACCGGCCTCAGTGGTTTACTCGCAGATGAAATGGGCCTCGGAAAAACTATACAGGTCATTGCTTTTGTCGCTTGGCTGCAGGAGAACGGCATCTCTGGCCCTATTCTAATCCTCGGGCCTTTGAGCACCGTGAGTAATTGGGTGAATGAATTCCAGCAGTGGGCGCCTAAGATTCCAGTCGTCATGTATCGTGGCAACCCGCAGGAGCGTACGAAGCTCAGATCTGAGAAGATGAAGATAAATCCTAAGGGTGGATCTTTCCCAGTCATATGCACGTCCTATCAGATCTGTATGAATGATAAGAAGTTCCTCTCGAAGTACAGGTGGAAGTTCTTGATTGTGGTACGTCCTGCAACATTCCGAGAGGAATTGAAAGCTGATCTTCTTCAGGATGAAGGACATCGTCTTAAGAATTTCAATTGCGAACTTGTCAAGCAATTGCGCGAGTATGACATGGAGTCTCGTCTCATCCTTACTGGCACACCCCTGCAGAACAACCTCGCTGAACTGTGGTCGCTATTGAACTTCCTCTTACCAGATGCTTTCGGCGATCTGGAGCAATTCGAGAGGATGTTCAATATTTCCGACAACAAGGCCAAGACCAAAGACGCGCAGAAATCAGTCATCTCTGCAGAATACCGAGCCCAGACGATCGCTTCTTTGCATGCCATCCTCAAGCCCTTCCTCCTACGCCGTGTGAAAGCGGACGTGGAATTGACTCTACCAAAGAAACGAGAGTACTTACTCTATGCCCCCTTGACTTCGCAGCAAAGGGAGCTGTACCGCAAAGTCCAAAACAAAGAGATCCGACAGCATTTAGAAGAAAAGGCCATCGAGCGCATGGGCGGCCAAGTGCACAATCTCACCGTCGAGAACCTCAAGCGCAAAGCAGACAGCGGCACCTCCACCCCCAACAAGTCGGTCAAATCCTCGCGCTCCTCAACTCCCGCATCCTCCCGCCCTACTCGCAGTGGCCGCAAAGACTACGCCGAAGTCAGCGATACGCAGTACTTCAAAGACATGGAGAACGAAGCATCGGAACCCACACCAGAAAGCTCCGACAACGACGAAGAAGCCGATCTTGCCACCATCCGCGCCTCCGCCCGCAGAGAAGTCGCCCACAAAGCCCTCCAGAACCCCATCATGCAGCTCCGCCTCGTGTGCAACTCCCCCCTCAACTTCTCCTGGCCCTGGAAGCCCGACGAGGACCCAGACACCACCCTCATCACCTCCTCCGGGAAAATGATCCTCCTCGACCGCCTCGTCCCCGCCCTTCTAGCCCGCGGCCACAAGATCCTTATCTTTTCCCAGTTCCAAACCCAGCTCGACATCCTCGAGGACTGGGCCCAGATCCTGCACTCCTGGCCCGTATGCCGCATCGACGGCAGCGTCACGGCCACGGATCGCGAAGAAGCCATCAGCACGTTCAACTCCGACGACGACGTCCGCATCTGCCTCGTCACGACGCGCGCAGGCGGGCAGGGCATCAACCTCACCGCCGCCGACACAGTCATTCTTTTCGACAGCGACTGGAACCCGCAGCAAGACCTGCAAGCGCAAGACCGCGCCCACCGCATAGGCCAGACGCGTCCGGTGATCGTCTACCGCCTCGCTACGAAAGGTACGGTGGAGCAGATCCTGCTTGAGAAAGCGGATGGCAAACGCCGGCTTGAGAGGCTGGTGATTCAGAAAGATAAGTTCCGCAGTATCGTTGGGAAGACGCGGAAGACGGAGAGGATTGAAGGGGAGGATGTCGAGCAGTTGCAGAGGATCATGGATGAGGAGGATGATTTCGCGTATGAGCCCGAGGCGGGCGAGGAGGGGGTGCTGAGTGAGCGGGATTTGGAGCGGTTGACGGATCGGAGCGATGAGGCGTATGCGAAGGAGTTGGCGGGCAAGGGGGAGGCGAGTAGTAGGTTTAAGGCTTTTGAGAGGAAGGGGGATGAAGGGGGGTTGTTGGGGGATATGGGGAAGTGAGGCCGTCCCTCTTTTCGGAGACATGTGGGAATGCTGGTGGAGCGGAATCGCGGTTGTTTGAGCGTGTGTGTTGGGGCGTTCGTGGCAGCCTGGATGTGATGCCTCCGACGAACAGGTGTAGGATAGGATAAACATTTGACTAAGTCACTGGTATGCTTTGACGTTTTGCCGCTTTGCAGTTTGGCCGTCACTGGCCTTGCAGCCCATTGCCGTTTGATCAAGCGTTCTCCAGCCCCGTGCGAGACGCATAGGATGATATTTCTGCAGAGGGTTCAGAGCCTCGCAGCAAGCTAATACACCAGGAATCCCATGTACCGAACCACCCTCCATCACCTCCCTCTCTTCTCCACCTCCACCTCCCTCCTCAACCCCTCCAGGACCCCCTCCCTCCTCTTCCAATGCTGCTCCAACCCCTCCACCAACTCCCTCACACTCCCAATCTCCCCCTCCACGCCCCTCAACCCCTCCCCAACCTTCGCCCTCCCCTCCCCCCCCTCCAACTCCCTCAGCTCCCTCCTCTTCCACTCCATCAACATCTCCAACTCCCTCTTCACCAACGCCGGCCTACTCTCCTCCCTCCTCCTCCCCGCACCGTTTTCAATCCCTCCAATCTTCGCTTCCAAATCCCTGAGCTGCCTTTTCAGCCTCACCTCCTCCCAATCGCTCGTCAGGTTCTCCTTCGAGAAATCCGTCCCCTTGGGCACAAAGCTCCCCTTCCCCCCAATCCTTGTCAGATACGCCTCCCCGAACTTTGCCTTCCCCCCTTCCCTCTCCGTCTCCTCCCTCTGCCGTCTCCCCACCCCCTCAACATCCCACTCCACGCGCCTCCCACCAAACATCACCCTCAAGCTCTTCGGCACCGTCCTCGGCACCCTATACCCCTCCTGCCGCTGGCTCAGCACATGCAAAAACGCCAAGCTCGCGTCCTTCCCGATCTCGGCTTCCTGGCTCGGGTTGATCAGGTTCCAGGCGGAGCGGATGTCGGTGTCTGGGACGGCGTCGAGGGAGTCGTAGAGGGGCGAGAGGGCGGGGAAGGAGATGGTGTTGTGGGGGGAGGCGTGGGCGGTGTAGATGGCTTCGTAGGAGGAGCGGGCGGCGGGGGGGATGTACCAGGAGAAAACGTCGCGGAGGCCGCCGCTGGGGGAGGAGGAGGAGGAGGGCGGGGAGGCGGACGGGGAGGGGAGAGGGGGGGCGGTGCCGGCGAGGGCGGAGTGCGCGGCTACGAGGTGGGATTTGGAGGAGGGGATGAGCCAGTCGGGGAGGGTGCGTGGGACGTCGGTGTATTCCTGTTCCTTCGTCAACACTACTTTTAGATCAAGTTGCCCAGGCTGAACGCCGCCTGTTGGGAAAGGAAGAATGGCTGTGTGATTGGAAGACCGTACCCCGTTGACAAGGTCGAAGATAATCCGCATCGCAACGCAGAACTCCTCGAAGTCAAGATTCCCATCGTTGTCCACGTCGGCGAGATCCCATACCCGCTCGAGCTGGTCATCGCGCAGCTGGCTGTTCTTCAGTACCGAGGCCGCCTGCGCGCCGGAGAGGTGGGTGCCGCCGTTGGCGAGCGAGGCGAAGATCTCCCAGTAGCGCTCGACTTCCCATTGTTCGATCTTCTTGGCGGACATGGTTAGGGGGACTGTGAAAACGATGATGAGGGGGGGTTTGGTGGAAGGGAGAATGTTAGGTGCAGCTTGCGGTCGGGCACTGGATTACTGGATTTATCTCCGACGTTGCTGTAGGGCTGAGGGAGAGCCCCTATTTATCTGAACAGTCATGGTACGTTTATGGAGGAGTTGTGGTTTTTCACTCACGAGTACCAGCAGATATGATTGAATGTCCGCCAAGAATGTATCGGAGGGATGCCTTGAAGGCTGCTCTAAATCTATTCAATGCTTGAATTCTACCATACTATCAAGCCGTAGCGCAAGGCCAATGGCTCTTCAAATACCTCCTATACGGCCATCGTTTCAGCACGTACCTGCGTCCCTCACCGGTAAGCAGCCCACCAGACTCCTAGAACACCCACAAGTACCGCACACAAGATTCCTCAACCCGTCGTAGTCTTACGCCTCTTACTTGCCTTCGCCGGCGCCTTCCTAGCCCGACCCTTCTTGACAGGAATGTAATCATCATCCCTATCCTCCTCCGTGGGGACCTGCTTCTGACTAGCTTTGACTCCGCCTCCGTTTGGGGTACCGTTCGGAGTGGGCAATGCTGGGTCTGGAGCTTCTGCAAAGCTTTGCCGCCCCTGTTGAGTCTGATTCTCTGAACATGTGCTTATGGTGGCGGCGGGCCATGCTGCGGTGGATTGCCGTGGCTTTCCCGCAGTGACTGAAATATCTGTCGCTGTCCCATAGTCGACCGTATGGTAAGTCATCGCATACGGATTTTGCAGCGGCGAAGGTATACTTGAGTAAAGGTGGGGCGACATTCCAGTATTGCTGAACAAAGGCGGTGGGGGCATGGAGGAGACCCTATTGTTTAGTCTTAGCCCCTTCAAAGACGGTGATGGCGGCGGGTCTCTGTAAGAAGACTGCTGCCTTAGCTGCTCGTAAGCGTCAACGGGAGCATGAGTATTCTCTGCAGTGGTCGGCCTGGTACTCGTGAGAATACTGTTATAGTCGTATTGAGCCGGGGCTACATTGTCTGATTGATACGGAATCTGAGACAATTGTGGATTGCTGGATGGCACCGAATCCTGGACCCTCTCCGGTTCCGCATCCAGGGGACCCTTAACGATCTCAGGTCCGCCATGGGACGTAGGCGTTTGGTTGATCATGTTTGGCACCGTCGCTGCTAGTTGGCTGTTGGGATTACCTGCCGAGGGGGTTGGTGGTCTGCCATCTGGAAGCCATTCTTGTCGGTAATTCGAGAGCTGTGGCGGGAGGGAGAATGGCACAGCTTCCAGCGGCGGCACGTATGGTTCTTTAGCAGGCGGCTGGGGAACCCGATTTTCAGGCGCGAGCTCAACGATGCGCAGCCCGTCCAAAGGCTTGAGCACTTGATTCGATTCTGACCTTGTCGTAGGCTCTGCACTGACTTGTGAGCTAGGTGTATTTGGCTTTTCTTGCTTGTAGGTTGAACGACGCCTTGGAGGAGCTCTGAGAAGTCCCGTCGGCTTTGGAACCCCGTTGACCGATTGAGGAGCGACTCCAGGATCGGACGGCGTTGGATTTTCTGGTGTTGCAGCCTTCTGGACGGGATAAGTGGGGAAAGCCGTAGCCGTTGAGGCAGGTGGCCGAGGAACCGTTTCTCGTACAGTGTGTGTGATCGAAGTCGAAGGTTTGGAAATTTCCAGTAGTTTTGCGGATATTACATTTCTCGTCGCTTTCATATGATGGCGATTCTCAGCATTGACCCAGTGATCCAGGCTCACTGTGATCCCGCACATAGTCAGATACGACTTAGCGAGAGCGATATCCTTACCACTCGCGGTCTGGTAGTCTACCCCTCTTACAGCATTGTACATATGTTTTCTCAAGAGCCTCCTGTGCCCACTCTTTTGGAAGTGGTCCAGGTCTCTTTTGTTGCTAGTCAGCAATCTCTGGTTGGTTCCCTCTCTCACCTCCGTGATGATTTGCTCTTCCTCGTCCAAGTATAGGTTGCGAGCTTGGATATGGTTGAGCATGGAGAGCTTCTGTAGGGTTTTGAGGCGTAATGCCTTGAAAGTAGCATCTAGTGTTGCGCTTTTGTCCGCTAATTTGTCCACGAGGTCAAGTTGAACGTTGACTGGGAGATTATCCCACGCCGGCGCTGCATGGTCGTTCATCTAGGCGGGTGTCAGCATATCCTAGGCGCTGCACGTGCTGGGACTCGTGCATCTCCTACCTGTCTGCCGCGTGGCTCATCGTCCTCCTCCTCTTCGTCACTTGTAGCCATCTCTGCTTCTGCCCATTCCTCGTCTGTCCATTTGCTCAGTCTCTCCATAAGCGCCATATTCTTAGTGTACACCGGATTATCCACGTCGCAGGCGCTAAGCTGGCGTTCCAGGCTTGGGCTGCGGGCTGGGGACAGCCTCCAAGACCATTCTTTCTGGTCTATGGAGGTAAACATGTCAGAAACGTCGAATGCAAATTCCGAGTCGCCAGGTTGGCCTTTGAGAGCGTTATCAGATTGCGGTGCGTTCTGTGACTGCGAGATCGGTACGTTCAGTGCGCCGCTCGATCGATTCGCCCTCATTGTCACCTCTGGTCGGGTGAGTGGAATTGCCTGGGATTCACTGACGGAATGGGTTGTGACTTCCTTCCCCGTCTGTGCAACTACCAAGCCCAATGGAATTGTCGGGAAAGCCGCTGGACGTAGCCTTGGATTATACTTGAGGACTTGACCTTGGTAAGCAGGCTGTTTCGCAGGTGTTGGAGGGGCACGATAAACCTCATCTTGATGGGGATCACGGAAGTCCTGGTCATCGTAGAAGGTACGCGTTTTGATGGTCTTTCGCAGATTCATGGCTGCCAAGGTGCGATATCACGCTTGATTCAGCACCAATAACCACAACAACACCACGGACACAGCAAACAGCGCTCTCGACTACTGTAGGCCTACCACGATGTTTGTACGGGCTTAGCGAACCGAGATCCTACTATGAACGCAGTTTCGAGATGGCTCTTGAACTGGTGGAATTTGAAAAAGCCGATTTTGTTGATAGTCTTCGAAGGAGGGAGTGTGACCATAATGAAGGAGATTTCATAATGGAACCTTACACATTGATGAGGGCTCGCTTGAATTGTTGTTGATCACTTGCGAATCCACATTCACTTTGCTGGTCTTGAGGTGACGCGCATTGGCCGTGACACAATCATTGTACGTGCAGCAGCTAGCCGTGCAGCTTTAACACCTTCCAATGCCCGGCCCAGTCAGATCATCGAATCCTTCATCCTTCGCGAGATACCTGCACACGCTCGTTCACTATGGCGTCTCCTGACCTCATTTGGCCGCCCTGCAGAGGGACTCTGGCAAGAAACCGTGGTTCATTCACGCAGGAATCTCAGGCACTCGGGGCTCTCAATACTCGAAAGGCGCAGAAGCCGTCCTCTCCCCAAATCTTATCCTATCATCCTCGTCGCCATCTACCTCCATCTCATCGTACACATCATCCAGAGTCCGCTTGCTGTTGCGACGAGGCTCTGAGTTGACGTCCTTCTGCCGGACGGGTGTCGGATTTGACTGCCACGCTCCATTCCCTGCTGAGAATACGTCACGCTTTGCCTTGAGCATGCTTTCGTAAGTCTGGAGCAAGTGCTTCATGGAGTCGTCGATGGATACGGCGAAGCGCTGGGCTTGAGCAAGCTGAATGACTTTGACACATTTGACAGAGTACATCGCCATGATGTAGGCAACCACCACTGCAGCTGAACGTTCGTTGCCGGTCTCGCAGAATACTAGGACCTTCCCAGGCGCATCGGAGACGTCTGTTCCGTTTCTCATGGTAGATCGGCTTTGCTCTACTTGATATGCCTTGGACAGATGGAGGTTGATCATCTCGATAGCTCTCGGGAATGCGGCAATCAGCTCCGGATTACCTGCCACGTCTATGGTTTCTGACTGTATACCAAGAGCCTCGACCGCTTTAGACCCTAGTAGTCTGGCCTGTGCCGACAGTGTGTTGCGAACGGCTATAACCATGGTGATGTTGGTTCTCTGAAGGAAATTGGTGTCTCTGGCTGCTGCGACTGGACCCAGCCATAGAAAAGGTAAGATTTGTTGTGCCTGACGGCGTTGTTCGTACTTCCAATCGAGCATGGCGTTTCGTGTAACCAGGTCATCTATATTGACTGCTTTGAGAAACCCAGCATTGGCGAATCCAGTGGATTCGAAGTCCACCAAGCCACCTTGCCCTAAATTGATCTCAGGCATGCCACGTCTGTCAAGGGCTGGAGGTGGGACATTGACTCGAGGGGGTGAAGGTACACGGTAGCTCCATGCCTGGGTAGGTGAGTGAAAAGAGCCGGCGTCCATGACTCGACTCAACAGTGGTTTTTGGCGCGAAGATGAATTGAATCAGAGTCTGGTGAGTTAAAGAGACAGGTAGGCTTCAGCGGGGGGTTTCCGAGCGTGATCAGAGCAGGCCAAATTGAAAAGGCGGATTTACTGATAGAGCAAGGTGTCCCGTGTGTGGATTATGGTGTTGTAGAGAGCTCAGAAACACGTGACACATCTACCTTCGTTTAAGGGAGTAGGAAAGAAGACTTATGGTAGCGAATGCCAAGCACGCAGAAAACCGGACATTGAGAGCTTCTTTCGTTCCATGCTGTTGCTTGGACTTCCGATTAGTGAGTGTCGAACTTCATGGTGTAGCCTTGCCTGTATGATGGACACTCAAAATGTGTCTTTTCGTAGTATGTGCAGCACTTGTTTACCAGTTGTTGTCGCCAGCGATATGGCAGAAAGCGGTAGGCGTCTGAATTAGCGCGCGTCAAAGGATCTTGCCGGTTCAGGGTAAGTGGAGCCTTGACCCTAAAATCCAGAGCAGGGAGCCAATATACTGAAACCTTTTTCGGAGTTTGGCAGGCTACTTTTGGGTTCATAATCTATGGAAACGACTCGCCAAAGCCAGAATATCTCATTGATTGGCACGGTCAGAGCGATACCAGCGTCATAGGGGACGCAAATGAGTTGTCTCGGACTAGGGTTGTGACTGATCCGACAATAACTTCAGCTGTGCTATTGCTAAACGGCGCGCAGCTTTTGAACATCAAGCCGTCAGGAGATACTGACCTCGACTGGCACAGGCGATGTCCCTTTGGCCAGTGGCATGGTTGTATTGCTGGCCCAAAGAATATCTCCTAACGGAGTCCACTGACTTCGCATATCTGCCGCCCACCTTTGACTCATGGCGCTTGATTTCGGCAGATACAATATCATGACTTGACGACCCCCATAACCCACCGCATGGGACCAGACTGGTTGACCATGCCGTATCAACTCATGCAGCATGAACGGGTTCATCTGCAAGATGTCTCCCCATGTGGTCAACGCCTTTGGATCATCCCCCTCTAGATCGAGATAGTGATCCTTTCCCATAGGTAAGACCCTGTTACCATAGTCTTTCCCCATACGTATAAGGAGGGTGCAGGTCCCTACTCGACATCAAGCACCATTAGCAAACTGCTCGCTGAACGAGACAGAGTATAACCTACTATAATTGGTACCGAACGGCAACTCCCAATTATCTCGCGAGGGTTGTACGACCCATCGCCTTGACCAGAATATCCAAACTTTTTTGGGGTCGTAGTATGCAACACGAGCGTTCAGTAAACCGGATGCACGCATGCAGTCGTCCGGTTTGAGATTCCCGGCCCAGTCGGGATGGTCTTGCGGATTCACTCTGGAGATTGGGGAGTTCTGGGGTATCGAAATCGGGAGGGTCTTTGACGATAAGGACGGGGCTCGACGAGTAATAGAGCCAGGAATGGACACAGCAGCGGTCTTGGAGGTTAGCGCTAGAAGGCTGATTAAAGCTAGATGTAATCAACATCGCGATGGTTGGTTATCCACGGAAGCTATGAGACATAGGTTACATTTTGGGAGCATAGCCAACGATTAAGTAGCAAACGATAGGCGTTCGGGCAGGCCGCGGCGCATAATCGGATATAGATCATGTTAATGATGTTTGCGTCATGTGTTACGTGCGCATCTCGAGAGCCGTAGCGCAACGATGCGCTCCTTCATCCGCACCTAATAATCGGCACGTATGCAGCTCAGTGGCATGAGCACCTTTGCTGTCGGACCAGTTCCAACCACCTCGGAGAGCAACGCAGGTCACGCACGAGTAGGTCAAAGCCGATGTCGAGTTGGCTAGCTAAATCTGGAGGCGGCCAGTTTCGTTCATTGCTGATTTCGATGTAGGAGATGATATGGGTTCAGGAACCAGAATTTGAGGAAGTAATGACATGTTGCAGAACCACTCCAAGCAAGGTGGCATTCTTAGTCGGTAGCATTCAACGTTCGCACTCATCGTCCTCTATGGATCCGGGATGATTGGCCAGTGATTGTTTATCAAACGATGGTAGAGACCTCTCTGCTATCGCCCCGGCCTAGGTTTTCTAAAGCACCCAAAGCCGCCTCTCATACCCTCTCTTAATCTCTTCAAAACAGCCCGCATCTCCGGCAACTCCTTCTGCAGCCGGCCTCTCGCCCCATCGTCCGTCCGTTGATCTAGCTCCTCGTAGATCTCGCCTTGGACCTTGCTAGTCTTATCACTAACGTAGTCCTTCAATGTCTGTGCCACAAATTCCACGTCTAGTGTTGCCTGCATGAGGGCTGGGAGAGCGTAGTGTGACCGCGACTTTAGCGCAGAGAGGAATGCGAGTGAGAGGTGCGTATTGAGGTGCGATATGACCGGATATAGGAGGGGTGGCGCATGGGTCGAGAGTTCAGTGTGGATGTCCACGAGAGTAAGAAGTGCGTGGTATACGTACGGACGGACCTCGGTGGGACGATCTGTGGGTGGGACCCAGGAAGGTGACGAGATACCCTCTGTGACGATAGTGGTAAGGTTTTTCACTGTCGGGGCTGTGTAAGATGTAAAGAGACGGGCATCGATCTGATTCAGGGTCGATGTCAATTGAAAGGACTCATCGGAAAGGGTTATTGAGAACAGCGTCTCAAATTGAGAGATCAAGGACGGAATGGTGGTGTTAGAGAGCAGCTTCAGATTGGCAAGAGTGAGAAGGAGACGGATGTTCTACACTTGATCAGTAAAAGGTCTGGAAGGCGAGCGAGCGGACTTACACGGCTTTTGGTAATACCATCAGTTCCGTAAACATTTGCTAAAACCGGTTTATCCTCCCCGGAGCTCTCAATAGTGTCTTTGCTTTGGCTCTCTTGCTTCTCCGCATTCTCTACCATGCCCGACATGAATTTGTACAGAGATGCAACAAAATGGCTTCTCAACATCTGTAGTAGCTTCGATGGAGGTGGCGATACAATACTATTGGCGCCTGACCTCGAAACCGCTGCCTCTGGAATATACAGTAGCTTCTGCAGTCCAGATAAGACCGTATTTTCATAGGCATGAAAGGTGTTCGGCATCTTCATCACGTCACGCCTATCGCTCGCTCGAGTCCAATCCTCCAGATGCTTGCAGCTCTCGGCATCCTGACCCCAAGCGGCGCATACAGCCCGTACGCACCTCTCTCTGACTGCAGCGACAAGCGCTTTCAGCTTCTCTGGCGCAGAAGAGCCCGAACCTACAGGCCGTAGCGATACCATTTCACTCGCAGCAGTACCTATGAGATTCAGAACCTTGCCCAGGTAATGGACACCGCTCAGGGAACTCGCATACGGTGGCCAGAAAGCGAATTCTTCCCAGGCTTCTCCTCGTCTTGGGGAAGGCGGAGGGGGATTGTTGACGTCAAACCTGAAGCGAGTGTCTTGCGGGTAGGGCGACATGACTATGGGCTTTGGCGTATTGGGTGTGAGCGGCATTGCTGGTGAGAAAAGCATGGAGATATCCTCAATTGGAGGTTCCGCGAAGAATGATCCAACATTCTCTCTCAGCATCTCAACCAGTTCCATCACCCCATTTTGTAGATCACTGACGCCATCTGTGGATAGACGATGATGCCTACGGCTGGATCCGTCAATACCATTCGGGAGAGTTCGCTGGATCTTCCCATCGATGAATGACTGAGCCTTTTCCCAGAAATCGATAACCTCACCCAGAACGCCTCCTTGCAGCGACAGAAGATTGTTCATGGATGCATGGATTAGCTCCCAGAGCTCTAGTACCTGAGGCGTGTCAAGGCGAGTTACCGATTTGTCCACCCTTTGCCGACTTGGAGCTCTTAGTAGATTGGCTGCTGTCTGGGGTGTCGGTCTGTTCTCGTTCGCTAACCGTCTGCGTAGCACCTCGATCTCGACCCTAGACCGCTCGAAGGTGGCACCGATCTTATTCTTCAAATAATCGTACCGGCTTAAAAGCCATACCCAGAGAGGGTTGTCCTCCACGCCGAGTTCGAGCAATACACTGATTAATGCCATGTGTTCGTCGTAGGTACTCCTTCCCGGGGTCGATGCTGCTTGCACATTGGTCAATTTTCGCCAGACTTCACGCTTGAAGCCATCAATACGATCTTCGACATCAGCCCATATTCGACCAGTAATCACGATCTTGTAAACCTGTGCATCAGTGAGCAAACTCCGGTTGCTAGAAGCAGTCTCCGCAATAATCCGCGCGTCATCTGCAAACTTCTTTACTTGAGAAAATGCTTCTATAAGCTGGGCGTAATCTTTTCGTTTGATACAGTCAGCAACCGCAGCACTCGCTTCGAATACGCCTCGATCATTCTCAATTGAATCTTGCGCTTGCTTCAAAGTCGCTTCTTGATCCCGGCCGCCCAATGCAGGACTCCAAACCTCCTCTGCCTTGACCACTACCTCTATCAGGGGTGCTTTTATCCCTTGTATGCCATACTCACTCTCTTTCGTGAGAGCATGCTTCTTCTTGTCGCTCGGTAGAGGTTTGTCCTTGGCCCTGTTCGGGCTCAAGGGACCCTGGCTGCTAGTACTTCTGAAGTGGTTGCTGCTTTTGCTAGTAACACGAGAATGGGTTCGGGGCTTTTCAGGCTCGGAATCGACGCCTTGATTGCGCATTTCAGCGTAGACATTGTCGATGGTGGTCTTGGCACGCACGAAGCGCTCGAAGTTGGATTCCACCAAGACCTTTAGGGACGCCGACTTCTGGTCGATGGATCGAGAGAGGAGTTCGAGGCCTTGGAGTAGGGATTGTGTGGAGGCATTAGAGTGGACTTGAGAGAGGTACAGCTGCGGCGAGAAAGTGGTAGATGACAGTAGAAAGCGGTTTCCTAGGGCGCATCAGTACATCGGTGTGCCTGGAATGATCATACGCTCTTACGCAAACGAGAGTCATCCTCCACAGGAAGACCTCTCTCTTTCAGTATTCGGACAACACTTTCCGCGCCGCTCAGTGGATCCGGCTCGTCCTTCTGTACCAGGTTCTCGACCCCATTTCCAATTCTCTCCGAGCCTGGCACGAGGCTTCGTCGATCACTTCCAGACCGCTCGAGGGCGGAGTATCTGGACTTTGAGCGTCGTAGAGAGGCTTTTCGCTGGTTCGTAGTCGAGTCCTCGTCCGAGCCATCGCTTTCATCTTTTTCAGCAGGCCATGATGTAGGGTAGAGGGTTGTAAGGTTGTAGTGGTTCAGAATGGTTGGCCCGTCTTCCATGGCTCCCATCAATCCAGACAGCTCCTAGCGGACCCTTTCGGACATCTCCACTGATACCATTCGGGACGAGTTCCTCCAATGTCTTGCACATGTAAGACACGCCAGCCAATCAGAGTACCGTTGCTGTGGGGCCAAAAATTTGCCGCGTTTGCCGCTAAACGCTCGGTGTCAGTCTCAAGGGACTCATGGAATTTGGCCAGACCAGTCCACCTATTAACGGAATGTGAAACGTTCGTCCAACGGGGGATGTTGGTTTCTGCCGACAAAGATGAAGTAGCGATCCGGTGAAGGGGCTCGCAAGGAGGGAGTACAGCAAGCCAGCCTGTTGTTATACGCGACGCGAATCTAGAACCCATCATTATGGTTTACCAGATACGGATTACCAATGGTCATATGGCGTGCAGACTCGGGATATCAGAAGCAGCACGCAGCCTATCGGAGAGCACTTTCCTCAATGGGACGCCACCTTATCTTTCCGACGCGCATATATCGGGATTTCCTTTATGCGCACCATCATGAAGGATCTTAGGTGACCCGATTTCCCGTCTCCGAAACGAGCTGACCAATTTATAGCTCAGTAGCCGTGCCTAGATGTGTAGTTCAACTAGAGTATAGGTAGGGGTGCGTCTCTTTTCGCTGATGGACTTTGATCTTCGGTCTTGGGGTCTTTGCCTCAGTGATTGTGTCTCGTCCGTTGTCCGTCATGGGTCGCTTGCTCCAAGCTATTTCGTTGCTCTTTTCTTTCGCTATTGCATCCGCAATCTCTAATCGACAAGCCGCGCATAAGCAGCGAACATTCAGTCTCCAGACTAATCGCAAAACACCATTGTGGCGCAATGCGACCTCACGACTCGGTCGACGAGACGCCCCGGATGCAGTATCGATGCATGTGGATCCAAATCATATCTCCGCATGGTCACCAATTAAATTAGGTGGTTCGTATACTCTCAAAGGCGAGCTCACCAGTGATAGCTGAATTGTATGTACAGACCAGCAGCTTGGCGTAATGCTGGATATTGGCTCGACGCAATTGTAAGTCGTATCTGACCTTGATGTCTACATTGTTTTTGGTTACGTCTGTTTGACTTCTTGATCATTAGCTGGGTATTCTCATCGCAGAACGATTCGGTCCAACCCTCAGGCCTACTGCCATATACCCAGCTTTACGTACCCGGCAACAGCCCTACCTGGCAATCCATCCCATACGCGACATTCCAGAGCGGTTACCAGGCTGGCTTCACAGCTACCGGCATTGTGGGTACTGACGTTTTGACTGTGGGTTCGTTACCTCCTGTGACGCAATATGTGGGCGTGATGTGGTATGACAAGCCTGTCATGGTAAGTAGATTCCTGAGCATCTCTTGCCCCTTTCCAAACGTTTCAAGATATTTGAAACATGTCTCAGCAATATCGCTCCCAAAGCATGCACCTCTACTCATCGCATTGACTGAAAGGAGGAACGCTGACTTCGAAAAGGACTCGCAGCAGATCCAGGGCATTCTAGGCCTTGGAATATCCTCCGACAACACAACCGGAAGTCAGTATCCGTATATCCACTATTTCAACTGTCGTGCAGATTCTTCGAGCATTGCTGACCCTCTTTGCGCGTCCCAGCTATGGGGACACCTAGTTTCCTCGACCTAATTCAGCCAGAACTGAAGTCCCATCTATTTACGATAGCTATTGACAAATGGGGCACTGGCACTTGGGATTTTGGCAAAATCGATGCCAGCAAATACACTGGCACGCTACATTCGGTTCCAGTCGATGATAGCTGCAATACCGGCGGGTGTTGGAAGGCGGCCCATGTCAAGGCGCAATTCGGCAATAGAACAGTCCGGCCCAGCGGCTGTGCCGTTTTCGGTAAATTGTTTTCTCCTATTCATCATTGCTCTATCATCGACATCACTACGTATAGAATTCTATGCGGCCCCAATGCTTTCAAAAACATGACTAACAACTATCGTCTACAGATACCGGATATGACCTGATAAATCTCGATGCCGCCATTGCAGCTCGTTACTATCAAGACGTTCCCGGCGCCGACGCGTCCAGAGTCCCGGGCCAATACACATTCCCCTGCAACGCCAGCTTGCCCGATCTAATCCTGACCATTGGCGGAAAAGGTCCCGTGACTATACCCGGTCATGTTCTCAATTATCATCCGTCCAGTGTTGGTCCTGGTTGTAAGTGCTCCATCACTGCCGTCACTGAAACCTCATCCTTCCCAAGCAAGGTCTTACACTGACTTTGGAGTCCAGTCTGCACGGGTGCGCTACAGAGCTCAGGCGATGGCGGCGGCTCCCTCTTTGGGCAAGCATTCATGATGGGACAATTCATGGTGTTTGATGTAGGAAGACGAACGATCAGCTTTGCCAATATCTCACCAAATCTATGAAAGGAGCAGGCATTATTGCTTTCGGGAACCAACGAGGAGACGAGAGGCCGCCACGATTCATTCACTGCGCCCTCGTTTCGACCCTTGCCTTTACCGCAGTGTTTTACCCTGCCGCTGAGCCCCCAAGAAGTGCTCTCGTTACATCTTCCTCCCTGCGGGGTCTCAGCCTCCCTCCATTATCAAATGGCTACGCGTACACTCATAATCAGATATCGACAATAGAAGAGGGGAACGGTGTATGAAATGCTGAGCTCCTTGACATCTTTACCCCTGCCACCACGAAACAGTCTTCATTCTAGAATCATCAAGGGGATAGCAGCTAGCAGAATTAGATGTTGGGGTAGTTCAGATGCTGATGGTGCAGCTTGAGCTAGCTTCTTCCTTGTTAAACAAGTGAATATCTTTGTCCGCTGCTGTTCCCAAAGCGTGCATCTTTGTTATATAGCTGCTGTTAGTAGGACTACCTTGAACTCATACACATAGATATGATCTAACAGCTTGGGCACATGAAGTTGTGAAATGGACAGACCTTTCGTGCAGGGCAAGGTAACAGGATAACCCAATCGGGCCGTCCTAGCCGGGGTTGCTGCCAAGCTTTCTCATGCAAGCCATTTGCGCGACATGCAGTTGCTTTTTCTGACTTCAATCAGCTATCTCCAACCTCGAGCTGTCCGGGAACTTCGATAAGGCACTGCTGTTGCCTGTGCTTTCGTATGAGGAAGCCGCTGGCATCATGTTAGCCTGTCGTTCCTTTGCTAGGCCTGCGAGGCAATTTTTGCGAGGGAATGGGCCACGGAGCTGGGTTCCTGCACTCGCCCAGGTACGTGTGCTTGTATTTGTATGATATGGTATGTAGCTGACAAAATCTGGGCTTTTTGTAGGCGCAAACGAGATGCTACGCCATACCCTATGAGGAGAAGGTCGCGAGGTTCAAGGGGACAAAAGGCTCAAATGTAAGAGTGCCGAGAAACGAGCACGAGAGGAAGAGAGAACACGCGTCTGCCTCAGCAAGTAGTATAGGACAGTCACTGACATTAGTGCTGGACTTAGGGCAATTATATGGTCACCCTGATTGAGGGAGACGGCATCGGTCCTGAGATTTCTCAATCCGTCATCGACATCTTTGCAGCAGCCAAGGTTCGTTCACCACCTAGCTCTGTGACAACTTTTTAGTAACGGCGATTAGGCTCCAATCGAATGGGAATCGGTCGACGTCACGCCCCATCTCAAGAATGGAAGGACGGTCATCCCAGACAAGGCTATAGAAAGCGTCAAGAAGAATTTCGTTGCGCTGAAAGGTCCTTTAGCTGTACGACTCCATATCATCATTTTGGAGATAATAATGCTGACCTAATCTAGACACCCATAGGCAAAGGGCACGTATCCCTCAATCTTACCCTCCGTAGAACCTTCAACCTCTTTGCAAACGTCCGCCCCTGCAAATCCATCGCTGGCTACAAAACTCCTTACGACAACGTGGACACTGTATTGATACGAGAGAATACGGAAGGAGAATACTCTGGCATCGAGCATATCGTCGTTGATGGGGTCGTTCAGTCTATCAAGCTCATAACCAAGGCGGCTTCAGAACGAGTGCTCAGATTCGCCTTCCAATACGCAGAAGACGTCGGCAGGCGCAAGGTTCGTGCCGTGCATAAAGCCACCATTATGAAAATGAGCGATGGTTTGTTCCTTAGAACGGCACGAGAAATCAGCAAAGGCTTCCCCAATGTCGAATTCGACGCCGAACTCCTTGACAATACTTGTCTAAAGATCGTTACTGATCCGACACCTTACAACGACAAGGTCTTGGTCATGCCCAATCTGTACGGAGACATTCTCTCGGACATGTGCGCTGGCTTGATTGGCGGTCTCGGTCTCACGCCGTCAGGTAATATCGGCGATGAGTGCTCGATCTTTGAGGCTGTTCATGGATCTGCACCAGATATTGCTGGCAAGGGGCTCGCAAATCCGACGGCCTTGCTCCTGAGTAGTATAATGATGCTGCAACATATGGGGTTGAATGAGCATGCCGATAGGATCCAGAAGGCAATCTTTGACACATTGGCGGAGGGCAAGGTAAGCTGTCTTTCTCCTCACCGCAACGCAGACGCTGATAATTCGTAGACCCTTACGGGGGATTTGGGAGGAAAATCGAAGACGCACGAATACGCGCAGGCAATCATCGACCGGCTGTAAATACGTGGAGGACGAGGGAAGTGCATCGGAGAATTATGTATAGTCCTTGTCTTCTATACCCCTAAGCAACAACATGTAGCACTAGCAATGATCGATGTTGTTATGAGGGATCGGGAAGGGTGGTGGCAATGTAAGGATGAGGTGTAGGTTCTGAGAGCCTTCTCCTTCTTCATCTCCTTACCTGGTGAGGAAACCCGTCCCTTTCTTCTATGCCTAGTAAGCACAGGGCTCAAACAACTTGGAAGAGAAAGGCAGACTCGAGGCATAGGAGAAAAGATACTTTGTGACATTGACTCTGATCGCAAGTGCAGGACATGAAGTTGAAGAAAATAAAGACCAGGAGATAAGAGACTGGCGATGCTATTTACCAAGCCGGCACTGACTCCTGAAAGAAGATGCTTGCTATCTGTAAGTAGAGCCAGTAGCTGCAATGTTTCCTTACCCTAGCAGACACGTAGGTGTCGGAACTGTACCGCGGCTCCTTTTACTTCACCTTGTCTGAACACGTGATCTCGCTTCGTGGGCCAATGTCCGAAAAGATCACCAGAAAGCCTCAATCAGGACAACGGACCAGTTATTGAAGCTGTCAGCCATGGTTAAAGGTGTCAAAAGGGATGACATTGTAGAAGAAAGAAGCGGTGCATGAGGGAAGACCGGAAAAATGAAAATCAAATCGGTCATCAGGCCGTCTCGAACGTGCAGCTAATGTTGATTTTCCACGCGTTATAGTCAAATAAGCAAGGATTTTTAACATTCGGCTCCGTGGCCTACAGTTACGCATAGTAATCTGGTACCAGTTAATCTCGCTGGCACCAGGTGAGTCACGGCTACCTTAGGCACTTGCAAAGGTAGCAGCCTTCCGAAGGACCTAGTACCAGGGTCCCAGGGCTGGAGCCAGTCATGCACACACAGGTCGCTGTCCTTGCTTGAAAAAGTCGGTTCACTGACCGCTGTAATAACGCCACGGGACTAACACCACGCCCACGCTTGATTTGGGATCTAGGTCTCAAACATGCTATGAAGCCGAAGTTTATAGGGAACTTGGTAGAAAGAGCCTGGTAAGCGCGCATTTCCTGGGGATCACCATATCCTGTGCAATGTGGGTTCTGGGGATATTTTTTTCTTCTTCTTTTTTTCTTGTTGGTTGTTCTTGGTGATGGGGATGAGCTTCAACCCTATCTATCTGCTCCATTCCTTCTGCAATATATGCAATATTCTAGTCGGTATATTCCTTGCCAGCTGCCTCCGTCATCAAGGAGCTCCACATCAATCACGACATGAGGATCGAAATCATACCTCCTATTACAGGCCGACGCACAGGCCCAACGACATCGCTCGAGTAGGTCCGCACACCTTGTCTCCTATCTTATACAACTTCTTCATCTCCTTCAACGCATACCATTTACTCAAATGTTCGTACCACTCATTCATCACAACAGCTCCCGCACGCCGTCCTTCTCATTCTATCACTGGCCACAAAACCCCGGCCCTCATTCTTTTCTCTCACTCACCATGCAACACCATCAATAAGCGGACCTCTACAGCCAGCACACGTATTCCTACATCTCTCCAATTCCAAGAAAATGCAGAAATAGCATTCATCCGACGCAGCAGGTCCAACCAGCAACGGCCACACTTCCACATCCCAAGACCTCAAACACTGACAATACCTTCCCCTTACCTTATCAGAACGCGCAAGACGTAATAGCTGGACAGCTGATACATGCCCAAATACCATTTGCACGAATCATCACAGACGAAGAGTCCTCCGTCTCTGCATGACCTCCCCCTGTCCTCTCCACGCACTGTACGCAGAGGTTGATGTTCGGCGACTGCGGCTCACAATAATAGCATTGCTTGAACTATGACTACAGCTAGTGGAGATTATGCGACAACGAGATGGTCGCAAGGATGGGGGTTTGACGCTACATCAAATGTCTAGGAAGATCTATGAGAACCTTCTTCCATCAAGTCGTTGGCGTGAGGACGAATATCTGTTCCAGCAAGCATACCATGGGGTCATTCTCTTCTCTCTCTGATGCATTGGTAATTAACAGACAACTGGGCTTATTCTGGTGTTCTACGGCGTGAATGAGGGACGTGATGCTCAGGATACGGTCAGGCGAGGATACGTTCCTCCCAAGGACAGTGGTGGGACAGTGGGTAGAAAGGCTGGTGCCAGTACCACCTTAGCTCGAGGACGCTGTAGGAGCGCAGGAAGAGACGATCAAGGAATCTTCGAATGGAACCTCGTGACGACGAAGCGTACACAGAAGACTCTCAAGCCACCACTTACATAAAACATAAAGACTAAGGCTTGAGTATACATCGCCTTTCCTCAAGGTGCGTTACTGAGGTATCACAGCAAGCGCTACTAGGCCCCAAGAGTCGAGTTTCAGCTCTCTTCGCTGTCACTCCAACGATTTCTGGTCGGACAGATGCTCAAACCATTGATTTATGCCCCATCGCCTCCGCCTGCAGCTGAGCCGCAACGCCCGCACCCGCAGCGGCCCCAGTGAACAGCGCATTCGGCGCAATCTTCATCATGGAGCTCGTGTCGCCCGCAGTGAACACGCCCGGCAAGCTAGTCTGACAGAACGGCGGAGTAACCTTAAGATCCCCCTGCGGCGTCACCTCCAACCCCAACTGCTGTGCAAAATTCCAGCTGAGTTGGCACTTGGGCTTATGCGCCAAGAAGCCTTCAACCGCGCGGCCGCCATCTGCAAAGTGCAAGATCACCTCGGCTCGATGTGCACCTTTCTCGAGACGCGTGATGACGCGCGAGTCCACATTGATGCTTGAATCCGGACCTAAAACGCTAACGAGGGAGTCGTGGAGGGAAGCCTGGCCGTGGGTGTATATGGTGACGCCGCGGGGAGTGAGCTGGTGGGCGTTGCGCGCGAAATGCAGTGCTGGGGGGGCGTTGGCGAGATCTCCGACGGCTAGGACGCCGGAGGAGGCGCTGAAGCGTTCCTCGTAGCCGTGGCAGAAGAGACAGTGGAAGCTGTGATATCCAATCAGTAACACGCACAGCCTGATCCAGAACGAAGATGGGCGGCTTACATCCCCTTCACCCAGCATTCAGCATAACCCTCGATATCAGGGTACACATCCCTCACGCCCGTCGCCAGAATCACTTTCTTTCCCATCCACAGCTCTCCATCTGTGTCCGTCGCTTCGAAGCAACCATCATCCGCCTTCCGCAGAACTTCCACCCCAACATCTCGGAAAATGACGGTCTCGTATCCTGAGGCGATGTTCTCCCTGGCCGCGGCTCGGAAGTCGGCGGGGGACTTGTGGTCCCAGGTGATGACGGTGTGGATGTGGTTGGCGGATGCGTTGCGATATGTGCCGGAGTCGAAGACCACCGCCGTATGGCGCTGCCGCGCTAGCGTCAGGGCGGCTGTCAGGCCTGCGGGGCCGCCGCCGATTATCAGGGCGTCGACTGGGGGGTGTGTGGTCTCCGTCATGTTCTTGATTTTTGATAGCTCTGATGATGTCAATCTTGGGACTTGCAGTAGTACGCGTCTACGGATTGGGAGTGCTGCTGATGGATCTCAAAGGTGAGTTGGCGTTGATCCTGGTCCACGGCACAGCCTTGTAGGATTGCGGCCTTGCCGCTGTGACGGTGCATCTTGCCGTTGCCCTTGGATCCTTCGGAGGTATCGAAAGCTGGCGAATACCTACAAGTCCGAAGGTTGAAATATCTGTGGAGATACTGTTCAAATGTGTCCTTAGCACTTGGTACTCCAGCGACGCATCAACGTCAAATCTCAATCAATCCACCAGCGAAGCGTCACCATGAGACAAAATAACCCTGCGGAGCGGCATCTTTTCACCCTCACTCGAAATCAGCTGTCAGAACTAGTGGTATTCTTTCCGGCTGATCGTCCGATACATTGGAAGCACTGTCATAGCTCGGGATCAATGATGCAGAAATATACTGAGTTGGATCTAGCCAGATAGTAAGTCCAATCTCTGTTCCCCTCCTGATACAAGTTCTACTTGATCCTACCGTAAGTCCGCCTCCCTTCGTTTCATCAACCTCGCTCAAGCCTTCTCTCCAAAAGGTGAGAGTCTAGAGTACACTTCGGGTTCAGACTTTGACCCCCCGTATATCAGCACTGCTCCCACATCGACAGGTAGCTTGCTCCCCATCAACTATCCCGTCCACGGAACATAGACTGGCATTCCCGAGAACCCATATGCAGCCGTGACATCCGCATTGGCGACATTGAAGTAGCTGGGGTCGGTGTTCGGGTTCGCATACGACACGCACACATACTGTTTCTGTGATTTGAGATAGTACAGCTGGAAGCTATAGTATCCGAACGCAAAGCTGGCTGATGTGTTGGCGCATTCTTGGATGACGGTGCATATCGGGTCTTTGCCGCTGCTAGAATCCGGAACGTAAGAGTTGGTTAGCATGGAATGAAAGCCACAGGGTCATGAGGGAGTAAAGAGGGAGGGTGACGCACAAAGTGGTGGTGTAGGGTACGAGACCAATCTGGTTGTTCCCAGGGTTGTTCCTGTTCTCGGTGAAGCCGGTGCCGGAGTAGTATTGCGTGTATATGACGGTCTGGAGCCCAGTAGCTGTGACGACAGTACATGTTGGGCTTGCGCCCTTTTTCGTGGCGGTTGGGTCGATCTTCTCGGTCTTGGATGCCTTAGCGGATTCCTTGGAGGACGACCGGTTAGTACAGTTTCTTCCATTTAAAGATGGCTAATACGAAGAAGACCGGATGAACACGAAGCATGAAGCTTCTCTCAGGTACAGCCAATCCAACGATGTTCCATGGTATAATACACTTACGGTTTCAGTGGATTCGGCGCTTTGAGTTGTCTTGGTCGACTCGGTGGACTCTGTTGTCTTTGTCTCTGGAAAAGGTAGGAGTCAGTAACCAGAGTAGAACCAGAGTAGCAGCCATGCTCAAGGGTAGCTTCAGCGTCTCAGACTCGATGCTGAACCGGTCTCTATGCATCACAACTTGACGTACCGGTTATGAGAGTTGTGGGCACCGACTTCAGGCTATCGTCAGTCGTGATTGTGGGATTCTGACAAAGGGCACAAGAAGTGAAGAGCAGTAAAGCCACAAGCGATATTTAGAAGAAACCCATGGTGAGTGATCTTAATCCAATTCGAATGCAGATGCGTACTGGAGACTATGCCTGTGCGGTAGATGTGGATCCGTTTCGATAGGATAGAGGCTCGTTATTATATTCACGGTCCTCTCGGCTTTCAGGCCAGAAGTGCGTCCATGCGGAGAACCTAATCATTGCCATGCATAGAGCAGTCTGAGAGGGACTCGGTAGTTTCGCCTCTAAACAGATCGAAAGCAGGCCTGAGCACCACCGGTGATCTTGCTCTACCTTAACCCTAGTAGCCATGGTCGGCCTTCTAGCGTAAGGGTCATGAGGATTGGTTGCAAATATCGAAGTACATGGGGTGGAACACCAGAGGACGCGTTTGCCAGACAGCCAGCAGCAGCATCGTCAGCCAATCCACACAAATATTTGATAGACATCTTCATTGCCCTGACTATGGCAATTCTTCAAACTTGGGGTTGCTCGTCCAGAATGTATGGTAGCCAGCTATCGCGACCATTTGCTATGGAGCTATGCTGTGTATGCCGGTAGTAGTGATGTTCACTGGCGTTGGTGCTGGGTTCTAGTTCACTGAACTGATGTCCTGATCTGGCGGCCCAAGCGTTAGCGGACATAACTAGGACGACTGAATCGGTCTTTGCTTGATGCGGGGAAGGCCTAAGCCAGATCGCCCTCTACTCCTTGGGTAAGGTCGAATCCCAGGGATCTTCAAACTCCGCAAGGCTAGTCCAGCCTTGAACAGAAATCAAGGCCTATACCATGCACAGGCAAGATAGGTTGCTCCTGTTCCTTGCGCTCCTTAAGAGTACGGTTTGACGTAATGACGGAAGACTAGTTGATGGCAGTTACTATCAAAGCGTCAAGCCGTACTGGACGGTGTCAAGACATCGCAGTGGAGGATAATCGGTTCAAGAGATGGTTTCGGTTCCTTCAGGCGTCCATTGAACACCGCCCGGTACTCGTACACCCTGCTCGTGCATGGAAGGGATTAAACGGGGAGCTGCCTCTGCCGCAGACATGACAGAATTCGGGAGCACGATGAATGCTCGAATCTAAAAGAGTCTCGGCTTGGCTGATACCAACGGGTGAAAGCGACTGGGATGTCAAGTGGAGCCAGAGGGTTCCTTGCATATCAGATCACATAAGCGGCTGCGCGGGCGCGGCTCAAGCGCGGTTCCTGGGAATAATATGATCCTAGTCCTTGTGGTTGGAGATGTCCGGACGGATGGCTCAGCTCGACTGGACACGTCAAAGCGCCGAAACCCTGGTTCAACAAGGCCGAGGCCATGACAGTCACATCTCGCTACGTATTTACCAATCGCTAAGCTCAACGGTTCAAACTCAATTGATGAAATTCTTGAAAGTATGATCTGGAATCTGGATTCCATCGATCGTCGTCGCAGCGTGGACCCTGGGGAGATGCATCTGGAGATGGCACGATCCCCATTCCCGACTCCCGTTCTGTCGAAGGAGTCCACCAGATATTGAATGCGGAGAATCGAGGCACTACCCCGTACTCTGGCAAAGGAAGAACAAGAGAACGATTGGATCCAACGTCGCCGGTTACTGACGTCCTGTATTCTAGTGGCAGTGATGCCAGTCTTTTGGCAGCTTTGACCCCCTGTCAACGAACTTCCTGTGGACATTTGCTTCAGCGCGGCAAGAATCATCAACGGCAGGCACCAAACTCAGGGAACAGGCAGGTGAGCATCTAATTTCTTTCTGTTCATGCTCGCATGCTATCTACAGCTGAGAAGATGTCGCCGGTTCTTGCAGTTCACGGCTGCCGATTCTATTGACAGGAGCTTTGAAGAACTGTGGGAACAGCTCACGGAGCTCCTTGAGATCTCGAATTTGATATTTTGCAGCCCTCACCGTTGGCTCTGGATCCTCTTTCTCGATCAAGTGTGCCGTTGTCCAACCTCGGGCGGAAGCGTGGCGGCAATTGAGGTGCGAGTCATCTAGACGTCATAATCGTGTCAGACATAAGAATATCCGCGTTGGGGGGTCATAGGGGAAGTCTCACCAACGAAGAAACAGTCCCCGGCCGAGACAGCCCCAGCTTCCATCTCCGCCTTCTCATACATCTCTGTATGCGGCTTGCAGACCAGTGGCATGTTGCTGTAGTCGCAATATGTGACCCCTTCAAACATATCTTCAACTCCCAGCAACCTCACAACCCGCTGCGCATGCGTGATGTACGCATTCGTGAAGAGCCATAGCTTGACTTTGGACTGATCGATGTCCTCGAGTAGCTTGCGAAGCTGTGGATTCCGTGTGATGACATTGTCAAGCGGTAGGGCATCGTCGACTTCAAGGTTGAAGTTCAGAGGGTCAATCTTGTGATGGAGAGCAAGACCGGATACAGCGAGTCCGTAGTCTTTGTAGTAGCGCTGATGAAGTTCGTTCGCATCTTCGGCGCTGAGGGACAAGTGTCTGATAAAGTAGTCGTCTATGCTCGATTAGTCGATGGTGCGATGGTGCACAGGTCATGGCTAAAGGCTTACTGATCAAAACATGCATCAAGTCATGGACTTTCTTGCTGCGGGGGTAAAGCTGAGGTTGATATCAGCATAGCCGTAGGGAAATGGCAATGGAAAATCCTACACAGTTGTCGATATCGAAGAAGAACACAGGCCGTGGATCCTTGGTTATGGTCGATAATTTTGCCATTGTGGCTCTCGATGCCTATCCTTTACTCGTCCTCTTTACAACGATGGGGTCAAAGGTCGGGAAGTGGAAAAGACTCTCGTCTTGAGTGCTAGAATCCATCATCGCATTTTCTTCCAAGTCACGACGACATGGTGAATGTTCGTCTACCAACACGTACCGTTCTATGACGAGAGTACCTAGGCTTGGCAGGGGGCCATCTACTTTACTTTAGTGCTGTTTTAACCACCGAGGAAAAGCCGAAGAAGCCGAATCTCATCTCCCCCTGATCACGACACCTTTTTCGACACTCCCCATCACCAATATCTCTTCCGCCGACGTCCCCGATTGTGGCTCTTTGTAGGGTACTCGATCTATAAAACGCTTCACTACTCGTAGACCAGTGCAAGGGTCAGACCTCATCGCCAGCAAAGCCTCTTTGAGCTCTTGCTGGCATGATGACGGCTATTGCAAACGGTAACGATGGCCTGTCTGAGGATCGGTCATCCGTATACGATGTCGAGGTGCAGTATGAGAAGATTCTGAGGCTGCGCGATGATATATTTGCAGACAAGCATCCCAAACTTAAGCCACTCAAGCAGGTTACCCCAGTTTCCAAACCCTCCGTACCTACGCCATCTCTTGTCAATGGGGTTCCCAAACCCGCTCCTAAAGTGTCTACACCTGCTCAAAATGGCGGCCCCCGCGCATATGCTTCTCAAGGTGTTGCACCTGCTCCTAAATCTTCCGCAGTCCGGTTCAAGCAGAATGCAGTATCCGGTTCATCCGGGATCGATCCTATATTCCTGAAAAAGTCCGACGTGTTAGTACGGGCAGAAATACAGCAGAAGAGGCAACGTATTGAACGCGCTCTTGATGAACAGCTTATACAAAAGCGAGCTCATGCTCGACAGAATGTTTTGGATGAATATGCGCTGCCAGACTTCAATGTCACGGAGGTGATGAAGATAGCGCAGGAGATCGTAAAGCCTGTAAAGGCACTTGCTCGAGATACTGCTGACCCTATAGCCTTGTCCAGTGATTCGTTTGACGAGAATACTTTCTATTCCAGTCAGATGGACTCGCTGTCGGAAGGGACGAATCCGCCTGCTAAGAAGCCCACTGAGGCCGAGGGGCAGGAAGGGATGAGTCCTCAACCTATGGATATCGACAGTGGCGATGCTGATGAACCCGCAAGCTCACTTTCTCAAAAGCAGACAAGCGAGATCCATTTTGAGAAAGACACTGTTCCTAGAGGCCCTATGTCTCAGCAAGAGCACATTGCGCGACTTGAAGAGGAAATTCGCCGTCTCAAGCGTCACGACCCTCGCAAGACCCCACCGATGGCGCAAGAGAATGAGATACCTGATGAGCCGCCATATTCTCCTCCAGATGTACGAGCCTCGCCCCCAGTACAGCCAAACACCAATCCTACAAGTGCATCAATCGCCCAGCACAGTCAACGCCAAACTCAGCCCCGAAGGTCGTCAAAGGCCTTGGAGCCTCAAGCACGTGAGTTTCTTCGTCATGCTGAGGCCGCAGCATCTCCTGTATCAAATGATGTGCGGATAGTCAGGAATCATATAACTTCGCCGCTAGCCCCACAACCTGCGCGAGTGTCCCCATTGGCTGTTGCCAAAGAGCCACCCCTGTCCCAAGCCCAAAGTAATCGTCAGCAGAACAGAGATCCTGCCGGTTTGGAGGCTGGCGGCAGCAGACGCAGCCCGAATCAGCCTGTCCAGTCGATAGGCTCGAGAAAGCGGCGGAGGGGGACCGATTCTGGTGAGGCTGGCCGCAATGTGGCCGCCAGACGGGGAGCCGTATCACCTGAAGTTCGAATAAAGCCGGAACCTATATCACCGCAGCCTCACCCAGCTGCGCTTGGAGCATGGCGGCCACCGAGAAGGGAAGAAGTGCACCGTCCTGTTGTCGTTGATGCTGCATCTCCACGACAAGTCCCCGTCGAGCGCATTGTCCAACAGCCTCAAAGATCAGAGCTTCAAGGCCCGATCTATGCAATCGATCAAGGGAGGCCACTAACGCCAAACGGTCGGCCAATCACACCAAACGGCTACAGCAGCGGACGTTATGTTGAAGTACGTGAGGATCCAGATTTACGTCGTATTGTCAGTGCCAGGAAAGTGAGAGCTCCAATGTCACCAGGTGCGCAATATTTCGGGGCCCATCCCCACTCAGTACGAGCTGCGTCACAGGTGTTTTTGCCTCAACCTACTCACGATACTCGGCCAAATCGAGCAAGCTCGCAGATGTACGTATCACAAGCGAATCAAGATCTAGGGCGGCAGCAACAAGCACCAATCCAACCTCTCCCATTGTCGGCCTACGCTCCTCAGTCTCCTTCGCCCCTGCCTCATCATATACAGAGACCTTCTCCAGGACACGGGTCTATTGCTATGGCTCCTCCGCCACGACGCATCGTAGTGGACCAATATGGTAATAGATTCGTTGAAGCCCCTGCCCCTGCTCTTTCCGAGCGTCACGTTTCCGCTGTGCCTGCAGCTCGTTCAAGCGAGTATGAGCCTCGGTATGAGCAGCCATTGCGGGCTCCCAGTATTCGACATCCTTCGATGGATGTTGTTTATGGCGACCCAAGGTACGTGCAACGACCATCGTCGCCGACTTCGCCGCGGTATGTCGAGTACCCACCTCAAGCTCTGCCAGGTAGGGCAGGGTCAATGGTGTATCTTGACAATGATCGTCATCATGAGAGACCTGCTCCTCGTCGGACTGACAGCGGCATGGTTCACTACATCGACTATCCACCAACCGCTCGTCTGGAGGAGGTGTCGAGACCAAGGGAAGTCGTCAGGATGTCCAGTGTTCGACCGGTGGGCAATCCGTACAAGGTGCCCCGAGACCAGATGTCCCGAATTCCAAGTGTCCGCCCTGAGCAAGCTCGAATTGTCAGTCTAAGTGGCAGGAGGGATGATGTATCGCAGGACAGTCGTCAGACCTCCGTTCGACCGGAGGCCATATATACGAGGCCCTCTGTTTCCGCGATGGAAGAACGACCGCAGTATCAATATGTGCCAGAGCCTCGGGGGCCACACTATGTCACGAGTGTTAGCTACGATGATGGACTGGTTTTCGAGGCAACTAGGAGCGCGGGGAGGAGGGTCATACAGTAATGGATGTCTTGTCGTGAGTATATGAGCATCTGGATTACCAGGCTAGAGGTGGCTGCAGAGGACCCGTGTGCTGTCCGAGCAGGTGGAGGTTGTGTGATAGGTAGAGTGTCATGCATATTTGCAGAAGCTGTAAAGTACATGTGTATCAACTATCTAGCTTGAGCCTTGTAAGGATTCTGGAGGAAGCATAAGGCGTCTTCCTGTTGTAACTGATTCACTCTGACCTTTGTTATTTTCAATTGTTGCCCCATATATTGTGCAGCAGTACATTCTCGTCAACCTCCCTGAGCAGTCCCAATATCCCTACAGGACTGCCCTGCAATCAACCTGTATCAAGCAGTCCAGGCCTTACAATCTTAACGCCGCAAGAGCCGGGGCGGAAACCTGATCTGGGCTGCTTGCGCATAATCCGGCCACGCTTAGGCTTAGGTAATGGGGCCAAGCATCCAACCAAGGACCTGGGACGTCTACGCACTCACTCTCTTGCTCAGCCATCCTTCCCTCGGTCATTCATACTCCAGCACCTGCTGGGTGAAGATCCGGGTGACAATGTCGGCCCAATAGGAAGACTTGGTGCTGTCCGAAGCTGAAGGACACCTTTTCTCTCCTTCTCTCCGCTCGTCACGATCGACATTGACTCCAAGGGAAGCTGCAGGCTGACCCGCATTACACCTTGATCCTCTCGCGTCTCTATCTCACAACACAACCCTGCCAAGACAGCACTCAACCCTCCTGCTTTAAACCTTACTCAGCCGCAGCGAATGAGCCACCACTGCATCTTGACAAGCATATCGTGGGGAGGGAGGTTGACAGTGGTGCAAGATGCAGAGGTTCCAGAATGTCCGTCATGGACTCGAGAAGATGACGCCCAATGGCTTCATGTCGAGGCAACATATGGATCTGGCAATTGCCCAGCCCATGAAGCGACCAATACCCGCCGCGTCACCCATCTCTCCACTGACGCCTACTGACAGCATGGTGAATCTATCCTTCAACGTGCCATTCTCCTCAAGCCTTGCCGGTCCTGATCCCGAGGAAATCCTTCATGCCAGTCCAGACGCTCTTCGAAGATGGACCTTTCCGGAAGGCACGGAGGAGGGGACGGATGTACACAAGCTGCCTGTACATGCCAACAATGTTGAGCAGCTTAGGAAGCTTTGCCGGATATTGAGTGAAGGGATCGTCGGTCGAGTCGAGGCCACGGTGACTTCTTCGGTGCCAAATCCAACAGCAGCGTTGCAGCGAAGGCCGCTGAAGGGCCTCGTGACCAATGTCTGCGTGTCCGGAGATGCCGATACCGTGCACAAGATGAGAGCCAAGATCTTGAATGAGACACCCATCGCTTTGGTAATTGTATGGAGGACTGTCGGGAGATAGACGACTGACCAGATATACAGAGATGCGCTATTGTCGATATTGATACCAATCTCGTCGTGGACCAGGACATGAAAGGCGTGAGGGCCAATGTATTGGAGCATATCGACATCCTGGCGAAGTTTACTGGGACGGATATCTTCTTGCTGAACCCGCAGCCGCTGGACCCAGAGGACAGACACTCAAGCTACGGCAATGGGACTGAGAATGGTCTTGATCAGCGACTACGTATCTCTATATACGGTGATCCGGAGAGTTCGGAGCATGCAAAGACGCGGGTTCTCATCATGATCGATCAGATAGTCTGTCTCCGCCAGCTAGATCGCTCGAGGAATGTGCTAATAGTGCTTGATACAGCTCAAACGTACTGTGGATGTGATGAAGCTGGAGCTCTCCCTGCACACGATCATCTGCGGTCGAACACGGAAGAACATCCGACTTATTGAGTCCGTTTCCAATACAGCCATTTACTTTCCACCACCATTTCCCCGTGTCTATGGATACACGCCACCTGGCGCTCATCGAAGAGGAGAAGATGAGGTCTACATCACTGGGGACACGCAGGAGAATATCAACCAAGCAAAGAAGAAGCTTCATGAGCTGGTCATGAATACGAAATGCTACGTAAAGGATGTAGTTGTGTCGGCCAGCAAGATTGACGCCATACTCCTTGATAGGCTGGACAAAGTCCGCAAGGTCATGGAGACTAACGGCTCTTATGTACTCTTCCCGCAGCTCGGGAGCCAACGCGGCTTGATACGCGTTCAGGGGACCGAGATTTTGCACGTAGAGCGGACGGTGCGTGAAATCATGGCTTTGGTAAGTGTAGTTGCAGCTCCTTTGTGTCTATATGACTCACCAATGCTTAGGCTGGTCAATTTTATGGCGCTTCCTGGTGGCTTATGCTACCGGAGGGTTCGCAGGCTGGCGCTATGCGTGCACCCTCACCAGCGGATATTCGTACCATGCTCTCGGATATCTGCACCAATTCTGGAGCTGACGTAGGATTTGACAAAATGGCCTTTTCCATCAATGGCTCAGACGATGCTGTCAAAGCTGCGATGGTTGTTATCCATCTAATCCCATTCGTCAAGCGTGCTCAGTATCAAATCCGTGTCAAAATCGAGCTTGCCAATGAGCATAAAGAGTTTGTGAGTGGGAAGAAGAATGGGAAGATCAACAAAATCATGGGACAGAGTAAGTTTTCCCTTCACTCTTTTCCTTCGCCGCCTAACACTGTCACAGGCAATGTTCAGATCATTTTCGATGGCTTCAATGAATACAACTTCTACATTGATGTCTGCGGTGCCCAGTACGAGGCTACGAAAAACGGCCTTGATCTTGTCGAGCAAGAAATGCCAGCATCCATATCCTTCCACGTTCCTGACCAATACCACAAGCGCATTATCGGTATCGGTGGTCAGCACATTCAACGGATCATGAAGAAGTATTCCGTCTTCGTCAAATTCTCCAACGCCATGGACCGAGGGGGCGTTGGCAAAGAGGACGACGACATCAAGGTCGACAATGTCATCTGCCGAACCCCAGCACGCAATGCCCAGAGTCTGGACATGGTCAAGCAGGAGATTATGGACATGGTGGAGAAAGTGGTATGTGATCCCGATGATTCGGCGATGTCGGAGTCGGAAGAATCAGATTATGAGCCTGCTGAAATCTAACTTGCCATTGTGTTGTCAAGGATGCCGAATTCGTCTCTGAGACCGTCGTCATCAATCGCTTGTACCATAGAGAACTCATTGCTCGCATGAGTGAGATCGACGAGCTTGAAAAGAAATGGAACTGCAAGATCGACTTTCCCAGTACCGAAATGGCAAGTGATGTAGTCACCATATCTGGCCCAGAGTACCAAGTCCCTCAAGCGGTTGATGAGTTTTTGGTTCGTCCTTTTCTCTGTCATTGAACATGCTTGTCGTTAACGTGTTGAAGGGCATGGTTCCCGAAAGCCACGAACTCGTTCTCCCCGCTCCTGCTGAGCTGCGAGAATTCATCAAGTCAACCGACTTTGATTCTGCAGTTCGCCAGAAGCTCAAGCATCAATATGAGGTCGACATCGTGTTGCGTGGCGAGTTCAAACCGACCGAGAGCACGGAGACCACGGAAGAGCGCCTACTCCTCACATACACACGGAACAATGCCGGTGGCCTGAAGGATGCCATCGATTTCTTGGTCTCCTGCCTTGTCCCTCATGGCTTAGAAGCCGCTACTGTCAAGGGTACCATACCTCGCCCGAAGTCCGACTCCTTCGAAGACTCCCTCCCCTTCTTCAACTCAAAGCTCCTTCAGCACGCGCCTGCCTACCTTGGAACGGACTCACCTACCCGATCCACCTTCGGCGACGACGCCAGCGACCGTGGATCTCTATTTGACAAGCTCCGCAAGCCAGGCAGCATCTCCTCCATCTCATCTTTCCTCGACCGCCGTAAAAATCAATCCGGCTCTCCTGGATCCTTCTTCAAGCAGGCCTCGTCCAATGCTTCCCGTGCGTCCCTCGTCTCGATGGAGTCTCGGGACAGCGGCTACCGCAACCCTTGGAACGACAGCGGAGTCAACCTCCCTGAAGAAGAAACCCACAATGGCTGGCCCCTCGGCCCAACACGATTCGACAATAAATTTCCCTTTGGCGTTGTTGCCGGGGACACCACCCCGAAGCACGACCCTCGGGCGTCATTCGACAGTGGATGTCGTCCATCAACCTCTCATTCTGTTACTGGATACCCGGCTCCGATTGGGTCACCTCGTTGATACATCTCCATGATTTATGTGACGCGTATGATACGACAGAAATACCCCTTGAAAGCCCGCGAACGAAAAGCTTGCATTGGCGCTTCTGTTCCCTTGTTCCTGTTGATTCAAGTACTGATACCAATACCAATCTGTTTTGTGGGAAGCAAAGGCGACGGTGGGACGGTCTTTTCTCCATGGTATTATGTTTTCTCTGTCGGACCTAGAATACAATGAGCCATTTGATTGCTACCTAGAGACCACATATAGATTGAATGGAATGTGATGCTGTGCTTTTCTTACATTTTTTGCCTACATTTCTACGCTGATCCAGTTGATACAAGTCCACGGTCTCTCCTGTACGTATATGGTGCGTAATAGTCCCTCTTATACTAATGCATTTACAGTCATACCAACCAAGTCATTGACACGTGACTGCGCACCCAACACCTTACGTGACCCCCACCATCCATGCCACCTTCACTCTCCGAATCTGACGCCAGGACTGTACATATTTGATTCCCTAGAGGCCGCTGTCAATTTTCAGTACATCTCCGTTGTTCTCACCATCCAGCGCCCAGCTTTGAGCAAATTCTCCGTATACCGCGCGCAATACCAGCTCAACCAGCCACGCCACGCGGTGCGCGCTTTACGTTGGGACAGACCACCACGATCTAAAGCCGCGCTCACATGAGCATCCTTTAGGCCGTACCGCGTCCTCATGCAACAGAGTCTCTGTCTTTTTACGCGCAGAACTGTCCAAGAAGCTTCATACTCTGATCTTCCTTTCGGTCACATACGTCCTCATCCCACCTTGACGGCACAAGACCCCCTCAAGCGATGGCCGCGCAACTGCATTCAGCTCCCAACTCGCAAAGCTCCTCTTTCGAACATTCAACTGTCAGCCAAAGCTCTCAGCACGACCCTACAGCAAACAGCGAACCAAACTCGCAAACACTCCATCGCGAAACCACGCCCTCCACATCCCTCTCGAACCCGTCGAGTCAGGAATACATGGGCAAGAAAACTCAGCACTCACCTCCCACACGTGCACAAAGAATGGATATGCAAACCGCACAGGCACCAATAGCACCCATGGCCCATACAGTAAATGACTTTGCGGGTACGAAACGGACGGCGGATGGTGAGATCAAGGAGAAGTCGCCGACGAGTCCTGTGGCGGGGAGGTATGAGCATTCGAGGAATTCGAGCATGACTTCGCGAGGAAGTCAGATTGGCGAGGTACGTCCTTTCGTAGTATTTGAGTCTAAAACACGACGGAAGCACGCATTGGCGGCTTGCTGCATTGGAAAACATTCCCAGAATCTTACCCCGATCATGATCCCGTCATCCCTGCCCTCTTGTTCCGTTCTCTACCCCCCCCCCATCCCAAGACCAACCACTAACCCACCGCTCAGCTCTCCTCCCAACTGAAAACCCGCCTCTCCTATGCGATGGTCAAAGTCCAAAACGGATGGCAATCCCACACACTCACCGAGCTCGAATCCCTCACCAGCGCCCCCCCCTCCCCCCTAACCAGCTCCCTCCGCTCCCCGCGCTCCCGCCCAACTTCCAGCAGCACCCTGCCCGATCGCCCCATCTTCACCAATTCCTCCACCGCCGAGCCACACCACCACACCGGCACCCAAGGGCTTGACTACGCCTACCGCCACCCCACCTCCCCTACCAGGACCTACGAGTCCTTCTGGCGCGAACACTCCGATCCTCATCCCTCCCTCGCGCCCCCCGCAGACATCCACCCCCGCCGCCTCCCCCATCCCCCGAGGATACACACCTCCACTCACACTTCCCCATACACAGCCCTCTCCCCCTCCCCCTCCACGCCCACGCCCCGCAAACCACGCACCCCCTCCCAGAACGCAGCCATGGAAAAGGACGCCGTGGAGACGCTGGTGTTTATGTCCAGCCCCAAGAACGCGAGTTATCAAAGGGGGAGTTTGCTGGGGACGCCGTTGAGGAGGGAGGTGGCTGGGCGGGAGAGGGAGGTGGGTGGGAGGGGTAGGGGGGAGAGGGAGGTGGAGCGGGTGCTGGATGGGAGTGGGGGGGAGAGTAGCAGTAGTGGTGAGGAGGAGGAGGAGGAGGAGGGGGGGAGGATGAGGATGAGGAGGAGGATGAGGGGGTAGATACGCTGTTCGGAATCTGTTCGGAGGCTCTGTTCTTGGGGAGTGGGGGAGAAGGGTGTTAAGTGGGAGGCGATACCCCTCGTCATGACATTTTGGGCGGGTGATGTCTATATGAAGATAGAAGGAAATGAGGAAATGTTCATAGTATAAGTTACATACAAAGAAGGGATCTCTCTCCTCCAGTCTATCTTTCGAGGTATCAAGGACTAATCTGGAGAGCGAGAGAAGCAACCAACCTACTTGTGCAAAAATCCGATTGTTGATCGAAAACAGAATGCTACAGAAGGAAGGACGCCCCTATTTGTGACCGCTTTGAGGTTTTGCTTGGAGGACTGTCGGGTTGGTGGGCAAGGAATTTCGGACGGGGAGGGGATTTCCCTATGGGAAGGGAATTTCCTTCTGGGCAAGGGATTCCCTTCTGGGCAGGGGAGTTCCCTCTCGACGCAGGACCATTTTGTGGTGGAGAGAGAGGTGGTATGGAGAAGGAAAAGTAGAGGATCCGTTGTTATATCGCGATCTCAAGGTTGATGATGCGTGAAGAAGGTGCTCCTTGCTGCGTATCTGCTTTTAGGTTCATCAACTCGGCCTCTTCCCCCATCTCAACTCGGCGGCAACGGCTCCACATTCCAGATCATCTCCGCATACTCCTGAATACAGCGATCACTACTAAAGAACCCCATCCTCGCCACACTCTCAATCGTCCGCCGCGTCCACCCCTCCTGGTCCCTATACGCCTCGTCCACCAGATCCTGCGTCTGCACGTAGCTGGCGAAGTCGTCGCTCACGAGGTAGTAGTCGCCGTGGTCGGTGATGCTGCTGCACAGCGCGCTGAAGCGGCCGCTGTCGCCGAAGGTGTTGGAGCGGATGGCGGCGAAGACAGAGGCGAGGGAGGGGTCGAGCGTGAATGTGCCGTAGGTGTGAGCGTGGCGCAGGTCTTCGACGTCTTCGGCGAGGTGGCCGAAGAGGAAGATGTTGGATTCGCCGATTTCGCGCGTTATTTCGATCTGTGGGGGGGGGGAGGCGGGATTAGTGAAGCGCTGGGGGCTCGGTAGTGTAGATTCGAGAGAGAGGGGATAGGGGGAGAGAATAGATGTTGGGGGAAGAGTGGCAGGAGGAGGTAGAGGGAGGGGAGGAGACAGGGAGAAAGGCTGGAGGAAAGGACGTACATTTGCGCCATCGCAAGTCCCGATGATGAGACCACCGTTCAGGACGAATTTCATGTTACTCGTTCCGCTGGCTTCGGTCCCTGCCGTGGAGATGTGCTCGCTGATATCCGAAGCTGGCGTGATGATCTCTGCTTTGCTGACATTGTAGTCCTCGATATAGATGACCTTTAGTAGATCACCCACATCAGGATCCTTGTTCACCACCTCACCAACGCTGCATACTAGATGGATCACCGTCTTCGCCATCCAGTATCCGGGGGCAGCTTTACCGCCGAAGATGGACACACGAGGAGCGAGCTTCTTACGCTCTTCGGGCGACATGGCTTTGATACTTAGGTAGCGGTGGATGACGCCGAGGATGTTGAGCTGCTGACGCTTGTACTCGTGTATACGCTTGACTTGGATGTCGAACAGTGCTTTGGGGTTTACTTTCACTCCCGTGGTATTTAGAATGTGCTGGGCCAGGCGGACCTTGTTCGCGTATTTGATTTCTTGCCACTCTTTTCTAAACTCCTTGTCGTCTGTAAAGGCCTCAAGCTTGTTGAGCAGAGTGAGATCAGTCAGGAACTCGTGACCACCGATCTTCGAGGCGATCAGCTCCGACAGCCGTGGATTAGCCTGGTGCAGCCAGCGACGAGGCGTGATGCCGTTGGTGACGTTAGTGAACTTGTCGGGCCCATAGATTGTGACGAAATCCTTGAAAACGGTGGTTCTGATCAGATCGGAGTGCAGCTCGGCCACACCATTGACTTTGTGACTGCCAATGGTTGCAAGGTAGGCCATTCGTACCATCTTGGGCTGTGACTCCTCGATGATTGATACACGACCAAGCATGTCGCGGTCTTTGGGGAAGCGACGCTCAACCATTTGTAGGAATTCCATGTTGATGTCATAGATGATTTGGAGATGTCGTGGGAGCAGATTCTGCACCAATGGGACGGACCATTTTTCAAGAGCTTCGGGCATGACCGTGTGATTCGTGTAGCCGAATGTCTTGGTAACGATGCTCCAGGCTTCGTCCCATTCAAGGCCTTCCAGGTCTATCAGGATACGTTGCAATTCAACAATGGCCAGAGTTGGGTGGGTATCGTTCAGCTGAATGGCAACATTCTCTGGGAACGTTGACCAAGCCTTCTTCGACTTCTTGAAGCGGCGTACGATATCATACAGGGAGGCAGCACACCAGAAGTATTGCTGCTTCAGGCGAAGCTCCTTTCCACGCTCGAGGTTATCGTTGGGGTACAGAACGGCAGAGATTGTCTCAGCACGCTGCTGATCTCCTACCGAGCTTTCGTACTCTCCGTTGTTGAACTTCTGGAAGTCGAACTCTCCTGATGCGGCTTTGCTAGACCAGAGACGGAGATTGTTTGTAGTCGCAGTTTTATAGCCGGGAATGGGCGCATCGTAAGCTGTGGCTTCGACAATTTCTCCACCTTCCCAGACAGCTTTGGTCTTGCCATCATCATCCCTGACCTTTCAGCAACAGAAGCCAGAATGAAACGGGCATGCTTACTGATACTTTCGAACATTACCATAAAATTGGATCTCGACTGTCACGTCCTGACGTGGGAATTCCCAAGGATTAAAGTCCAGCCAGTAATCTGGAATCTCCACTTGATATCCATCGATGATTTGCTGCTTGAAGATGCCGTATCTGTATCGAAGAGCGTATCCCCAGGCTGGGTAATTCAATGTTGCAAGACTGTCGAGGAAGCATGCAGCAAGCCGTCCAAGACCGCCGTTGCCGAGAGCAGCATCATGTTCTTGCGAGATGACGTCCTCAATCCGGAAGCCAAGCTCGGAAAGTCCCTCTATACCTCGTCAATTTGACCTCAACTCTATGCGGACAACCATACCTCTGGCGACGTCTTTCAAGCCCACATTGAGCATAGCATTGTCCAAAGCTCTGCCCATCAAGAACTCAAGCGAGAGGTCTGGCCTATGATCAGCTCTGCGAAGCTTCCACGACTTATTTCCTTACAGTATACCCGCTTCTGATCTGCGAAAGTCTGCCTCTGCTGGGTCTTGTTCCATTCGACGATGAGTCTGTCACGGAAGGCCAGCGCGGTGCCGGAGTAGGCGGCTCTAATCTGACGTCAGACGAGGTGTAATGTTCATTCGATTTCAATGCTCACAGCTCGTCGCAGTTAAAGAGGGAGCGTGCCAAGGTAGTTTCGATATGATGGACGGCCTCATCCTAGACAATCGGTTAGCCAGCTTTCGAGATGCCAATTGGATTTCCCCGCCTACTTCGAACTCTTCCTTAGTTGTGAAGCCTTTCTTAGACTGGATCCTGTGTCAATCGCACGCCCATCTCTGGCATTGCGTTCCTGAGCTTACGTGCTTCTTCCAACTACAAAGAGGTCAGCATGAGCTTTCGAAAGCGTCAATGTGTCCTCACGCGTCTCTCTGAGGTTCGGGTATACTCGACTCGACGCTCTTGATGTCTGCTGCACCAAAGCCGGTCGCCGTCCGGGCATGCTTTGGTCTTGTGAAATCCGGGCCTACTGGACCTCTGAGCTCAGATATGGGGGCACTCGTGGAGGGCCTTCGCTCTCTTTTCTGGGTGCCATTGGTGGTGGACATGCTGCTGGCTATATTGGCAATACCTCACGTTCGATGCTCTAGGAGAGTAGAGTACACAGAGAGCATGAGACGCAATGTAGTCACAGGAAGCAGACTAACAAAAATGTTGAGAGTCGAAGAAATGCTAGCGGAGGATCTGGGGCATCGACCAACCAGCGCGATAAGATGCGGCATGGTGGGGGTTTGATCCGATAACCGGGGGAGTTTCAGGGTCTCCCGGGGCTAGTCTGGTCTCGTCCATGCGCGGAGAGCGACCAAGTCCTTTTCATGCCTCTAATGAGGCTCTTGATCTTGATGGATAGAGAGAATAGCGACTCATGTAGTAGGGTAAAATGCACCAGAAGCATGAGATGCGGGGGACAGGGACGCGTACAGTAAGCATAAGTAAGCATCCATTGGTGCTTCATGCATGAAAGCGAGAATGGCTTGTAGTCAACCAGGGTTCCCATTGATCAAAATGGTACCTGGGAAACAATTCTTTTCGTTTCCTTGCAGGTAGGGGAGTACTTTTTCCTCTCCCTATTCGTCACCTTTCCCAAGCTGTGTTACCCACCATGGACCGCCTGGGCAGCCTCAGTGGTGTACCTTCAGACATCGTACGTAGCTGGCCAAAATTCCTTTCTCTACTTCGCTTTGGATCCATCTTGTATTCAGTCAGGCCGAAAGATTCCGCGTTAAATGTCGACGAACGTTCGATTGCCTGTTAGCACAGCCTCCGCTAAGCAGTCAATATGGCTGGGTTTAGGCGAGAATCAATTTCGAACACATGTTGTAGGCCTTGAGAGTGCATCAAATGAAGTACCTGGAGATCCGAAGGTCCATTCCTTGCAGGATTGGGAGCGCGGTCATGCTCATCCCGGTCATCGTTTACCTTTGAGAGTTGAGCAACGGATCGCAGATGATATTGCCTTCATTGCCGCTGCCGAAGAAGGCGTTGCGGCTGTTGCAGCTGCCAGTTTAGAGGAGCTTGTCGACGGTCAAGGTCTTCGTTTTCGGCTTGCGATGAACGCTGGTGTACCGACGAAGACGAGAGATGTGCTCCGATTAATGTTCGACACGCTAGCTACTTGTGCGAGCCGAGGTGAGTATCAATCCTTATTGCAGCCCAAGACTCAGCCGACCGACAATAGAGCTCCCGGCTCTCGAAGCCACCGGGTTACTTTTCTCTTACACCATCAATCTATGCGAAGAGCGTATACACTCCCGATTGCAATCAACTCATTGGCGGCGGCCATTCTACCGCGTCGGTCGAGTCAATGACTCCGTGGAGCCTCTTCATCTGGCCTTGCGGAGGTTATCAGATTCGCATCGAGCTTTCTTGTCGAATCATTCAGCTCGATCTCGAACCTTTCTTCAGGATTTGGACGAATTGTGTAATCTGTATGAAGCCATTGATGACCATTCTGACAACGGAGAGGAGAAGCAGACCAAGCTGAAACAAGCTCTCCAACAAAGTCATGCGTTGTCAACGAGCAATGGCGCCTGCACATTGGAGACCACGATTGCGGATTGCGGTCTTAATCCTGAGAGCATTTGTCAAAACAAGCACATTAGACAGGTATGCAAGCTTGGGCGATACAGGGGATTTTGCCTTGACACGCCCAACGATGCGAGAAGATATCGAAAGCTTTTCCGAACGGTAACGATAGAATATCTACTCCCATATGAGCCAACAAGATCCACCATCTCCTATTCGCAGAGATCCTCCGTCGAATGCTACGTGCACGCGGAGATCCAGCTTCTTCTCTACAATGACAGAAGAAGGAGTGTCGGATTTTTAGGCCCCAGAGTCTTTGGCGTGAGCAAGTCTGCCTGCTATCTGTGCAACCTGTTCATCCTCGGACATGGTGACTTCTTCATCAGCAAAACGCACGGGCGGCTGTACGAACAATGGGCGTTGCCTGACTTGGCCGAGTATACCCCTCAACATCGTCAGAGGTATAGAAGCATCCTCAAAGCAATGGATGCTGAAGTGCAGTCTTCCATCCACAGGCAGCCCTTTCGAAAGAGGCAATACCCTTTGGGAAGCTGGATCAGCTTGCCAACCCCTCCGCCTGCGTCGCTAACAGCCTCAGATGCAGGAACGGCACTCTCTGGTCTCTCGGGATCTCATCTCACACCGTCACGGACACCTGTGGCAACCACACGAAATCTTACACCGCATCTGCCAAGCGCTTCAAGGAGTATACTTCCTTCCTCACCCACACCGGATAAACCTGCGCAGGGTACACCCCGATCTCACGATAATCCCTCGCCATCGGATCGACATTTGCTCCCATCTTCATCCTTACCACAATCTGCCCCACTTCCCATACCGTCTTCTCCTCCGTCACCAGACCCACGACCTCCACTTGCTGCTCCTCCACTACAATCTCCTTCCCCACCACCCCAGCAGCTATCGCCTAGCCCGCTCCGGCCTGCTACAGCTTCCCCGTCCCCATCCTCCTTTCCAGACGCTCAATCCTCGGCAGCGGAGAACCAGGGACCACTCCCACCCCCACAGCACCCTCACCTCCCATCCGCGCTTCCACAGCACTCGCCTCCCAACCCACCCCCACCGTCACACCCTGCACCATACACCCCACGCCTTTTGTCCCCTCTACCTCCTCCTCCTCCTCCTCCTCCTCCTCCTCCTCCTCCTCCTCCTCCTCCTCCTCCTCCTCCTCCTTCTCCCT